>Ga0102953_1000991_pt1 | contig 18508 bp, 16 predicted proteins | sample SalPon2A_C_D2_MG_FD_78509 | JGI IMG/M metagenome (GOLD analysis project Ga0102953, IMG submission 78509) | Soil microbial communities from South San Francisco under conditions of wetland restoration - Salt Pond MetaG R2A_C_D2_MG | ecosystem: Environmental > Terrestrial > Soil > Wetlands | place... | reverse complement strand
GGTGGGCGGCTCGGCGCGGGCGGGGAAGCCCAGCAGCTCGCGCACGAAGGCTTCGTCCAGGCGCGACGGCGTGACGGTGCCGCCGCGCACGGCCTCCAGCCAAGCCTTGGCGAACTCGCGGCGCTGGTCGGTGGTGAGCGGCTCGAAGGCGAACAGGGGCGGATCGTCCAGGCCGAAGTTCCAGCGCGCCAGCTCGCGGAAGAGCTGCTCGTTGAGCGTATCGGCCAGGGCATCCGCCACGCTGCCCAGCACGAGGAAGAAGGTCTCGAGCTGCGTGCGGCTCTGGCTGTAGCTACCGGTCTGGCCGGGCTCGGAGAAGCCCAGCAGGTTCGGTACCAACAGGGCCTTGGCCATGGCCTTGTCGCGGGCGGCCACGGCGCGCTCGAAGGCGTCCGTGCTGGGGGCGGAGACCATCTCCAGCTCCACGCTGCCGGGCGTGATGATGGAGGTCTGCGTGTTCAGGTGCTGCATGACGCGCTTGAGCTCCTCGCGCTCCACGGCGGAGAGCGGGCCGTTGATGCGGCCGTGTACGAAGCCCGCGGCCATGCGCTCCAGGTAGATGTTCCAGAAGCCGAGGATGTTCTCTTTTGCCCACCAGTGGCGGTGACAGGCGCGCAGGTCGGATTCGCCGTACTGCGGGTGCACCTCCGGCCGGTTGACGTGGTGCAGGAAGCGCCCCGGCGCCAGGCGCGCGCGACGCGGCCCCTGCTGCTGCCAGAGCCCCGTGCGGTTGCCGTGGGCATCCACCTCGAAGGTGAAGGTCTCCGGCGGGCGCAGCTTGAGGGCGGAGAGCCCCCAGCGGGTGCGGCCCCGCCAGCGCACCGGGGCGTAGACCTTCTCCACGAGGCTGAAGCCATACACCTGGCTGGTGAGCAGGTGCCCCAGGGCCTGCTGGAAGGAGCCGGCGAGCTGCTTTTCCAGCACGAAGCGGAAGAACGCCGCGCAGCGCCGCTGGGCCGCATCGTCCCGCGCCAGGTGGAAGCGCCAGCCGCGGCCGGTCACGACGGCCTGCTTGAGCGCCACCAGGGCGCGGATCTGGTCGTCGTGCAGCATGCGCCCATAGACGCCGTAGCCGCGCCGCCAGACCAGCTCGTCCGGATTCCAGCGCTGCAGGGGCACGGTGCCGAAGAACAGCCCGTCCGCCCAGGCCACCTCGCCGGGTCGCGGTGCATCCGCCGATGGCGCATCCGGTGCCGGGAGCGCGGCGAGCCGCCGCGGGCGGGGACGCAGGGCTTGGCCCATCCGGTCAATCCAGTTCACGGGTCCTCATGGGTGCGCCGAGGATGAAGTCGCCGCCGCCGCGCGTGGCCATGCCCCAGCAGCACAGGGCCAGGGCCAGCACGCAGTCGTCGTGCTCGTGATAGCCGCCGGTGCGCACGTTCCCGGCGGAGGTCAGCTCGTAGCGAAAGGCGCGCAGCTCGCGCAGGGTCTGCTCGTGCGGCAGGAAGCGCAGCTCCTCCCGCTCCAGGGCAATGGCCAGGTGATCCACCAGGCGCTGCTTGGTGGGGGCGCTGAAGCGCACGCGCTGCACGGGCAGGCCCTCCGCCTCCAGGGCATCGCAGACCGGATCGCCCAGGCCGGTGGCATCCACCACCAGCGGTGCATCGCCATAGCGACGGGAGAGCGCGGACAGGCGCGCCTGCTGCACGGGCCAGGGCAGCCGCTGGAAGCGCTCGCAGGCGATGGCGGTGCGGCTGTCCACCCGGCCCACCCAGGCGGCGGTCCAATCCTGGTGGCGGCCCAGGTCGATGCCGATCACGTACGCCGCGCGGGGATCGGGCGCGGGCTCCGGCTCCGCGGTGGCGCAGCGCTCGGGCTCGCGAAACACGGCGCCGGCGTCGTCCACGAACTCGGCCAGAATCTCCTGGCGCCACACGCGGTCGGGCACCTCGCGGTGCACGTTCTCCAGCCATGTGGCGCTGACGCGAGGATTGACTGTGGACGGGTGGCGGAAGCTGGCCCACTCCGTCCGGGCGGGGTCCTGCCCCCACTCGTACATCTGCTGGAACAGGCCGCGGCCCTTGGGCGCGCCGACCAGGAACACCTGGGCATGGGGCGATTCCATCACCATGGGCAGCAGCGTCTCGTAGTAGAGCCGTTCGTCGCGGAGCAGATGGCCGGCCTCGTTGATCCAGAGAAAGTCGTAGCCGAACCCTTCGAGCAGCTCCGGGCGCTGGGCGGAGCCGAAGTCGCACGTGGAGCCGTCCTGGAACGCCAGCACGAAGGCCCGCGCATCGAAGCGCCAGCGCGTGCCGCGGAGCTGCGGGGCGAAGTAGCGCTGCACGTAGCGCACGACGTGGCGCTGGATCAGATCGACCCACAGGTGGCGCGAGGGCAGGGCGTCCGGCCGGTGCGCCAGCTCCACCAGGCGCAGCACGGCACCGTAGGTACCGCCCGCGCGCCGGCCCTTCACGTAGACAACGTGCTTGGCGTCGTTGTGAAAGACCGGCCGCTGGTGGGGCAGGTGACGGCACTCAGCCGCCGGGCTCCTGCGGGGAGGGATTGCCCCGGTCCACGTCGCCCTGCTCGATCTCCCCACCTTCCTCCCCCCACGGATCTCCCAGGCGCGCCAGCACCTGCGTCTGTGCCGTAACGCGCCCCTGCAGCGCGGCTTCGTACTGGGCCTGCTTGATGCGGGCCCGCCCCAGGAGCTGCCCCTCGCGGAAGGCCTCCATGAGCTGGCGCTCCGCCCGCGGCTTCAGCCGCCCGGGCAGCCGCAGCAGGGCGCGAATCTCCGCCTCGTCCAGACCCCGTGCCGCCAGCTCCCGCACGCGCTCCTCCAGCGGCACGTCGTCCGGCGCGTCGGGCCCCACGGCATCGAGGCCGGTGAGGCCCTCCGGTGCGGAGCGAGCTGCCTTGGCGCGGCGGGGCCGCGGGGCGAAGGGCACCACGGCGCCGGGTGCTTCCGGAGCAGGGTGCGGGGTGGTACCGGGGGCGGGGCCGGGTGGGTGCTCCGGGCCGGCGTCGTCCTCGCGGCCGTCGCGGCCATTGCCGTTGGCGCCGTCGCTCATGCGCCTCCAGCGGCCGCCGGGCCGAGGGACCGGACGCGCGGGCGACCATCCATGCAACGGACTGCCCGGCGGTGGAAGGAAAACCAGAACATACGTACACCATCTGAAGCCAAAAGAAAGGAGACCCGGCGGATCTCCCAACGGGGCCTCACGGCCCGCTCACTTGGGATGATTATGCAGCAATATCAGTGCATTGGCAAGGGACAAGACCGGACACATGCGGACGCACAGGGACAGATGCGGGCCCAAGCCAACAGCCGCCCTGTCGCGGGAACTGCGGCGAGCGGGACCAAACAGCTAGGGGGAAGGGCGCCGGACCGACAACGGTCGTGAGGACAACATAGCCAATGACGGACAGGTGGTGGAGGAGGGCGGCGCTGCCTCCCTCCTCCATACCTCCACCCTCCGGCAGGGGCCAGCGGCCCCTGCACCCGCAACAAGTGGAGTCAAGGGGGCCTGCCCCCCTTGCGGGGAAGTCCGAGGGGGCGGAGCCCCCTCGGATCACAACTCAAGACGGGAGGCTGTCCTAGATCTTGCCTTGCAGGATGAAGGCGATGACCAGGGCGTAGATGACCAGCGACTCGATGAGCGCCAGACCGACGATCATCGGGGTGAAGATGCGGTCGGCCGCGCTGGGGTTGCGGGCGATACCCTCCATGGCGGAGGCCACCGCGAGGCCCTGGCCGATACCGCCGATGCCGGCGGCAATGCCGATGCCCAGACCGGCGCCCAGCGCCAGGCCCAGGTTGGTCAGCTCGCCCGTGGCCGCATACAGCGGGGAGGCCACGACCAGCAGGAGAATGCCGAGAATGAACAGAGATTTGCGTTTCATCGCATGCCTTGTAGATGACCGAACTGCACAGATTAATGGGGATGTGACAGCGCGTCCTGGAAGTAGACGGCCGACAGAATGACGAAGATGAACGTTTGCAGGAACGCTACAAACACGCCCAGGCCCATGAAGGGCACGGGCAACCCGAGAGCCAGCAGAGCGCTGAAGACCGCCACGACCTTATGATCCCCGGTCATGTTACCGAACAGACGCACAGAGAGGGAAAGGGGACGCACCAGGTGACTGATGATCTCGATGGGGAACATCAGCGGTGCCATCCACCACACGGGCCCCATGAACTTCTTGATGTAGCTGAAGCCATGGGTGCGGATGCCGATCACGTGAGTCACGAGGAAGGTGATCAGCGCAAGCGTCACGGTAACATTGTACTGATCGGTGGGCGGACTGAATCCCGGGACTTGCCCGATCAGGTTGTTCGCGAGGATAAAGAAAGAGAAGGTGCCGAGCACGAAGAACAGCTCGCGCACGCCATGCTCCATGACATCGCCGAACATGCGAATCAGGAGGGAGATGCTCCACTCCGCGAAGGAGGCCAGCGAGATGTGGCCTTCGGGCTCCAGCATGTCCGTGCCGCGGTACTTGCGGCCGGCGAAGTAGGCAAAGAGGACCAGCAGCACGGAGACGACGAGTGCATCCACCCCCGCCTCCGGATCGATTCCCCATTCCGCCATCAGGTGTTCCAGCGGCGCGAGGAACAGGGAACCCCAGGTAATCGCTTCCATGAATTTCGTCCGATTCGTCCGCGGGCAGCCGTGCTAGCTGCGGGCCCGGCGCGGGATCAATGCAAACACGACGCTGGCGATGATGATCGCCGACAATCCCACCAACACGCCCACCGCATCCACGCCCAGGCCCAGGATTGCATACAGCAGCACCGCCGCTGTGACGGCCACCTTGGCCAGGAACGACAGCATCAGCAGGCTGCGCGTCTGGCTGCCAAAGAGGACTGATTTGACAGTCCTTTTCGTCCAGTAAAAGTTTAGCAATACAATCAAAAACCCTAGCAATACGCCTACATCGAAGTCAAGGCCGCGCCACCAGAAGCCGGCGATGAGCAGGGCCGCGCCCGAGGCGATGACCAGCCAGGCGAAGCGGCCCAGGGCAGCCTCCTGGCCGGCGATGACGCGCGCGCGGTCGGGATCGATGACGGGCTCGGTCATTTCGGCTCCTCTTTGTTGCGCTCGTTGATCTCGCGCAGCAGGCGATAGATGCTGCGGAACCCAGCCACCATGCCGAAGCCCAGGAAGAGCAGCAGCAGCCAGGGCTCCGTGCCGAAGCGGCGGTCCAGCCACTGCCCGACGATGAGACCGAGCAGCACGGAGAAGCCCAGTTCCAGGCCCACCGCGCTGAAGCGCAGGTACTGCTTGAAGCGGTCCGGAGAGGGCGCCATGGCGTTGGGTGCGGGGTTAAGCCGGCGTGGCGCTCCGTCCGCGAGGGGCCCGCGCGCTGGCGTTTCCGGAGGCGCTACAGGTGCCCCACGGCATAGCGGAAGGCCTCGATGGTCTGCTCCAGGTCCGCGTCGCTGTGAGCGGTGGAAACGAAGGCCGCCTCGTAGGGCGAGGGCGCCAGGTACACGCCGTGCTCCAGCATACCCCGGAAGAAGTGCGGGTACAGATCGCCCCGGGAGGCCAGCGCATCGGTATAGTTGCGCACCCGGGCATCGCCGAAGAAGAAGCCGAACATGCCGCCGAAACAGGTGGTCTGCAGGGCCACGCCGCCTTCGCCCGCGATCTGGGAGAAGGCATCGGTGAGGCGCTGGGTCTTGGCCGCCAGATCGGAATAGACGGACTCGTCCTCCAGCAGCTTTAGCGTCGCCAGCCCCGCGGCCATGGCCACGGGATTGCCGGAAAGCGTGCCGGCTTGGTACACGGGGCCCTCCGGGGCGATGTGGGCCATCACGTCCGCCCGGCCGCCGTAAGCGCCCACGGGGAAGCCCCCACCGATGACCTTGCCGAAGGTGGACAGGTCGGGCGGCACGTCGAAGAGCGACTGTGCCCCGCCCCGCGCGACGCGGAAACCGGTCATGACCTCGTCGCAGATGAGCAGCATGCCCTCGCGGTCGCACAGGTCGCGCAGGCCGCGCAGGAAGGGCAGCTCCGGCGCGATGACACCCATGTTGCCCGGGATGTACTCCAGGATCACCGCGGCGATCTCGCCCGGGTACTCCTCCACGAGCTGTATCACGGAATCCAGGTCGTTGAACTCGGCCACGAGGGTGGTGCCGGCGGAGGCCGCGGGCACGCCCTTGGAATCCGCCACGCCCAGCGTGGTGGCGCCGGAGCCGGCCTTGACCAGCAGCGAATCCACGCTGCCGTGGTAGCAGCCGGCGAACTTGACCACGTAGTCGCGGCCGGTGAAGCCACGGGCCACACGCAGCGCGCCCTGGGTGGCCTCGTTGCCCGAGTTGACGAAGCGCAGGCGCTCCAGGGAGGGCACGAAGTCCTTCACCTGCTCCGCAAGTTGCACCTCCAGCTCGGTGGGGGCGCCGAAGGAGGTGCCATTGCGCAGCACGCGCTGCACGGCCTCCAGCACGGCCTCGTGGGCATGGCCCAGGATGAGCGGCCCCCAGGAACCCACGTAGTCGATGAATTCGTTGCCGTCCACGTCCACGATGCGCGAGCCGTGGCCTCGCTGGATGAACAGCGGCCCCATGCCCACGGAGCGGAAGGCGCGCACGGGGCTGTTGACCCCGCCGACGATGGACTGCTGCGCGCGGGCGAACAGCTCGGTGGAGCGGGCTCCCGGCAGGTGGCTTGACGGCTTGGTCATGTCGCAGGCTCCCTTTTGCTGCGGGTACGGTGAGGGTCGGCCGCGCCTGGGCGGCCGGCCGTCAGAACGAGTATACGAGGCGGGCGATGGCCTGATAGAACGCCCGCTGGCTGGCCTGGGGGGTGGAGTAGTCGTTCGGACGGAACGCTCCGCCGGCCAGGATGGCGTTGGCCTCCACCTGCAGCTTGATGGCCTTGTGGAAGTACCAGGTCAGCATGTTGTCCCACTCCACGCCGATCTTGCTCTGCAGCTTGCCGTCGCTATCGGGAATGGGGTTGTTCAGCGAGAGGGCGTAGACCCCTCCGGAATAGCCCAGCCGGCGCTTGTCCTTGTCCGCCCAGTCCAGGAACCAGCCCATCAGGCGGGTGTTGTTGATGGAGTGCCCCAGGCCGCTGCCCTTGTCCACGCTGGTGTTGGCGCCGTTGAACCACAGGCGCGTGCCCGCGTAGCTGCCGGGCGTGATCTCGTAATACCCGGCGAGGTCGCGGTTATAGCTGTTTTGAGCGTAGCCGTTGGTGGTATAGCCATCGGCTTGGTACCCGTCGCCCGTAGCGTTCATGATGCGAATGCCCGTGCGGCCGTGCTCGAACCGGTAGCCGATCTCCGTCTGCAGCGCGGTGCCGCGCACCTGGCGCTTGGTAACCGGATCGCCGGAGGCGGTCAGATGCGTCGTGTTGTCATAGAGGTGATAGGAGCGCTCGCCGCGGAAGGCCACCATGTCGAAGTTGACGAAGAACGGCCCACCCAGCCAGTCCACCCGGAAGCCGTAGTAGTCATTGTTGTGGGCGTTGTAGTACACGGCCTGGCTGCCCGTACCGGTATCCAGCAACTGCGAGGGATCCGGACCCCCGCCAGCGGCTGTGCCGATGGGGTCGGCCGGGTTGTAGCGTGCCGGACCCAGGTTGAGTCCCAGGGGTACGTTTCCCTCGGTGTAGCGCAGACGGAAGACCTCCACCTGCAACTTGTCGTGCACCCCCGCATCCTGGGTGTCGTAGGCATTGTACTGCAGCGCCCAGTGCGTGACGGCGTCGCTCTGGTTCTGGCCGATGAGGGCCACGCCGAAGGGCATGCACCACGTGCCCACCTGGCAGTCGAACGTGAAGGCGGGCACCAGCGCGTCGAAGAGCATGCCGCGGCGATCGCCCAGGGAGAGCTCCTGCTTGCCCATGATCAACCCGGAGCGCGGGTTGAAGTTGTAGCGCAGGTAGGCCTCGCGCACGTTAAGGCTGGTGGGCTGGCTGTCGTTGACGCGCCCGGTGGTGTCGGTGGTGGATGTGCGCAGGTCCGTGCTGGAGAAGCCCTGCTGGCCCATCTCCAGCGACAGGTGGATGTGCGCGTCCCGGTCGTAGACGGTGTCCAGGTTCAGCCGCAGATCCTGCCCGATGGTGGTGTTTCTGAGGTCGGCCGGCAGATCGGGCTGGTTGTTGTTGCGCACCTGGAGGGCGTAGTCCGCGCCCACCTCCAGTCCACGGAGCATGATCAGCTTCTGCTCCACCTCCGTGTAGTCGCCCCGCTCCAGCGGCTCGAAGTTGAGCTGCTGGGCGTGCAGTGGCCGGGGGGCCAGCGCGGCGGCCAGCACGAGGCCCAGCCCGCAGGCCAGGGCCAGCGGGGTCCGCAGCGGGTGTACGCGGGGGTGAATTCGTCCCTGAACCGGTGCACTCATGCTCGTCAGTCTCCACGGACGCACGCGCTAGGCGTGCTCGTAATCGGCGTCCCAAGGGTAGGTCAGTTTCCGAGAGCCGTCGGGGTTGAAGGTCAACTTGGGCAGGATGGCCGTCACCGCGCGGCGGTTCAATTCGCGCAAGGCTTCCTCCGTGGAGGCGAAGGCACCGAGCAACTCCAGGTTGCGCACCGTCGGGTCCATCAAGTGGATATCACCTTGGCGGCGCAGCGCGATAGCCTCCGCCGGTTGAAGCCAACGGTGGCGCAGCACCTCCTGCCCGTCGGTCACCACGTCTACCTCCCGCGGTGCCTGGATCAGGAAGAAGCGCGCCGAGAAGCGCTGGGGCACGGCCTCCGGCGTGATCCAGTGGGCGAAGTAGACGAGGCGGTGCGTGGCCAGGCGCAGACCGGCGCCGGCGACCCAGGCAGTGAAGTCCAGCTCGTTGGCGATCAGACGGTCGCGGGTCCGCGACAGCTCCTCGCGCGGAGGCAGGGGGGCGGCACCCTCGGGGCCTTCCGCCAGCAACACCAAGGCTTCCTCGAAGGTCTCGCGGATGGCCGCGACGTAGTAGCCGATGGCTTCCGCCGGATCGTCCAGGTCGTTCAGGCTGGCCGCGGCCTGCTCCGGCGTGAGCCCTGAGGAGAGCCGCAGCGCGGCGGCGGAGCAATCTTGCGGCTCCACCATGCCGCCGGGGAACACATAGGCCCCCGCGCCGAAGCTGGAGGCGCCGTGCCGCTCCACCAGCAGCACCTCCGGGCCGCCGGAGCCCTGCGCCCGGTCGCGCATCAGCACGACCGTCGCCGCGGGCTTGGCCGGCGCCACCATCAGCGCAGCGCTCCGGCCGGGCACACGACCCCCTGCGCGCCGGCGCGAGTGCCGGTGCGGCCGCGGGCGCGGGGGACCGCGCCCGGCGGTGCGGGGCAGCGGCACCAATGCATCAGGTGTGGGCCTGCAACGACTTGTTCAACTTCACGCGGTAGTGCTCCAGCTCGCTCAGCATGGCCTCGAAGGACTTGTCCACGGCCACGCGCAGTTCCGGCGCCGACTTGCTGGTGCGCAGGGTGTCCTTGAAGGCGTTGAGGACGAGGTGGCACTCGAACTCGTTCACCTTGTCCACCCGGTCCAGGCGGATCTCCAGGTTGGCCACGTCCGGGTGATAGCGCTTGAGGCGCTTCTCGATCTTCTCCACCTTGGTACCGATTGCTTTTTCCAGCGAATCCGGCACGTGAACCGCGCCGTTGTGCAGCTCATACCGCATCAGGAAGGCTCCTCATTGAGTCCATGCCCCCGCCTGCCGGGCCGGGGCCACCCCGGTGCACACCTGCTCGCCGGAGCACTGCTTGTGCGGGATCAGGCGGATCCCAAGTCCATGGTATCAGGTCGGAGCCGCCACCGGTATGGCCTGGGGCTGGCGGGCCAGCGCCTCCAGCACCCGGTCGCCCATCTGGCGGCAGCCCACGGCCGTTCTGCCGGGGGCCATGATGTCCACCGTGCGGGCCTGCGTGAGCACGTCCACGACGGCGGCCTGGATGCGCTCGTCCAGCTCCGGCCGGTCGAACGTGTAGCGGAACAGCATGCCCACGGAGAGGATGGCGGCGAGCGGATTGGCCTTGTCCTGACCGGCGATGTCCGGCGCGGAGCCGTGCACCGGCTCGTACATGGCGTGCCCGCTGCCCAGGCTGGCCGAGGGCAGCATGCCGATGGAGCCCGTGATCATGGCCGCGGCATCGCTGAGAACGTCGCCGAACAGGTTGCCCGTGACGATGGTGTCGAACTGCTTGGGGGAGCGGATGAGCTGCATGGCCGCGTTGTCTACGTACATGTGCGTCAGCTCGATGCCGGGGTAGTCCGCCTTCACGCGCTCGGCCACGTCGCGCCAGAGCACGGAGACCTCCAGCACGTTGGCCTTGTCCACCGAGCACAGGCGCCCGCTGCGCTTGCCGGCGATCTCGAAGCCCATGCGCACGATGCGCTCGATCTCCGGCTCCGAGTACACCATCGTGTTCAGGCCGACGCGCTGGCCGGCGCCGCCGGTGATGCTGCGCGGCTGGCCGAAGTAGATGCCGCCCGTCAACTCGCGGATCACCATCACGTCGCAGCCTTCCACCACCTCCCGCTTGAGCGTGGAGGCCTCCACCAGATCGCCGAAGATCTGCGCCGGGCGCAGGTTCGCGAACAACCCCAGCTCCGAGCGGAGGCGCAGCAGGCCCTTTTCCGGCCGCAGGGCGAAGTCCAGCGTGTCCCACTTGGGGCCGCCCACGGCGCCCAGCAGCACGGCATCGGCCGCGCGGGCGCGCTCCAGCGACTCGTCCGGCAGGGGCGAGCCCGCCAGGTCGTAGGCGCTGCCGCCGATGGGCACTTCCTCGGTCTCCAGGTGCATCCCGGCCTGGGGGGCCATGGCCTGCAGGACGCGCAGGGCCTCGGCCGTCACCTCCGGGCCGATGCCGTCGCCGGGCATGATCGCCACGCGTTGGGTCATCTCGCTCGCTGCTCCTCAGCTCACTGCGGGTGAAGGGGTGAGTTCGCGCACTGCGAAGGGTTGGGGGGCGGTTCGCACACTTGTCTCAGTAGCCCATCGCACGCAGGAAGGTCTCCTTGTCCGGGAAGCGGAAGAAGGGGTTGCGGGCCTTCTCCGTGGCGATGTCCGTTTGGGTGGCATGCTCGGCGTAGTTGTGCCCGGGGAACACCAGGGTGGCGTCGTCCAGCTTCATCAGCTTCTGCGTGAGGCTGGTGTACATGTCCTCCGGATTGCTGCCGGGCAGGTCGGTGCGGCCGCAGGAGCCGATGAAGAGGGTATCGCCGGAGACCACGCGGTCCGAGAGCTTGAAGCACTGGGAGCCGGGCGTGTGGCCGGGGGTGTGGATGAAGTCGATGCGCACGCCGCCCAGCTCCAGCCGGGTGTGTTCGTCCGTCTTCACCAGCTCGCCCGCGGGCAGCTCCAGGTGCTCCGCCTCGGCCTTGTGCACGTAGAGCCTGGCCTTGCAGTGCTCCAGCAGCTCCACCACGCCTTCGATCTGGTGGCCCATCAGGTGGCCGCCCACGTGATCGGCATGGGTGTGCGAGACCAGCGCCCCCACCACGGTCATCTCGTCCTCCGCGGCCACGCGCAGCAGGGCCTGCACGTCCCAGGCGGGGTCCACCAGCACCGCCTCGCGGGTGGTGGTGGAGCCGATCAGGTAGGCGAAGTTGGCCATGGGCCCGATCTGGATCTGTCGGAAGTACAGCTCGTCCATGGAGGCCTCCGGGGTCGCTCGTGCGCGGTGGGATACCGCCGGGCCACCGCACCGCGAGGCTCGCCGGTCCGCGGTGGGCGGGCGGCACGCCGGGGTGGCGGTGGCAAACCTAGTGAGCTTATGCGATTCGCACGCGGGAGGAAAGCCTGGGGCGCGCCCAAGGGCTGCGGCCGCGCCCGGGCCGGTGCGTGCCGCAGGCAGCAGGGCCGGCGGGCCGGCTCAGGTCATGGGGTTCATGATGTGCGTCTGGTAGCCCGGCCGGTCGGTGAGGCGTTGATACCAAGCCTCCAGGGCCTTCATGGGCGGGCGCTCGATCTGGAAGTTGAGCCAGCGGTAGACGGCGCAGCCCACGGGGATATCGCCCATGGAGAACGCCTTGCCCGCCACGAAGTCGTTGTGGGTCAGGCGCTCATCCAGCATGGCGAAGGCCCGGATGCAGCCCTGGCGCGCAGCCTCGATCTTCTCCGGGTCCTGCTTGGCGGGCTCGGTGCGGATGAGTTGCCAGAACAGCGGCGTGATCTCCGGATGCAAGGTGGTCTGCTGCCAGTCCATCCACTGCTCGGCCACCCAGCGCGCCGCGTCGTCCGCCGGCATCAGCCCGGGGTGACCGTAGGTGTGGGCCAGGTAGCGCACGATCACGTTGGATTCCCACAGCGTGAAGCCCTTGTCCTCGATGGTGGGCACGCGCGCGTTGGGGTTCCTGGCCAGGTACTCCGGCTCCTGCGTGCCGCCGAAGGCCCCGCCCACGTCCACGCGGTCGAAAGGCAGGCCCAGTTCCTCGCAGGCCCAGAGCACCTTCATCACGTTGATGGAGTTCTTGCGGCCCCAGATCTTCAAAACGCCGTCGCTGCTCATGTGCACTGCCTCCCGATGGTGAGATGGGCCATGCGCCCCGGCGGGCGCCCGCTTTCCGCCACCCTCCCGCAAACCGCGGCACGAATGCAATGCGGGCACGCGCCGGCGGGATGGTCGCGGCTACCGGAAGTCGCGGCTGGGCTGGGGGGTCGGGCGGCCCCTCTCGCACGGGAGAGGGGCGCGGTGTGTCGGCACGCCCCGTTGCGCGCGGTGCTTCGCGGGTGAGGGCGCACGCCCGAAATCCCACCCCGTCACGCCTGCGGCGTGCCACCCCTCCCCGCAACGCGGAGCGGGGCGAGGGTCGCCTGCCGTGCAGGAATTCACGACTGGCTTCCCTCCTCCCGTGGGAGAAGGGGCTGGGGGATGAGGTGGCCCGGCTACCGCTGGCTGACCATCACCGGCACGTGGTTTTGGGCGGTGACGGTGAAGACCTTGCGCACGCGGTCGGCGATGCGCAGGTAGTAGTTGCCCACGGGCAGCAGGAGCTGCTTGCGGCGGTCGGTGTCCGTCGAGTAGCTGAGCCAGGTGCCGCCTTCGCGGCGGAGCTGGAAGGGGATGCGGCCGGGCGGGCCGAAGGTGTCCACGTCGGAGAGGTCCAGCTCCAGCAGGCCCACCTGCTGCGCCGGTGCGTTGTCCAGCTTGAGGGTGAAGGGCGTGCTCTCGCCGCGGTGCCGGCGCGCGGCATCGATGGTGCGGTCGATCAGCGCGTAGACGCGGTTGAGGAAGGTGCGGTCGTCCAGGTTGCGGAACTGGCGGAAGTTCACGCGGGCCCGGCGCGAGGCCAGCACGCGCAGCACCTCGCGGGGGATGTCCAGCCGCAGCAGCTCGCTGGGCATGGTCTGCACGTGCACCTTGCCCTGGCAATCCACGATCTCCAGCACCAGCTCGCGCCCCGCCCGCTGCCGGGCCGGATCGAACACGGTATCGCGCCAGTAGGCCAGCTTGGCCCGCACGTCGGAGCCGGAGTCGTAGTCGTAGAGGTTGCCCAGGTAGAGCGCCTGCAGGCCGATCTTGCTCATCAGGTAGATCATCTTCAGGTCCTGCTGCACGATCCCCGTGATCACCAGGGCGTGGTAGGCGGCCATGTCGTAGGGCGCCAGCAGCAGAATCTGGTTGGCCAGCGTATCCAGCGCCTCGCTCTGGGAGCAGTAGTTGCCGGCGGCGAGCATCTTGTTGAGCTTCGCTTCGAGCTGTTCGAGCTGCGCCGCCGTATCGCTGCTGGTGGTGACGCGGTAGGCGAGCTGCTCGACCTCCGCCTCCTGCGCCTTGGCCAGTGCCGCGGCGTCCAGCGTGGGCTCCTCGGGCTTGGGCGCTTCGGGGGCGGCCTCGGCGGGCTTGGGCGCGGCTTCCGCTACGGGCTTTTGCTCGGCCAGCAGCACCTTGAGCGGATAGGCCATCAGCTGGATGTCCTTGCCGATGGAGCCGGTGGCCAGCACCCGGCCATCGCGGCTGACGGCCAGCGCGGTGATCTGGTTGCGCTCGCCCGCGATGGTGCGGATGAACTTGCCGGTCTGCACGTCCCACAGCTTGATGGTCTTGTCGCGGGAGGCGGAGATCAGCGCCCGGCCATCGCGCGAGAAGCGCACGTGGCTGACGATGAAGTCATGTCCGGTGAAGTCGTAGATGAGCTGGCCGGTCTGCACGTTCCACAGCTTCACCGTGGTGTCCTTGGAGGCAGAGGCCAGCCGCTGCCCGTCCGGCGAGAACTGCAGGTCGGTGATGCCGCCCTTGTGCCCGGTCATGGTCTGCGCCAGCTTGCCGTCCGGGTAGGTCCACACCTTGATCTCGCCATCGTCGCTGCCCGTGGCGAAGACCTGACCGGTGGGCGAGAAGGCCACCGCCGTCACCTGGTCGTTGTGGGCCGTCTGCTTCTTGAGCATGCGGCCCTGCTGCCAGTCCCACAGGATCCACGTCTTGTCCGAGCCGCCGGAGACCAGCGTGGGCTCGGTGGGGTGGAACGCCAGGGCGTTCACCTTGCCGTTGTGGCCCTTCAGGCGCTGCTGGATCTTGCCCGTGGCCGTGGTCCAGATCAGCACCTGCCCATCCGCCCCGCCCGTGGCGAACTCGCGGTTGGTGGGCGAGAAGCGCACGGTCTGGACGATGTTGTCGCCCGTGTTGTAGTTGCGCAGCACCTTGCGCGTCCGCAGGCTCCAGATTTTGATCGTCTTGTCGATCGAGGCGGAGATGAGGAACTTGCTGTCGTTGGTGAAGTCCAGGTCCACCACGGACTGGTCGTGCCCCGCCAGCGAGGCCAGGAAGGCGGACTTCTCCAGCTTCCAGGTGCGCACGCGGTCGCGCTGGTAGGCGGCCACCAGCCGGCGGCCGTCGCTGCTCAGCGCGATGGCAGAGATGGGCCCGTCCACCAGCGTGAGGTCCTGGATCACCTTGCCGCTCTCCAGGTCCCAGATCTTGATGGTCTCGTCCAGGGAGGCGGAGATCAGCCACTTCTGGTTGGGGTGCAGGGCGATGGCCGTGACGGCCCGCTTGTGGTCGAACAGCGTGCGCAGCTCCGGCTTTTCCTTGTTCTTCCAGGCCCAGATCTTGATGGTGCCGTCCGCGGAGGCCGAGGCGAGCTGGTCGGGATCGGCCAGCAGGAACTTCAGGTCGTTGATCGTGCCGAGCTGCCCGGTGAAGGCATTGACGACCTTGCCCGTCTTCCACTCCCACATCTTGATGTTGCGGTCGCGCCCGCCGGTGGCCAGGTGCTCGCCGTCCGGGTGCAGGGCCAAGGCCGTCACGGGCCCGGCGTGGCCCTTCAGCGTGGCGATGACCTTGCCGGTCTTCACCTCCCACACGAACACCTTGCCGTCCGCCGTGCCGCCGAAGACGAGCTTGCCCTCCTGGTCCGTGATGATGGAGGTGATCGCCGCCTTGTCGCCCTTCAGCGTGAGCGACGAGGTGCCCTTCGCGATGTCCCAGGCCCGCACCGTGCCGTCCTTGCCGCCCGTGAAGATCACGTCCGTCTGCGGGTGGTAGACAGCCACCGTGGCCTCGTGGTCGCCCGTGCGGAAGTCCTTGAAGACCTGCCCCGTTTCCGCGTCCCACAGCCGGATGGCGTGGTTGGCCCCCAGCGTCACGATGTACTTCTGGTCCGGCGAGAAGAACGCCGTGAAGACCTCACCCTTGGGCAGCTTGAGCGTGTGCTCGATAATGTATTCGTCGCTGGGCGTGGTCTGCAGCAGGCTCTCCGGCGTCTGCGCCTGCGCCGTGCGGGCGCTGCCCAGCGCCGCCAGCAGCACCAGCAGCAGCGCCGCCCAGGCCTGCGCGAGCGCAAGCAGCCGCCGGCCGCGCGGGGCGCCGGGCCGGGTGCTCCGCCGGCAGGGCAGACGCCGCCGCCCACCGCGCGCGCCCAAGGTTGGGCATTGCGGCGGGGTGCGCGTGCGGGCTGTGTGGTCGCTCAAGACCCCCATTTTACATTCCGTCAAAAACGCGTAGGCTCTTGCGATAGCGCACGGCGGGCCATCTGCGCCAGGTGACCTCCGGGGATGCAAGGTTTCGGCCCCGGCCGCCAGGGCCGGCCGCGTGCGCTGCGGGCCCCGTTTCGGTGAGCTCCCATTGGAACGCGAACCGCGCCGTGCGGTTCGCCCCCCGGGTTTCCAGCGTGCCACGCCGCAGCCTCCCAGCCACTGTATGACAGCCGCCCACACGGAAAACGACCTCAACGACCCGAAGATGCCGCTCACGGCGCATCTGCGGGAGCTGCGCAAGCGCATCCTGTACGCGATCGGCGGCCTCGCCATCGCGTTCGTGGTGGCGTGGATCTTCAGCGACCCGATCATGGAGCTGGTGAAGCGCCCGGTGGAGCCGTACGTGGGCCACCTGCAGTTCGACACGCTGACCGCGCCCTTCTTCACGCACATCAAAGCCTCTTTCTTCGCGGCGATCTTCGTCACGTTCCCGCTCATCGTGTGGCAAATCTGGGCCTTCGTGGGGCCCGGGTTGTACAAGCGGGAAAAGCGGCTGATGTGGCCGTTCCTGCTGTTCTCGTTTCCGCTGTTCGTGGGGGGCGGCTCGTTCTGCTACTTCGTCGTGTTCCCCTTCGCCGTGCAGTTCCTGGTGAACTTCGACAAGACGCTGGTGCCCTCGCTGCGCATCGACGACTACCTGTCGTTCACGTTGCGCATGGTGTTCGTGTTCGGGCTGGTGTTCGAGCTGCCGCTGATCAGCCTGCTGCTGACCCGCATCGGCCTGCTGACGCCCGAGTGGCTCAGCAAGAACCGCCGCTACGCCATCGTCATCATCTTCGTCGCCGCGGCCGTCCTTACGCCGCCGGATGCCTTCACGCAGGTGCTGCTGGGTGTACCACTGCTGCTGCTCTACGAGATCAGCGTCATCGTCTCGCGCGTGGCGCGTCCGCGCAAGCCGAAGGAAGAGCCGGAGGACGAGGCGTAGGCCCGCGCGCCTGAGCTGAGCGGGGGCTGAAGGCCCCCGCGATGCCCGGCTTACCCAATGTTTCCCATGACCTCTGCGAGCCAAGGGACGTCGGCGACGGCGCCCTGGAGCGCCGCCTCGGCCGTGGCGTAGCGGCCCTGGTCCCCGGCGGTGATGGGGAACCAGCCCCGCGCATCCTCCACGTCGCGGCGGAAGACCGCATAGCCGAACGTGCCGTCGGGACGCCGGAAGACGTCCACGCAGCGGTCGCTCTCCGGCGTTTCGATGGAGCGCAGCACGGTGTTGCGTTCCGCCATGGCCCTCCCCCAAAGCGTTGCGGACGGACGTCCCCGGTTAGGCTGGGTCTGAAAACGTTGCAGGTACACCGCCGTGTCCTTTGAGGAAGGCTCCATTGGAGCCTGTCTCAGGAACACGGCTCCAGTCTATGGCTCATCGCAGACCCCCGCGTTGCTGAGGAGCGGCCGAAGGCCGCGTCTCGAAGCGCGCGGAAGCCTGTGGCGATACCTTTTCCGACACAGCCTAGGCCGAGGCCGCCGCCGCGCCCTCGTCGGCGTCCGCCTCGCCGTGGAAGGTGCGCCAGATGCGCTCGGCCGTCTTGCCGGGCAGCCCCGGCACGGCGCGCAGGGCCTCCAGCTCCGCCTGCTGCACGCGGCGCAGGCTGCCGAAGTGGCGCAGCAGGGTCTGCGCGTGCTTGCGGCCCACGCCCTGCACGGTCTCCAGCTCCGTGCTGAGCGCGCGCTTCTTGCGCAGGCTGCGGTGGAAGGTGATGGCGAAGCGGTGGGATTCGTCCCGGATGCGTTGCAGGAAGTGCAGCGTGGTGGAGTTGCGCTTGAGGCGCTGCTCGCCCTTCATCTGGGGCTTGACGACGTACTCGTAGTCCTCCGTCCCGCCGCGGGGCTGGCCGCGGCGGCGCTCGGAGCGGCCCTTGGCCAGCCCGATCAGGTCCACCTGGGTGAGCGAGATGCCGAGCTGCTGCAGGGCCAGCTCCGCCACGTTGACCTGTCCCTTGCCGCCGTCGATGAGGATCAGGTCCGGCAGGCCCTGCTCGCCCGAGACGGCGCGCCGGTAGCGGCGGGTGACCACCTCGAACATGGCCTGGAAGTCGTCCGGCCCGCTCACCGAGCGCACCTTGAACTTGCGGTAGTCGGCCTTGTGGGCCTGGTTGCTCTCCCACACCACCATGGAGGCCACCGGATCGCTGCCCTGGATGTTGGAGATGTCGAAGGCCTCCACCCGCCGCGGCAGGCGCCGCAGGTGCAGGGCGCGCTGCACCTCGGCCAGCACGGCGTCGTCGTCCACGTGATTGGCGATGCGGTCCTTCAGCGTGCGGGCCGCGTTGCTCTGCGCCAGCTCGATCAGGCGGCGCTTCTCTCCGCGCTGCACCACCTGGATGCGCACGCGGCTGCCCTTCTCGCCGGAGAGGAAGCTCTCCAGCACGTCCATATCCTCCACGGCGCAGGGGATGAGGATCTCCTTGGGCAGCAGGGCCGCGGGCCGCGTGTAGAGCCGGCCCATCCAGCTTCGCAGGATCTCCGCGTCCGTCATGCCCTCCGTGCGCTCGAAGAGCATGAAGTCCGTGCCGATCAGGCGCCCGTTGCGGATGAACAGCATCTCGATGCCGGCGAAGTGCGATTCCCGCGCGACGGCCAGCACGTCCTGGTCCGCCTTGCTGTCCGGCACCAGCACGATCTGGCGCTCCATCGTGCGCCGCACGGCGCGCATGCCGTCGCGC
>Ga0102953_1000990_pt1 | contig 18525 bp, 19 predicted proteins | sample SalPon2A_C_D2_MG_FD_78509 | JGI IMG/M metagenome (GOLD analysis project Ga0102953, IMG submission 78509) | Soil microbial communities from South San Francisco under conditions of wetland restoration - Salt Pond MetaG R2A_C_D2_MG | ecosystem: Environmental > Terrestrial > Soil > Wetlands | place... | reverse complement strand
CCGATTTCCTATTTCTACCTGTGCCACTCGCTGCATGACGCCGGGCTGGAGCCGGTGTTTTCAGGCATTGATCAGGCGCAGCGCTCCTCGATCCCGGCCCTGGCCCTGCTCTGGCTGCCGATCACCCTGCTCTCGCGCCGCGCTCTCAAACGGGAAGAAGGGAAGTTCCGTACCGTGGACGATCACAACCGCCCGATCGTGGAACGAATGAACCGCATGGACATGCTGCTCGGCCGCACGGTGATCGTGGCGGCCAGCAAACCGTCGAGCAGCAAGTAACTCAAGTCTGACACTCCCCCTTTAAAAAAGAGGGACCGGGCGGAAATTCACTGTTGCCTGTGGGTGTCCTTGCTTGCTTCTTTTTGATTCGGGGCATCCATGCCCCTCACCCTGCGGGCGCCCCTTGGGCGTCCAGTTCGCCTGTCCTGCCGAATTGTGGGCAAGCAAAGAAGAAGGGTAACTACCGCAAACCAGCGATGCCGGTTTTCTCGGGCCAGCCGCACTCATCAAAAATCGGACACAGATGACACTTCGGCTTGCGCGCCGTGCACACATAGCGCCCGTGCAGCACCAGCCAGTGATGCGCATGGCGCAGGAACTTCCTGGGGATGGCGGCCATCAGGCCTTTTTCGACGGCCAGCGGGGTTTTGCCCGGCGCCAGCCCGGTGCGATTGCCGACCCGGAAGATATGCGTATCCACGGCGATGGTCGGCTCGCCGAACAGCACATTGAGTACCACGTTCGCCGTCTTGCGGCCCACACCGGGCAGCCTCTCCAGCGCCTCGCGCTCACGCGGCACCTTGCCGCCATGCTCGCGTACCAGCAGCTCGCAGGCGCCGATGATGTTTTTCGCCTTGCTGTTGTACAGGCCGATACTGGAGATATACCGCTTCAGGCCTTCTTCCCCGAGCGCAAGGATGGCCTCCGGGGTGTTGGCCACCGGATACAGCCTCGCGGTGGCCTTGTTCACACCCACATCGGTGGCCTGCGCGGACAGGACCACGGCGCAAAGCAGTTCGAATTCGGTGCTGTAGTCCAGTTCGGTGACCGGCTCGGGGGCGGCGGCGGCAAGCTTGCCGAATAGCCGGCTAACGCGTGCACGCGACATCGGCCTTGATGTACTCATTGCTGAATGCTTATGCCCGGAATGGCTTAATGCTTACTGGTTCACTTCGTTCAGGGTCAGCGTGGCCTTGCGCCTGACGACAATGCCGGCGGCGGTGAAATCGTCTTCCATGATCTCCACGCTGCGCTCGGAAATATTGATCACCCGGCCATTATCGCGTCCGATATAGCTGCCCTTGCGCACCACATAACCCTTGCCCTCGGGATCCTCCACCATCGCCGCGCGGTCCGCCCCCATCTTCATGGTGGCGACCAGGCGCAGCGCGCCGAGGTCATAGCCTTCGAGCGGTTGCTGTGCATGATCCGGGTTGCGCTCGCGGTGCGCCTGCATGCGCTGGCGGGATTTACGCTCCAGCACCGTCAGGTAGGACTCGAAGGGATCGCGCAGACCCGCGATGTCGATCTCCGGGGCATGCGCCTGATGCAGCGAGCTGTCCGGGACATCGGACTCGCCGGCGGCCGCGGCCTTGCTGCTGCCGGTTGCCGCCTCGGCTGCCAGCAGGGTTGCCGGCGCCAGCCACAGGGCGAAGGCGAACATCAGCATCGCGATGCCCGTGCGGTTCATTACTTCCGCTCCCTGAGTCATGTCATACCTCCATCTGCGTCCGTGCGGCCGGCTTTATGTTCGTGGTCGGCGCGTGCAGCACCATGCTGGAGCGGAAAAATCGCGACGTCAAACCTGCAAGGCAGTCAAAGCGACTCAAAAGCGCACAAACCCGCCGACAAACGGTCCGGAAACCCGCGTATCGAGCAACACACCGGCGTGGTCCACCTTCAGGTCCACAAGACGATAACCGGCATAGAAACCGGCCGTCGGCAGCGGCGAAAACTCCATCTGCACCTCGCTGTCGAGGAAATGATTGCCGGCATAGCCCAGATACCCGGCGCGGCCGGTCAGGCCGACAAAATCGGACACCGCCATGCGGCCGCGGGCACCGAGCGTCGGAATCGGCACGGTGGTCGAGGTCGACCGGATCAGGCCGGTGGTCCTGTCCTGCAGGGTGCTGGTGGCATGCACGGTCTTCACGGCCGCCTCAACACCGATCTGCAGGCGGGCGGGAAGATCGTCCATATTAAGCAGGTACCAGGTCAGCGAGGCGTCGTACACATCGGCCTTCAGACCGGCGTGCACGCTGTTGCCCGCGGCAAAGCTCTGGCCGTTGTATTGCAGCGTCGTACCCGGCACGCCGTCGCCGCTGAAATCCAGCGGGAAATAGTTCAGCGCGGCGCGCATATCGCCGAACTGCACCGCGCCCTCGATGGTCATGCCATTGCTGCGCGCAAGCCTGATCGTGGAATCCACATCAATGCGAGTGGCGGGTGTGAGGCCACCGGCCGCCCCGAAGCTGCCGCTGGCATCCAGCGTCATGTAACCGGTCTTGAGCATGATCATTTCATCGGCATGTGCCTTGACGGAGACGAACAGGTGCACAAGCACGAACAGCGCAATAACGAATCCGCGCCAGATCGTTGTCTTGTCCCGCTCCGAAACAGGATGGCCCTGCCAGATAAATGTCATGACTGCCTCCTTTGCCGGGCTTTCCGGCAAGCGTGTCCGGATGTCGCAAACCATCCCGGATCGTTGCGAACTATGCGCCGCAGGCCGCCCTGCTCGCCGTGACTGCTGTCACACCCTTCTTTCGGGCCGTCATTGGGGTAGATTGGCGGCATGCTGCTGGGAGTGGATACCGGAGGAACCTTCACCGATTTCGTCGTCTGCGACGGTGACCGGGTGCACTTTCACAAGCAGCTCTCCACCCCCGAGGACCCTTCCATCGCCATCCTGCGCGGCATCGAGGTGCTGACGGCCGGCCGGGCCGACGAAGGGCAGGCCGGGCTGCATGTGGTACACGGCTCGACGGTGGCCACCAATGCCATCCTCGAGCGCAAGGGCGTGAAAACCCTGCTGGTGACCAACGCCGGGCTTGAAGACCTGCTGACCATCGGCCGGCAGACGCGGCGCGAGCTGTACAACCTCTGCCCCGAAGCCGTGCAAACATGGACCGAACGGGGAAACTGCTTCGGCCTCGGCGGCCGCGTGGATGCGGCGGGCAACATGCTCGAGAAACCGGGCAGCGACGAACTGGAGGCCCTGCAGGACAAGGCCGGAGCCTATCAATCGGTCGCGGTGTGCACGCTGTTCTCCTTCCTCAACCCCGAGCAGGAAAGGGCTGCCGCCGGGGCGCTGGCCGGCCGGGATATCTTCGTTTCGTTATCGCACGAGGTGCTGGCCGAGTACCGCGAATTCGAGCGCGCCTCGACCACCTTCCTGAACGCCTATGTCGGCCCGCTGGTGCAGCGCTATCTGCAACGCCTGGCAGCCAGGCTGCAAGCCGAACACCTGCTGGTGATGCACTCCACCGGCGGCGTAATGGATATCGGCGAGGCTGGCAGGCATGCCGTGCGCATGGTGCTTTCCGGGCCGGCAGGCGGGCTGGTGGCGGCCACCGAGGTCGGGCGACAGCTGGACCGGAGCAGGCTGATGACCTTCGACATGGGCGGCACCAGTACCGATGTGGCGCTGATCAACGGAGCGCCCGGCATCACGGTGGAAGGTCAGATGGCCGGCATGCCGGTGGCCGTGCCGATGCTCGATATCCATACCATCGGCGCCGGCGGCGGTTCGATCGCCTGGCGTGATGCCGCCGGCCTGTTGCGCGTCGGCCCCGAATCGGCCGGTGCGGACCCCGGTCCCGCCTGCTACGGGCAGGGCGGCAGGCGTGCCACGGTCAGCGATGCAAACGTGGTGCTCGGCCGCATCCCGGAGAGCACCCTGCTGGCCGGCAACCTGCCGGTGGATGTGCAGCGTGCGCGCCGCGCCCTGGGTGAACTGGGCAGCGAGTTCGGCCTGGATGCGGAAGCCATGGCCGAAGGCGTACTGCGCGTGGCCGAGGAGAATATGGCTGCAGCCCTGCGCGTGGTTTCGGTGCAACGTGGTTTCGATCCCGCCGATTTCTCGCTGCTCTGCTTCGGCGGCGGCGGTGGGCTGCATGCCTGCGCGCTGGCCGAGGCCCTGCAGGTCCGCGAAGTGATCATCCCGGTGGGCAGCGGCGCCTTCTCGGCCATGGGCATGCTGACCGGCAAAAGACAGTGCGACCTGTCGCAGTCCCGGCAGCTGCTGCTCGGGCGCCGGGCGCCGGACAATACCGATGCCATGCAGCAGGCCGGGGCCGTGTTCGGCGAACTCGAGAAGGAAGCGGCCCGACGCATGCCGGGACTGGAGCTGGACTTCGAGCGCTCCGCCGATGTGCGCTACGCAGGCCAGGGCTTTCACCTGACCATCCCGTGGCAAGACGACCCCGGCAAGCTGCAACGCGACTTCATTGCCACGCACCGGCAGGCCTACGGCCATACGCTGGATTGCGAACTGGAAATCATGACGCTGCGCCTGACCGCCAGCGCCGATACCCGGACCCTTGAGCTGCCGGAACTGCCGCGGGCCGCGGGCGAGATCAGGCCGCATGCCTGCTCCCCGGTTTCAGGCCACGGCGAGGTGCCGCATTTCCGGCGCGCTGAACTGCTGCCCGGCCACTGCATCGCTGGCCCTGCCATGCTGCTCGAAGCCACCGCCACCGTCTGGGTGCCGACAGGCTGGCAGGCCCAACCCTCGCCGCACGGCCACCTCGTGCTCAACCGGGAGCGGACATGAACGCCGTTGAACTCAGCCTGTTCGCGCATCGCCTGAATGCCATCTGCGACGAGATGGGGGCCGTGCTCAGACGCACCGCCCTGTCCCCGAACATCAAGGATCGCGAGGATTACTCATGCGCGCTGTTCGATGCCGATGGCGAACTGGTGGCGCAGGCGGCCCACATCCCGGTGCACCTCGGCTCGATGGCCTATTGCATGCGCGATGTGGTGGGCCGCATGGACTGGCGGGAGGGCGATGTGGTGGTGTTCAACGATCCCTTCCTCGGCGGCACCCACCTGCCCGATATCACGCTGGTCGCACCGCTGTTCCTTGCCGGCCGGCTGATCGGCTTTTCCGCAACCCGCGCCCACCATGCCGATGTCGGCGGCGCCACCGCCGGCTCGATGGGCATCCATGATCGACTGAGCGATGAAGGCGTGGTGATTCCACCCGTGCACTGGTGGCGCGAGGGCCGGGAGGAAAGGGACAGCCTGGGCGACTTCCTGGCCCGCGTCCTCAGCGGCGACGAGCGGCTGGCCGACCTGTCCGCCCAGCGCGCGGCCTGCCTGTGCGGCGCGCGGCGGCTGCTGGAATTGAACGATGTCATCCCCTGCCACGACGGCTTTGCGGAATTGCTGGCCGCATCCGAGTCCTATGGCCGGCAGGCGGTGGCGGATATCCCCGACGGGGAATACCGCTTCGCCGATGTGCTGGAGGACGACGGCATGGGTGCCGTGGACCTGCCTATCGCGGTGAGTATCCGGATTGCCGGCGATGCGGCGCGTGTGGATTTCAGCGGCAGCGCGCCGCAATGCAGCGGACCGGTCAATTGCCCGCTATCGGTCACGGCAGCAGCCGTATTCTATGTCTTCCGCTGTCTGATGCCGGCGCACACCCCGCAGACCTCGGCCATCTTCCGCTGCATCGGGCTTGCAGCCCCCGCTGGCTGCATCGTCAATGCCTCGCCGGGCGCCGCCGTGGCCGCCGGCAATGTGGAAACCAGCCAGCGTATCGTCGATGTGGTTCTCGGAGCCTTGTCGCAGGCGCTGCCCGAACGCATCCCGGCAGCCGCGCAGGGCACGATGAACAATGTGATTTTCGCGGATGCATCCAGACAACCCGCATGGGTGTATTACGAAACCCTGGCCGGCGGCATGGGCGCGCATGCCGGGGGCGATGGGCTGTCGGCCGTGCAGTGCCATATGACCAACACCCGCAACACCTCCATCGAAGTGCTGGAAATGCACTACCCCTTGCGCATTACCGAATACGCGGTGCGCCGCGGTTCGGGCGGGGCGGGGCGGCATCATGGCGGTGACGGGCTGTGCCGCGAGTGGCAGGCTGTCGCGGCATGCCAGGTCTCGCTGCTTGGCGAGCGCAGACGCACCGCACCATACGGCCTGCAAGGCGGCGCTCAGGGCATGTCAGGCAGGCACAGCCTGATTCGCGGCTGCGAAACAATCGAACTGCCGGCCAAGCTAACCGTACAACTGCAGCCGGGCGAGAGACTGCGCATCGAGACACCCGGTGGCGGCGGTTTTGGCAAGTTATCGGATGAAAACCCGGAGAGGTAAGCATTGAACATCCTCGGCATCGAAAGCTCATGTGATGAGACGGCAGCGGCTGTCTGGCAAAGCGCACCAGCGCAGGACGGCGCGGCTTCAGGCATCGGGCACGGCAGGCTGCTGGCCGAACAGGTCGCCTCGCAGATTGCCACCCACGCGCGCTACGGCGGCGTGGTTCCCGAGGTGGCCTCGCGCGAACACCTGAGCATCCTTCCAGGCCTGGTCGAGGACGTGATGCGGCAATCCGGGCTGGACTGGCCGGAGCTCGACGGCATTGCCGTTACCGCCGGCCCCGGCCTGATGGGTGCGCTGCTGGTCGGCACCGCATGGGCGCGCGCCGCTGGCCAGGTGAACGGCATCCCGGTACTGCCCGTGCATCACATGGAGGGCCATCTGCTCGCCCCGGGGCTGGATAGCGAACTTCCGCCCTTCCCCTTCGTCACGCTGCTGGTCTCGGGCGGGCATACGCTGCTGGTTCGCGTGGACGGCATCGGCCGCTACACCCAGCTCGGCCAGACCATCGACGATGCAGCCGGCGAGTGCTTCGACAAATCCGCCCGCCTGCTCGGCCTGCCCTATCCGGGCGGCCCGGAGATCGCAAGGCTGGCCATGGATGGCGAACCACGCCGCTATAAACTGCCGCGCCCGATGCTTAATCGCGACAATCTCGATTTCAGCTTTTCCGGCCTGAAAACCGCGGTGATGTATGCCGTGCGCGAGCTGGACCTGACGGACGATCAGGTGCGCGCCGATATGGCCGCCTGTATCGAGGCAGCCATCTGCGAGGTGCTGGTGAAGAAAAGTCTGCGCGCCTGCAAACAGGCCGACAGCCGCCACCTGCTGATCGCCGGCGGGGTGGCCGCCAACCAGACGCTGCGCCACATGCTGGATATGCAGGTCGGCTCACAGGGGGTGAGTGTCCACCTGCCGCGCCCGGAGCACTGCACCGATAATGCCGCGATGATCGCCTATGCCGCCGCCTGCCGCCTGCAACAGGGCATCACCGCGCCCCGAGACTGGGATGCCCGCCCCCGCTGGCCGCTGGAAGAACTCGCCACGACTTAATGTTTGAATGTTGATTCGGGTCCCACTTGTAGCTGTGCCGGCCCGGGCACCTGCCCGGCGGATCAGCGCAAGAAAAGGCGGCCTTTCTGCCGGTTTGCACCCGTCGGGCGGGGGTTCGGGCCGGGAATTCACAGTTACCCGTGGGCGGCCTTCTTTGCTTCTTTCTTGGCCGCATAAGAAAGAAGAATGGGATGGTCAGAGTATCTTCAATTTACCCCTCTGGTTCCGGAGAGAGATAGCGTGTTTCCTTCTTCTTTGCTTGCCCAAAGAAGAAGACAAACAACCGGGCAGGCACAGCTCCAAGTGGGACCCGTGAATCAAAAATGAACATAACAGGCAAAAGCATCTTGCCTGAAGGGCATGTCTCAGGAAAGGTTGCGGCGACTAAATATCCAGCTGGAAACAGTCAGCAGCAGGGCAACCTCGATACTGCCGTACAGCACGACCGACCACACCCGCTCCGCCCCGAAGCTGGCGATATCGCCCGCCCCATTGCGCAGATTCACGGCCTCAAGATTGGGCAGCAGGTAATAGACAGCATCGCCCAGCCAGCGCAGCAGGCCGGATTCTGCCTGTGCCGAAAACTGGTGAATGGTGGTGGTGAAGCGTCCGGCGACATCCATGCAGAAGCTGAGCAGGATGGCCAGAAACAGGCTGGAGGCATTTGCGAATATCAGGGAAAACGCCAGCACGATCCATATCTCGAACAGCGTGGCGAGCAGCGCCTGCGCAACCGACAGCCAGTGCACCTGCCCGAACATGCCGACCATCAGCGCGAGGATCAGCACCATCAGGACCACCAGCCCGCCGAGTACCGCCCCCAGGCCGAGGAACTTGCCGAGGATATACCAGCCGCGCGACGGCAGGCGGGTGAGCAGCACATAAAGCGTGCGCTCGGCATGCTCGGTCTGCAGCGACTGCACGGCAGTCACGATGGCCATCAGGTTGGCGATGATCGAGATCGCGCCGAGGCCGAGATCGAGAAGCAACAATTCGGTCCGCCCCATGGTGACGGTGGCAACGGCCAGTCCTGCCAACAGAAGCAGCACAACGAACACCAGCACGCCGTACAGCAGCCGGTTACGCAGTGCATCGAGGAAGGACATGCGGCCTATCCGGATGGCCCCCTGCAAGCCTGTCACCAGAGCCCCCATCATGATGCCCTGCCGTCTTGCAGCAGGCTGATGAACGCCTGTTCGAGCGTCTGGCGGTCCTGCTCCACACTGAGCAGACGGCAGCCGAAGCTCGTGCGCAGGGCGTTCAGCAGGCGGTCCCGCTCGGCCTCGCCATCCACCAGCAGGCGATAACGTCCGTGGCCCAGCTCGACACGCTGCACAGCCGGCAGGCCGCCGGCATCGCCCTCCACCACGATCGCCCAGCGCTCACTCTTGCCGAGCATGCCGGCGATTTCCCCCTGGTGCACGACCCTGCCGGCATCGAGCACCACCACCGCATCGCACATCGCCTCGGCATCGGACAGGATATGCGAGGAAAACAGCAGCGTGGCGCCTCCGGCATGCACCTCGTGCAGCACCTGGCGCACGCGCTCGCGGCCCAGCGGATCCAGCCCGGACAGCGGCTCATCGAGCAGCACGAATTCCGGCTCATGCAGCAGGGCCTGTGCCAGCCCCACGCGTTGCACCTGCCCCTTGGAGCAGGCGCGCAAGGGCTGGCCCAGCACAGCCTCGAAATCCAGGCGCCCGGCCCAATCCTCGATCGCCGCGCCCAACTGGCGCCCGGACATGCCGGACAACCGGCCCAGGCCGGTGAGCAACTCGCGCGGCGTCAGGTTGCGGTAGAAATACGGCTGCTCGGGCATGAAGCCGAATCGATGCGCCGGCAGGCCGCCGCGTACCCGTGCATCGCAGACCACCTCGCCGGCAAAGCGGACGCTGCCGGCATCGGCACGGCTCAGGCCGCACAGGATTCGGAAGGTGCTGGTCTTGCCCGCGCCATTCGGGCCGAGATAGGCGGTTGCGGAGCCGCGCGCCACCGAGAAGCACACATCGTCCAGCACCAGCCTGCGCCCCTGGATCACATGTCCGGTCGGCACGCTCAGGCTCAGCCCCTCGATCGTGAGAATACCGTTCACTGATTCGCATCCCGGCGCTTGGACGGCACGAACACACGGAAGCGTTTTCCCGCAGCACTGCTCACCAGCTCGCCCTTGTCTGATACGATGATATGCCCTCCGTCCGGCAGCTTCTCCGGCCACGTCACACCGGCCTCCCGCAGTTGCTGCAATACCCTTGCATCATGGAAGCGGCCCGGCAGCAAGGCAAGGCGCTGATCCAGCGACCGCAGCACTTGCTCTGTTTCGATTGTAGAGCGCAATTGTTCAAGCTGAGCCCGGATATGCGCATCCTGCTTCTGCATCAGCAACTGCTGCACGAACAGCTGAGCGGTATCCAGATCACCCGCGCTGGCCTGCATACGCAGCGCCAGACGCACGACCAGTGGCGGCGCACCGGGAAGGGCTGCGGCTCGGCTGAGCAGGCGACCGGCCTCGGCGTGATCATGCTCGAACCAGTACACATTGAAGCCCCGGTAGTAAGGCCAGCGCCAGTCATCCGGGAAGGTCCGCATGGCCTTCTCCAGCAGCGGGCGGCTGAGTTCGGTATTGCCCGTGTTCCAGGGCAGCACGGCACCTGCCATATAATAAGCGTGCTCAGCGCGAGGATTCAGCTGCGTGACCGCCGCCAGCAGGTGGCTTAAATAACTATAATCGGCATCATGCACATGCTCGCCGAACCAGGACAGCGTTCGAATCCACAACACCTCGGCCAGCAGGTTGTTATAACCTAGCGCGGCGGCATCCAGCCAGGCGCCCTGAGGCAGGTGCATGCGCTGCGTATCCCCCGCCGGCCGGCTTGCCGAAAGATGGACATTCGACGCCGTGGCCGCGACCAGCAGCGGCAGCACGAACACAAGCGGGCGGAGGCTAGAGATCGAGAGCAATGGCCTCTCCTTCGGCATGGCCATGCTCGATATGCTCCTTCAGATAAGGCGATAACGCGTGCTTCGGATACGCAGCACGAAACAGCGAAACCCATCGACGCTCGGCATACACATCATCCTTCAAATGCGCCAGCAGGATCAGATAGCGCAGCGACAGCGTTCCCTGATGCATCATCCAGTAACGGTAGATGAAATTCTCACTGGCAACAATTTTCGCCGGCTCATGCTCCCAGACCAGGCGCCCGAGATACCACTGCAGGGAAGCGCGCGCCGACCACGGATTGTCCACGCCGGCCCCGACATCGCGGAGAAAGCGCGCATCTTCAATCGGGACTTTGGCAGCCTCCTCGGTCCGCCATTCGCGGGTGACGAACAACTGCCAGTTCCAGATCACGAACATCGCCGGAATCATCAGCACCAGCAGGCGAAGCGCTTCAGGGCGCGATGACGAGCCGGACTGCGCTGCTGCTGGAATAAACAACGCCGCCGAATACAGGGCCAGCAACACGATGAAGTAGCCCTGCATCATGCTCACGCTGAACATGCCGTGTAGCAGCATCAGGGATGCCCCGATTCCGCCCTGTACCCGTCCATCTGTCAGATCAAGTCGTCGCTGCCATATTATGGGGCAGATCCTGGCCATGATAAGGCCGATAAACCCAAAGATTGCCAAAGCGCCGATGATGCCCCACTCCATCAGAAACTGCAGAAGAAGATTATGTGCGTTGGCATGCCCGCCAATCATCGCCGAGGCCACTCCGCCATACTGCGGATTCCCGGCCAGCACGGGCGGTATCGCCTCGGTTCCGTAGGACATCAGATTGCCCGCGCCGATGCCCAGCCACGGGTGCTCCAGAAACAGATTCCAGCACATACTCCAGATGAACAATCGGCCCTGTACTCCGACCGCAGCCATACGGTCGCTCAGGGTCGCTTCCTGCCCGGTAATCTCCGGATACATATGCCAGTACTGGCTTAGCAATCCGGCGACCAGAAGAACTCCGGCAACCCATAAGGCAGCGCTCCCGCGCCTGCGGGACATCCATATCAGGGCCCCCACCCCGACCAACAGTACCAGCGCACTTCCCCGGCTGCTGGTCGCCAGCACGCCGGCGCTGGGAAGGAGTGAAGTCAGCCACCACGGCCACCCCCTGGATTCCGACATGCCCCGGGACCATAGCGCCATGCAGATAAGGATCAGAAACAGACCCTGCATATTTTGCTGCACCTGCATGCCGGCAAAGGCTGTCGGAAACGACTGCCACACGGGAAACGCCTCAAAGCCTGTGAACAACGGCAGACGGAACTGCTGCAACACAGCGAACAGTACGGCGATGTTTCCGATAACTCCGAGCAACAGACTCCAGTCCCGACTGCCCAGCAGGCTACGCGCACTGCCACCGCTCATGCGATAGATCAGCCATGCCGAGCATACATAGAGAGCCATCTCGAAGGCGCGCCACGTGTTGCGCAAGTCACCGCCAGCCAGTTGCAACGCGACAGGCAGAACAAGAAGTATCAGGAACAGCCATGCCAGCGGTTGTGCCTGCCCTCCCCGATTGCCTGCCGCCATCCATGCGGCGGCCAACAGCCCCATGCCGATAGCCAACAGGTGAATAGCAAAAAGATTATCAATGACATTGGGCCAGAAAAGCGGCGAAAACATGAATAAGGCCCAAAGCAGGATGGTCACTTGCTGGACAGGGGTGCTGTTTATGGATTCAACCCCATGGTTGTACTATAGGTAATTGATTTGGTCGAGCCGGGGTGGCTCCCGGAGATAAGCAGGGAACCATCGGCATTGAGCGAGCCTTCCAGAGTGACATTATTGGAAAGACGAATCGCATAACCGCTGGCGATGGACTGGGTCGTTGCACCACCCGTGCCGGTGATCGGCCCAAATGCAACATAAGCCTGATTTTCCGCAAAATATGCTTCTTCGATGGAAACCGCGTTTCGGACATCGCTAAGCACCGTATCCTCAAAGGCCTTCTGACGATACTCATAAGAAGCAGGGATGGCGATAGCGGCCAATATTCCGATAATGCCAACAATCAGCATTAGCTCGATAAGTGAGAAGCCGTTCTCGCCACCCCTGCTTGAATTACGCACCTCGGATAGGAAACCCAAAGAGAGGTCCAAGCTCACCAACTGGTTTAGAAGGTGCTGGAACCCGCAGTGCTGGTGGACGTGGTGATACCAGCAGAGGCAGAACCCACATAGGTCTTGTCACCACTGTTATGCTTGGTATGGGCGGTGAAGTCTGACACGCCGGAGCCGGTCACTTCGCCGAAAACGCCCTTGGACAACTTCACGCCCGGAAGGGAGCCGAAGGTCGTCGTGGTCGCAGTAGCGCTGCCGGTCTTGGTCACATCGACATAAGTCTCATTATCAGCGTAATAAGCTTCCTCACCGTTCATGATGTTGCGCATATCGGATTCGGCGGCGCTGTTGAAGGCGCGAATGCGGTAGCTGGAAAACTGCGGGATGGCGATGGCTGCCAGGATGCCGATAATGGCCACCACGATCATCAGCTCGATGAGGGTGAAGCCCTTTTCGGATTTCATGGTATTGATCTTGTTCAACATGGTACTTCTCCTTTTGGTTCCTTCCCCGGGGGCAAAGTGTCGCTCAGGGCAATATGGTGCACGATAGGGAGGGGGTAAATCAAGCGCCGTGAGCCAAGTCACACCCCTACATCCGTTTCCACCATTACAAACAATTCCTTCTGCCTTGTCATCCGCCAATTCTACCAGGGGATCACCATTCGGCCGCCGGCTCACCGCGATACTGCAGTGCCTCGGCCACATACGATGTGAGCAGGCTCTCATTTCCGGCCAGGTCGGCGATGGTGCGGGCCACCTTCAGTATGCGGTGATAACTGCGCGCCGAAAGCGCAAAACGCTGCATCGCGGTATCCAACAGCCTGGCGCCTTCTGCATCGGGTCTGGCGAAGCGCTCGATCTGCTGCTGACTCATGCGCGCATTCACCACCCCGTCACCAAGCCGCCCGTATTGACGCTGCCGTGCCGCGAGCACGCGCTGTGCAACCGCGGCGGATGCCTCGCCCGGCTGCATACGGGCCAGTTCGCTCTTGTCCACCGGCGGCACATGCACGTGCAGGTCGAAACGGTCCAGCAGCGGGCCGGAGATACGCTGCCGATATCGGTTGATCTGCGAGGGAGAACATGTGCAGGCACGCGTTGGGTGGCCAAGATAGCCACAGGGGCACGGATTCATCGCAGCCAGCAACTGGAAGCGCGCCGGAAACTCCAGCGTGTCGGAGGCGCGCGCGATACATACCTTGCCGTCTTCCAGCGGCTGGCGGAGCACCTCCAGCACCTGCCGTTTGAATTCGGGCAACTCGTCAAGGAAGAGAATCCCGAAATCGGCGCGCGATACCTCGCCCGGACGAGGCGTGCTTCCCCCGCCGATCATCGCCACATCCGAGGCCGAATGATGCGGCGAACGGAACGGCGGCGCCGTATCGTTCAGACTGCGACCTGCATCGCCGGAAACACTGAAGATGCGCGCCACTTCCAGGCGCTGTTCGAGGGTCAGCGGTGGCAGGATGCCCGGCATGCGTTTGGCGAGCATACTCTTGCCCACGCCCGGCGGCCCGCTCATCAGCATGTGATGCCCGCCGGCGGCGGCAATCTCCAGCGCCCGGCGCGCCTGCAACTGCCCGCGGATATCGGCCAGGTCGGCCAGGTCGGGCTTTGTAGACGGGGGTTGGCTCGATTCGCTGTACGGGGTGATGCCCTGCCGTCCGGCCAGATGACTGACCGCCTGCAACAGACTGGTCGCCGGCAGCACCTCGATGTCGCCGACCATCGCCGCTTCCTGCGCATTGCCCTCGGGCACGATCAGGCTGGCGATACCCTGCTCACGGGCAAACATGGTCAGCGGCAGGATGCCGGGCACCGGGTTCAGTCGCCCGTCCAGCGCAAGCTCTCCGATCATGAAAGGAAACGAGCCGGACTCGCCGGCAGGCCGCAGCTGTTCACTGGCAAGCAGCAGGCCCATGGCCACGGGCAGATCGAAATGTGCCCCGTCCTTGCGCCGGTCCGCAGGAGAAAGGTTCACCGTAATGTGACGAAGCGGGAATTCAAAACCGGAGTTGAGCAGAGCCGAGCGCACGCGGTCACGCGCCTCGCGTACCGCGGCTTCCGGCAAGCCGACCATATTCCATGCCGGCAGACCGCGCGACAGGTCCACCTCGACATCCACCGGCTCTGCCTGCAAGCCCCTGAGGGCCGCACTCGGCAACCTCGAAAGCATCTCCCCCCCCCTGTATGAAAACCTAGCCTTGTTGCTTGATTCTCGCTTCCAGTTCCTCGATGCGCGCTTCAAGCTCGGCCATCTGCTCGCGGGTTTTGTTCAGCATGGCCTCGGCCACCTGCATGCGCTCGCCCTTCACCACGTCCAGCCCCGAAAATGCGCTTTCGAGTACCGACTTGATCTGCGACTCGGCTTCCTGCTTCACGCCGCCGATCAGACGCAGGCCGCCAGCCACCTTCTCCGCGATATCATCCAGTATTGCCTGATCCACTGCCATGCTGCACCTCCACTTGCTACTTATGCGACTCTAGGTTCGGGAGAGCCGGCGGTCCATGCCCTGATCAGGCATCAGCGTCCTGCAGGTTCCCCTTGATGTACCCGCCCTGCCCGGAAGGCAGCTTGATCTTCAGCCAGCCGGTCCGGAGGCTCTTGCTGACATGCATCTTCTGGCCGGGAAGGAACCAGCCGACCTTGTTGGAATTCATATCCGGTTTAACATACACACCTTTGTAGCCGGCAAAATCAAAACGCGCATCCTCCGTCGCCTGTTCGGACTGGCTGCGAACCTCCTTGATGATGGCCGTCTCCACCGAATCCTGATGCGACATACCGCGATGTGCCGAAACACTCAGCGTGGTCAGGTTCTGCGTCTGGCGCTGCAGGTGCACACCGCCATCAAGCTCGCCATTGCCGAACTCAACGAGATAGCCACCGGCCACCGGCTCCAGCACATTGACGTGCAGATCCATGCGTTCGAGGCCCTGCTGCACAGCCATCAGCGAACGCTGCATATCCAGCGCAAGGCTTGCCTCCTGCCCCTTGAAGTACCCCACGGCGCGCTCCACCACCACACCCGGAATCGCCGACACGGCAGCCACGGCGGCACAACCACCCAACAACAGCGATCCGCACAGCAACAAACGGAGCCGCATCATGCCCCCCATCGGCGCATGTCTCCGGGAGAAAGGTCAAGGTGCGACATCACACGATCCACCATGAAATCGACCAGTTCATCAATGCCTTGTGGCCGGTGATAAAATCCCGGCATGGCCGGAATGATGTGCACGCCCATGTTCGACAGCTTCAGCATGTGCTCGAGGTGAATGCTGGAAAGCGGGGTTTCCCGCGGCATCAACACCAACCGGCCGCGCTCCTTGAGCATCACATCGGCGGCGCGTTCGATCAGATTGTCCGAGGCACCGGTGGCGATGCGTGCCAGCGTACCCATCGAGCATGGAACAATCGCCATGCTGCCGATGCCGGCAGATCCTGAAGCCGCCGGAGAAAACCAGTCCTTCAGTGCATAGCTCTTGATCAGGGATGCATCGATCCCCAGGTGTTCGGCCAGAAATCCGGCCTGCGCGCCTGCATCCTCGGGCAGGTCGATATCCACCTCCTGCTTGAGCACCACGCGGGCAGCTTCGGAAATAAGCAGTTCCTGCCGGACGCCGGCTAGCCCAAGGCGCTGGATCAGGCGCAGTCCGTAGGCAGCGCCCGATGCGCCGGTCATGGCAACGATCAGGCGCTGGTTCGACATATCGTGGCTCATCATTATTCCTCCCCGGCGCCCGGCTACATCTTGAAGCTGTCGCCCAGGTAAAGGCGACGCGCATCCGGATGCGCCACGATTTCATCTGCCGTGCCCTGCACCAGAATCTCGCCGGCATTCATCAGGTAGGCCCGGTCGCAGATCGACAGCGTATCGCGCACATTATGGTCGGTAATCAGGATGCCGATACCGCGCTTCTTCAGGTCGGCAATGATGCTCTGGATATCCTCCACCGCAATCGGGTCCACGCCGGCAAACGGCTCGTCGAGCAGCAGGAACCGCGGCTCGGTGACCAGGGCGCGGGCGATCTCGGTACGCCGGCGCTGGCCGCCGGACAGGGTATAGGCCTTCTGGTGCTGCACGCCTTCAATGCCCAGCTCAACAAGCAACTCTTCCAGCTTCTCCTCGACCACTGCAGCCGGCATATCGAGGGTCTCGAAAATACCCAGCAGGTTGTCGCGCACGGTGAGTTTCCGAAAAATGCTCGCCTCCTGAGGGAGGTAGCCGATACCCCGACGCGCGCGGCGATGCATGGCCAGGTGCGTGATGTCCTCGCCGTCCAGGCTGACCACGCCGGCATCGCCGTTGATCAGGCCGCACACCATGTAGAAACAGGTGGTCTTGCCCGCGCCGTTAGGCCCGAGGAGGCCGACGCACTCGCCCGAATACACATCCAGACTGACGCCCTGCACAACGGTTTTCTTGCGGAAGCTCTTAAGCAGCCCGCCGGCGGATAGATGATGAACCTGACTCACGGCTTCGACTCCTGTTCAGCCGGTGGCGAAACCGGTGTCTCATCAGCCGCTGGCACCTTGGGCGCTGCCTGCTGTTCGGTCTCATCCATGGTTTTTTCATCGATACGCAGGCTCACCCGGCCGCCTTCGCCCTGCATGACCTCGGTGGTTTTGCCCGCCATATCGTGCACGATGGTTTCGCCCGCCACCCGGCCGCCTTCCTGCTCCATCACCGCATTGCCGCGCAGCGTGACGATCTGCTTGCGATTGTCGATCACGGCCGAATCGGACGATCCCTTCTTGTCGCCCTGAATCATGCGCACATGCCCGGTCGCCAGCGCATGATCAATGCCGCCGCCTTCCTGACCGGTGCGGTAGAAGGCCCGCAGGCTATCGCAGAACAACTCGAAGTCCTCGCGTACCAGATGCACGCTGCCGGTGAACAACGCTTCCTGCTTGTTCTCCCATATATCCAGGTGGTCCGATTGCACGGTTACCGTGCTTGCCCGCGCACTGCCCGGCAGGGCCACGATCATGGCGCATAGCAGAACGACAAACATACCGGCAGCCAGTACTGCTCGCCTGAACACGCTCATCGCTTCACTCCCATCTGGTTGGGATGTTTGTCCTCGATCCACACCGCCTCCTCGACACGTATATGGTGATTGCCGCGCCACGCCGTCATGCCCTTGCCCCGCGCCCGGGTCAGCTTGCCCTCGATACGGAAGGCTCCCGGTACATGCATGGTGTCGCTGGCATGGTCATAACTCACATCCTCGGAATACAGGGTCCATGTGTCGTAGTGTGCCACCACACTACCCTTGAAGTTAATCGCCTTGCTCAGCGGATTGAACCATGCCTCTCGGCCGGTTACCGGAACCCGCCTGCCATCCTCGGTGAACAATTCCAGTTCCGGACCCAGCAGGTGCATGCTTCCCTTGAGTTCCTGTTCTGCCTTCTGCGCCTTCAGACGCCAGATCAGCTTGCCGTCCTTGCGTTCGATAATCAGCGGCTTGTCGACGTGCGCCTGCTGGGTTTTGGTGCCCGAGACTTCGGGCTTCAGCTTTCTGTCATCGCCGGCCTGCAGCACCAGCAGCAGCGCTGCCAGACCCGAACCGATGGTCAGTGCGAGAAACGCCCACTTCAAGCCCCGCCACAAAGCGCTTACCCCTTCTCCGGCCAGCCGCAATCGCCGGGTGTCAGGCCATATGGCTCCTGCACCACCTGCTTCCATGCGCCGCTCGCCAGAATCAGCCCCTCGGCCACCAGCCGCACGGCCCCCCGGCCGCCATCGCAATCAGGCACCCAGTGTGCGGCGCTCAGCAGTGCACGGTGGGCATCACGCGGAGCAAACCCCAGCCGGCAGCGTCGCATCGGTGGAAGATCCACGACATCGTCACCCATGAAGGCACATTGCGAAGCATCCAGCCCGGTCTTCTCCAGCAGGGTATCCAGTCCCTCGGTCTTTCTCAGGCTGCCCTGCACGACATGCTCGATGCCCAGGTCGCGTGCCCTGCTCGCCACCACCCCTGAGGTGCGCCCGGTCAGGATAGCCAGTTGAACACCGGCGCGTTGCAACATCTTGATGCCATGCCCGTCGCGCACATTGAAGGCCTT
>Ga0102953_1000989_pt1 | contig 18549 bp, 15 predicted proteins | sample SalPon2A_C_D2_MG_FD_78509 | JGI IMG/M metagenome (GOLD analysis project Ga0102953, IMG submission 78509) | Soil microbial communities from South San Francisco under conditions of wetland restoration - Salt Pond MetaG R2A_C_D2_MG | ecosystem: Environmental > Terrestrial > Soil > Wetlands | place... | reverse complement strand
CAGACCTGCGCCGCATTGCCGGCGAATGAGCAACCCCCGCCCTCCTTGGGTGCCTGCCTCATTGAGCCCCGCCGCACGCTGATGCATCATAGTGGGAATGGACGTTCCCTCCAACCGCCTCTCCGAGTTGAGCATGAGCGACGCAAGCATCGTGGCCGTGGCGCCGATCTCGTTTCCCTGGCCGGCGCTCGATCCCTTCCTCTTCTGCGTGCATCACGACGATACGTACCCGGCCGGCAACGACCGGCTGGGACCCGACCCGGCGCTGCTGACGGGGCGCAACATCGGCCAGGACTTTGAGATCCGCGACGGCTGGCGCATGTACCATGGTGATGTGGTGCCGGGCTTTCCGCGCCATCCCCATCGTGGTTTCGAGACCATCACGCTGGCCCGGCGGGGCTTCATCGACCATTCGGACTCCCTGGGCGCCACAGCCCGTTTTGGCCAGGGAGATGTGCAGTGGATGACGGCCGGGCAGGGCGTGGTGCACGCGGAGATGTTTCCGCTGGTGAACCGCAATGCCCCCAATCCCACCGAACTGTTCCAGATCTGGCTGAACCTGCCACGCGAGGACAAGTTCAACGACGCGTACTTCACCATGCTCTGGAGCGAGACCATCCCGCGGGCGACCTTCCGGGACGCGGCGGGCCGGGCCACGGAGGTGGTGATGGTGGCCGGGGCGATCGGGGAGCAGCGGGCCCCGCAGCCGCCGCCCAGTTCGTGGGCGTCGCGCCCTAAGGCCGACGTAGCGGTATGGACGCTGAAGTTGGAGTCGCACGCCACCTGGACGCTCCCGCCGGCCTCGCCGGATGCCAACCGCGTGCTCTACTTTTTCGCCGGAGAGACGGTAACGGTTGCCGGGCGTGCCATCGAGGCGGCCCACGCCATCCAGGTGCGGCCGGACTCCACGGTGACACTGGAGAACGGCGACCGTGAAGCCGAACTGCTGATGCTGCAGGGGCGACCCATCGGTGAGCCGGTGGTGCAGCACGGCCCGTTCGTGATGAACACGCCCGAGGAAATCCACCAAGCCATGCGTGACTATCACGCCACGGGCTTCGGTGGCTGGCCCTGGTCGGACGATGGGCCGGTGCATGCCCGCGACAAGGGGCGCTTCGCCATCCATGCCGACGGGCGCGAGGAGCAGGGGGGCTGAGGGCGCGACGCCTACGCCAGGGCCGACCGACCGGCTTCAGGCAAGGGGCACTGGCACCGCTACGTCGTATTTGCGGAACAGGGGCTCCAGGCGGGGCATGATCTCGGGGTGCAGCGCCACGCCCCGGCCCAGTTGCTCGGCATACAGCGCGAATGCGCGGTCTCCCGGCACCCGCACGGGCGGGCCGCCGGCCAGCGGCGGGGTGTCGCGGCAGGCCGCGGCCAGGAAGCCCGTCTCGCGCAACATCGCATCGCCTCCCCCGAATGCCTCGGGATCCATCACCTGCAGGTAGACGTTGTTGCCGGCACCGCCGGCGCTGCCCGCCGGGGCATCCGCCCGGCCCCAGCCGATCAGCCCGGAGGTGAAGGCCTCCACCAGCAGGCTCAGCGCGAAGCCCTTGTGGCCGTAGTCCACGCCACCGCCAGGCAGGATGGCCCCGGGTGGGTTGCTGTATAGCGCCTCCGGATCGTCGGTTGCCACACCATCCGTTGTTACCAGCGCCGGCCGGGGCAGGCGGCTGCCCGCGCGGCGGTGGCGCTCCACCTGCCGGTTGCTGGTGGCGGCGCTGCTGGTGTCGATGAGGATGGGGTGTCCCGGGGCGGGAATGCCCAGCGCGAGGGGGTTGGTGGAGAGGCGCCCCGCCCGCCCGCCATGGGGCGCCACGACGGCGCTGCCCGGTGCGGAAGCCATCAGCAGGGCCAGCAACCCACGCTCGGCCGCGCGCTTCACGTACGTGGCGAGGCAGGAGATGTTCTGCGCGCTGCGTAGGGTCACGGCGACCGTCCCGTGCTCCGCGACCCGCTCGCAGGCGCGCTCCAGCGCCCACACGGTGGCCCACTGTCCGGGCAGCCCGCGTCCGTCCAGGCACAGCAGGTGGCCGCGGTCCGCCAGCACGGCCGGCTCGCCGGCGGTCGTCGTGCGCCTGGCCTCGATACCCGCCAGGTAGGCGGGCACGAATTGTAGGCCGTGCGTGTCATACCCCAGCAGGTCGGCCTCCACCAGGATCTCCGCAACCGTCTGGGCGATTTCGGGCGCCAGGCCGGCCTTGCCGAACAGCTCGGTGGTGCAGGCGATGAGGTCGATATGGCGGTAGCGCAGTGGCATGCGGGGGCCCGGAAGAGAATGGCGGCGACGCTCGGCACCCGTGCGCAGCCGGCCGCACCGCAGAGGGTGTCATGGCTCGCCGTGACGGCCGGGTGTCATGGCACCGGCTGGTGCCGGCAGGCAGGCCGGTGCGACCTGCCCGCGGCACAGCCTACTTCACATGCGCCCGAAAGTCCGGCGTGCGCTTCTCCTTCAGGGCTGCGACACCCTCGCGGGACTCGTCCGTATCGTAATAGAGCCGCAGGGCCTCGAAGCCAAGCTGCATCATGCCGCCGATGTGCTCCGTATCGGCGTTGAATGAGCGCTTGGCGATGGCGATAGCGGTGGGGCTGCGCTGTACCAACTCGGCGCACCACGCATCCACCTCCTCGTCCAGCTTGTCCGCCGGCACCACCGCATTGCACAGCCCCATCTCCAGCGCCTGCTGAGCGGTATAGCGGCGGCAAAGGTACCAGATCTCGCGGGCTTTCTTCTCGCCAACGATGCGTGCCAGGTAGGCCGTGCCGTAGCCGGGGTCCACCGATCCCATCTTGGGCCCCACCTGCCCGAAGATGGCGTTCTCCGAGGCGATGGTCATGTCGCACAGCGCAGCCAGCACGTTGCCCCCGCCGATGGCGTAGCCCTGCACCCGCGCAATGACGGGCTTGGGCGCGTGGCGGATCGCGTAGTGCAGTTCGTCCACGGGCATGCCGGTGGTGCCGCGGATGCCCGAGTATTGTCCCTCGTGCGAGGACTGGTCGCCGCCGGTGCAGAAGGCCTTGTCGCCCGCGCTGCCGAAGACGATGGCGCCGATGTCCTTGTTCCACGAGGCCCGCTTGAAGGCATCGATCAACTCCTCGCAGGTCTGGTAGCGGAAGGCGTTGTACACATTGGGCCGGTTGATGGTGATGTGCGCCACATGGTCACGCTCTTCGTACAGGATGTCTTCGTACTGCATCGCGTCCTCTCTGCGCGGGTGTCCTGGGTGTCCGGCTGGGCCGGCCCCAGGTCGGGATGGCTGACGGCCGCGGTGCCCGCGACCCGCCCTGTCTTGTTATTTGCCACGGTTTTGCGGAAAGTATAGGGATTCCAGGTTATTGCAGGGACCTCGCCGGAGTCGTCCCCGATGGCCAGAGCCAACGATCGCACAGCCGCTGCCAGCGTGCCTGCTCCCAACTGCTTCACGTGCCAGTGGCGGCAGCGCTCGGAGTGGTGCGCCCTGGCCCGGGAGGACGTGCTGGTGCTCAACGAGCACAAGATTACCTCTACCTTTGAGCAGGGCCAGTTCGTCTTCCGCCAGGGCGAGCCCTGCAACGGCGTGTATTCAATCGTCATCGGCGCGGTGGCCATCCGCAAGACCGATCCGCAGGGCCATGCCGTGCTGGTGCGCATGCGCCATGCGGGCGAAACCATGGGGTACCGCGACTTCTTTGCCGGCGGTGTTTTCACCACCAGCGCCGAGGCTCTGGAACCCACCCGCATCTGCTTCATCGACAAGCGCTCCGTGCGCATGCTGCTGGATCGGAACCCCGCGCTCGGTCTGGGCTTCCTCAAGCGCTTGGCGGGCGATCTGCAGATCGCGGAAGACTCGCTGCTCATGTCCGCCGCGCTTACCACCCGCACGCGGATGGCGCACCTGCTGCTTGCCCTGAAGGACCGCTACGCCAACGCGGAGGCGGACGGATCGCTCACCATGAAGCTGCCCCTCTCCCGCCAGGACATCGCGGACATCCTGGGTTCGCGCACGGAAACGGTGGCCCGCATCATCCAGGCCTTGGAGAAGGATGGCGTGGCACGCTTCTCCGGCCGCAACGTCGTCATCCCCGATCTGGACCGCCTGCTGGACGAGATCGAGGACGAGTCCGCCTGAGCCAGCACCCTCTGCCGCCCGCCCCCCGGTTATAGGCGGGAACGACACCGCCCCACCTGACATTTGTCAAGTTCCGCCCCGGCAAATATCAAGCGCGCCCAACCGGCGCGGGTTTACACCCATACTCAAGCTCCTGCACAGGCGCGGCACCGGTACACGGTGCACCGCTTCGACGGAGAGCCATCGGCAACAGTGTGGGGAAACCCAGCCACGGAGAGCGCGAGCGATGAGCCTGGAAGCACTAATCGAGCGATGCCAGTCGCTCTATGAGGACGTCAGCCTGAAGGCCGTGCGGGCGTGGAAGGACGCGCACCCGGGCGCCAAGGCGATCGGCTACATGCCGGTCTACGTCCCGCGGGAGATCATCCACGCGGCGGGCATGCTGCCGGTGGGCCTGATGGGCAGCGACATCGAGATCATCCGGGGGGACGCCTACTACCAGTCGTACATCTGCCACATTCCCCGCAGCACGATTGAGCTGGCCGTCAGCGGGCGGCTGGACGCGCTGGACGGGATGCTCTTTCCCTCCATCTGCGACGTGATCCGCAACCTTTCCGGGATGTGGAAGCTGATGTTCCCGGACAAGTACGCCAAGTACCTGGATCTGCCACAGAACTTCGACGCGGCCGTGGGCGGCACCTTCTACGCCGGCGAACTGCGCGCCCTGATGGCGGACCTGGAGGCGCTGGGTGGCACGCCCATCACCAACGAGCGCCTGCTGGCGAGCATCGCCCTGTACAACCGCAATCGCGAGCTGGTGCAGGGCCTGTATGACCTGCGTGCCGAGCAGCCCTGGCAGGTGCCCACGGTGGAGCTCTACCTGCTGCTGCGCGCGGGCAACGTGCTGCCCGTGGAGGAGCACAACCAGATACTGGAGGCGTACCGCGACGAGCTGCAGCGCGTCGAGCGGCCGCAACTGGACAACAGCCGCATCGTGCTCACCGGCTCGTTCTGCGAGCAGCCGCCGCTGGGCCTGATCCGCACCATCGAGCGCAGCGGCTGCTACATCGTCGAGGACGACTTCGTGCTGGGCTCGCGCTGGATCCAAGGGGCTGTGGCGGAGGAGGGTGACGCCCTGGACAACCTGGTGCAGGCCTTCCTGGACAAGACCGTGGAGACGGCCTCGGTCTACATCGCCGACAAGCCCAAGGGCGCGGCCCTGGTCAGCAAGTGTCGCCAGCGCCAGGGCGAGGGCGTGATCTTCTGCGCAGCCAGCTTCTGCGATCCGGCTCTGCTGGATCAGCCCATGCTCGCCCACGCGGTGGAATCCCAGGGCATTCCCTTCACGGAGTTCAAGTACTCGGAGAACACTGGTCAGTTCCAGGTCATCAAGGAGCAGACCGGCACCTTCTCCGACTCCATCAAGCTTTGGGGGCATTCATGAGCGAGCAGGCGAGCGTCCAGAAGGAAACGAGCATGGTCCTCCAGAAGGAGATGATCGCCGCTCACTACAAGGCGCTGGAGGAGGCTCCGCAGACCGGAAAGAAGCTGGTCTACACGTTCGTGCCGGGCAACCTGAACGAGTTGATCCGCTGCTTCGACAACCTGCTGCCGGTGCATCCGGAGATCAACGCCCTGCAGAACGCCATGCGCAAGCGCACGGGCAAGATGGTCACGGACGCCGAGAAGCTGGGGCACTCGGAGGACGTGTGCACCTACGTGAAGGCGGATATCGGCATGCTGCGCTCGGGCAACATCGGTCCCGCCGGCACCAAGATCCCCGATCCGGACCTGCTGCTGCTCTCCTACACGGGCTGCTTCACGTTCATGAAGTGGTTCGAACTGCTGCGCGAGGAATACAACGCGCCTGTGGCCATGCTGCACACGCCCTATCAGGGCGACGGCATGATCACCGACTCCATGCGCGCCTACGTGGTCAAGCAGCTCAAGGAGGAGGTCATCCCGAAGCTGGAGAAGGTCTCGGGTGAGAAGTTCGATATCGACAAGCTGCGTGAGCTGATGCGCCGCTCCCGGCAGGCCGAGGATGATCTGGTAGCCGTGTTGGAATCGGCGCGCAACCGGCCCTCGCCCATCGACGCCTACTTCGGGGCCGTGTATTACATCGGGCCCATGTTCAGCGCCTTCCGCGGCCTGGAATCGTCCGTGGAGTACTACCGGGCGCTGCGCCAGGAGGTGGAGTGGCGGGTCAAGCAGGGCAAGGGCCCTATCACGCCCGAGGGCGAGTTGGGCCAGGAACGCTACCGCCTCGTCGTGGAGGGCCCGCCCAACTGGACCAGCTTCCGCGACTTCTGGAAGATGTTCTACGAAGAAGGCGCCGTGGTGGTGGCCAGCAGCTATGCCAAGGTGGGCGGTCTGTACGACCAGGGCTTCCGGCACGATCCCGACCACCCGCTGGAAAGCCTCGCCGACTACTGCTTCGGTTGCTACACGAACCTGAACCTGCCCGGCCGGGTGGCGTTGCTGACGAAATATGTGAAGGAGTACGGGGCTGACGGCTTCCTCATCAACTCCATCAAGAGCTGCAACTCTTTCTCTGCCGGCCAACTGCTGATCCTGCGCGAGGTGGAGAAGCGGACGGGGATCGCCGGGGGCTTCATCGAGTCCGACTTGGTGGACCCGCGCTACTTCTCCGGCGCCAACATCAAGAACCGGCTGGAATCCTACCTGCAGATGGTGGAACAGAAGCGCAAGGGGGCCGCATGAAACTCCACGTGGGCATCGACCTGGGCTCCACCACCACCAAGGCCGTGGTGATGGACGGACAGACCATCCTCGGCAAGGGCATTACCAACAGCCGCAGCAACTACGACGCGGCCTGCGCGATCGCCCAGACCGAGGCGTTCATCGATACACGCTTCAGCCTGCTGCACCAGGCCCTGGAGCGCAGCGCCCCGGGCGGTCTGGATGTCCCGGCGTTTTTGGCGCAGCTCGAGGTCAACTTCCGCCTGCAACAGTTCGTCAACCAGCTCGACTACTTGGCCGAGCTGGCCCGCGAGGAAGCCGGGAAGGTGCGCTTTCCCAAGCTCCGCGAGCCCCTCCGGGAGCGTCTGGATGCGCTCTTTCAAGGCATCGCGGGGGATGCGGAGCAGATCTTCCAGGTGGGCCAAGCCAAGCGCTCGGAGTTCTTCCGCGATCTCGCCGGCAGCGCTTACATGCGCCATGCCGAGGCGCTGGCCGATCCGGACGGCGTCTCCTATGACATGCTCGTCAACATCTACGACAAGTGCATCATCCGCGTGGAAAACCAGGTGCTCGACCTCGCCTTCGAGAGCAACATCGGCACGGCGCTGGAGCGCAGCCTGGCTGCCTTCCCGCGGCTGGCCGGGCCGGAGCGCGAGACCATCGCCCGCGCCGCGCACGAGGCGGGCGAGGCCGTGCTGGACGTCGTGAACTCCGTGGGCACGGGCTACGGGCGGGCGCGCCTGCCCTTCCCCAAGGAGCAGATTCGCTCAGAGATCCTGTGCCATGGCCTGGGCGCGCACTACATGTACCCGCACACGGCAACCGTGCTGGATATCGGCGGGCAAGACACCAAGGCGATCCAGGTGGATGCCGAAGGCATCGTCACCAGCTTCCAGATGAACGACCGATGTGCCGCGGGCTGCGGGCGCTACCTGGGCTACATCGCCGACGAGCTGAACATGGGCGTGCAGGAGCTGGGGCCACTGGCGATGCAGTCGGAGAAGTCCGTGCGCATCAATAGCACCTGCACCGTGTTCGCCGGTGCGGAACTGCGCGAGCGGCTCAACAACGGCGAGCGGCGCGAGGACATCCTGCGCGGCCTGCACCGCGCCATCGTGCTGCGCGCCATGTCCCTGCTGGCGCGCTCGGGCGGCGTGGAGGACGAGTTCACCTTCACCGGGGGTGTGGCCAACAACGAGGCGGCCGTGGCCGCCCTGCGCGAGCTGATCGACGAGAATTACGGCGCACGCACGATCAACATCTCGCCCAACTCCATCTTCACCGGTGCCGTGGGTGCCGGTCTGTTCGCCCAGATGAGCCGGGCGGAGCCCATCCCCGAGCCCCGCAAGGCCAGCCAAGGAGCAACGCCATGACGATCGCAGCCGGCATCGACGTGGGCAGCAGCGTGGTCAAGACGGCCATCTTCCGTGTGGAAGGCGGCACGGAGACCCTGCTCGCCAGCCGCATGGACCGCATCTTCCGGCGCAATCCCGTCGCGGTGGGCGAGGAATCGTACCAGGCGGCGCTGCAGGCAGCGGGTCTCGCCGCCGAGGAGGTGGACTATGTTGCCACGACGGGGGAGGGCGAGGCGCTGGAGTTCCGGCGCGGGCACTTCTACACCATGACGACCCACGCGCGCGGCGCCATCTATCTGGTGCCCAAGGCCCAGGCCGCGGTGGACGTGGGCGCGTTGCACGCCCGCGCCATCCACATGGATGCGCACGCCAAGGTGCTGCAGTACCGCATGACAAGCCAGTGTGCCTCGGGCTCCGGGCAGTTTCTGGAGAACATCGCGCGCTATCTGGGAGTGACGCTGGACGAGGTGGGCCCGCTTTCGCTGGAGGCAGAGAGCCCGGAGAAGATATCGGGCATCTGCGCCGTGCTGGCGGAAACGGACGTCATCAACTTCGTCTCGCGCGGCATCCCGGCCGGCAACATCCTGCGCGGCATCCACGAGTCCATGGCGGGCCGCTATGTGCGGCTGCTCAAGACTGCCGGTGCCGAGGGCACCGTTGCCATCACCGGCGGCCTCTCGCGCGATACCGGGCTGGTGGGCGCGCTGAACCGCGCCGCGACGGAGCAGAAGCTTGGCCTGGAGATCATCGCGCACCCGGATGCCATCATGGCCGGGGCCTTTGGCGCGGCGCTGTGGGGCGCGTTCCGCCACGAGGCGCTGCAGCGCAAGCAGAGCGCCTGATACGCCCGATCGCCCACACCGTTGCGAGGAGCATCCCATGAGCGAACCGATCCGCCACCCGTCGGAGGACGGCTCCGACGAGCCGCGGGGCGATACGGACAGCGCCTGCACCATCCGCCTCATGCGTGAGTCGGACGTGGACGCGGTTACGGCGTTGGACGCCAAGGAAACCGGCCAATCCCGCCGGCCCTACTACGCCGAAAAGATGGCGCGCTGCGTGCGCGAGCCCCGCATCAATACCTCCCTGCTCGCCGAACTGGACGGCGCGCCAGTGGGCTTCCTGATGGGCCGGCTATTCTTCGGCGAGTTCGGCATCCCCGCCACGAGGGCCGTGTTGGATACCTTCGGTGTGCACCCCGCCTTCCGCAAGGAGGGCGTGGCCCGCGCGCTGGTGGAACAGTACCGCAAGAACCTGGAGGCTCTGCGTGTCGAGGCCATCGATACCCTGGTGGATTGGGACCGCACCGACCTGCTGGGCTTCTTCAAGCGCATGGGCTTCCGGCCCTCGCGTGATTGCGACTTGGTGTGGGATGTGGCCCGCTATCCATTCGCGGCGCGCGAGCAATCCGAAGCCGTGGACGTGCGCGAGGCGGAGGCCACGGACCTGCCGGCCGTGACGGCGATGGATCAGCAGGTCTTGGGGGAGAGTCGCGCGGACTACTTCGCCGACAAATGGGAGGTGGTGCGGGCGCGGCCCGATCAGAACCGCTTCCTGGTGGCGGAACTGCGGGGCGAGCCGGCGGGCTACCTGATCTCCGGGCTGTATCACGGCGAGTTCGGTATTCAGACCACGCGCGGCGTGATCGATTCCATCGGCGTGAGCGAGCGCTTTCAGCACCGCGGCGTGGCCTCGGGGTTGCTGCAACACCTGCTGGGCTGGCTGCGGGAGCGGGGCGTAACTCAGATGGAAACCCTCTGCCGCTGGAACGATTGGGAGCTGCTGCGCTTCTTCGAGTATGCCGGCTTCCGTCCGAGCGCCCGCATCAATCTGGAGTGGCGATTCGAGTGATCGAAGGGGGGACCCCTCGGGGCCGGCTACCGCGTCACCAGCCGTGATGGCCGGCCCCCGAGGCCTCCGCATTTTTCCTGGGGAGACGTATGAGCGTGCAACGCATCCCGGTTTATTGCTCCCAGTGCGTGGCCGGGCCAGACCTGATTCACGTGGAAGTGCAGGACGGTGTGGCCCAACGCATCGTGCCGAACTTCGACTTCCACGCAGAGCACCCGGCCCAGGGCCGGGTGTGCGTGAAGGCCTACGGGCTGATCCAGAAGATGTACAACCCCAACCGCATCAGGGGGCCGCTCAAGCGGGGCAACCCCAGGAAGGGGCTGCATGAGGACCCGCAGTGGGTGCCGATCGGCTGGGATGAGGCGCTGGAGTTGGTGGCGGAGCGGCTGCGGGCGATCCGGGCCAAGGGCCTGGTGGATGAGAGCGGCAATCCGCGCCTGGCCCTCACGCTGGGGCAGGGCGGCGTGGCACCGGGCTACCTGGGCACGTTCCCCGCCTTCATGGCGGCGTGGGGCCCGCTGGATCAGAGCATCGGGGCCGGGCAGGGCGTGAAGTGCTACCACTCGGAGCACCTGTACGGCGAGTTCTGGCACCGCGCGTTCATCGTGGCGCCGGATACGCCCCTCTGCAAGTACGTGCTGTCCTTCGGCAATAACGGCATGGCCAGCAGTGGCGTCACCGGCGTGTGGCGGCATGCCGAGGCCAAGACCCGTGGCCTGAAGCGCGTGCAGGTGGAGCCGCACCTTTCCATTACGGGGGCCTTCGCCGATGAATGGGTGCCCGTTCGGCCCAAGACCGACGCCGCGTTCCTGTTCGCGCTCATCCACACGGTGCTGCACGAGACGGACTGGCGCCAGACCTGCGACGTACCGTTCCTGCGCTGGCGCACCAACTCACCCTATCTCGTTGGACCGCACGGATACTTCCTGCGCGACCCTGCCAGCCGCAAGCCGCTGATCTGGGACGAGGGGCGTGGGGCCGCAGTGCCCTTCGACGATCCCCGCCTGGACGAGCCGGCGCTGACCGGCACCCATGTCGTCACGGGCGTGGAGGTGGGCCCGGACGGGGAGCTGTGGCGCCATGCCTCGGTCGAGGTGTCGCCGGCCTTCCAGCGGCTGCTGGAGCACGTGCGTCCCTATACGCCGGAATGGGCGGCGGAGATCTGCGGCGTGCCCGCCGACCGGGTGCGCGGCGTGGCGCGGGACTACCTGGCCAATGCGCAGGTGGGCGAGACCATCGAGATTGACGGCCACACCTTCCCCTACCGCCCTGTGGCGGTGCTGCTGGGCAAAACGGTGGCCAATGGCTGGGGCGGCTACGAAGCGGCGTGGGGCCGCACCGTGCTGACGACGCTGGTGGGCGCGCTTGAGGTGCCCGGCGGCATCGTGGGTGCGGGCGTCCGCCTCAACCGGCCCGCCAACGATCGCTTCAAGACGGTCGTGCCGGGGCCGGACGGCTTCATGGTGGGCGCGCTCAATCCAACGGACAAGGAGCACTGGCAGAAGCCCAGCAACCGCAGCGCCTACCAGTCTCTCGTGCCGCTGCTGGGCAGCGGGCCCTGGGCGCCGGCATTGGGGCCGGCCCACCTGCCCTGGCTGTTCATGGATCACACGCCGCGCAACTGGCCACAGCAGAACCTGCCGGACGTGTGGATCAACATCCGCGCCAATCCCGCCATCTCGCACTGGGACACGGGCCAGGTCACCAAGATGCTGGCGGAGATCCCCTTCACGGTGTGCTTTGGCTACACGCAAGACGAGACCAACTGGTTCGCGGACGTGTTGCTGCCGGAGAGCCCGGATACCGAGAGTCTGCAGCTCATCCGCGTGGGCGGTGCGCAGTTCGTGGAGCAGTTCTGGCGCCACCAGGGCTGGGCCATCCGCCAGCCGGTTGTGTCCCAGCCGGTGTACGACACGCGCGACATGACGGAGATCACCACGCGGATTGCGGCCAAGGTAGGCATCCTGGAGGACTACAACGCGGCCATCAACCGCGGTCGGGGCATCGGCATCAGCCTGGAGAAGTTCTATCCGGATGGCGTGCTGAATCCGCAGCGCGAGTATGGCGTGGAGGATATCTGGGATCGCGCCTGCCGTGCGGCCTCCGTGGAGGCTTCCGGCGGGGAGGTGTCGCACGATCTGGCGTGGTTCAAGGAGCATGGGGCCTACCTGGCGCCCTTCCAGCAGGATCACTGGTACCTGCACACGGCGATGGAGGCCAAGGGGCTGCGCTACGAGCTGCCCTACCAGGAGCGCATCCTGCGCATGGGCCGCGAGCTGGGCAACCGGCTGCACGAGATGGGCGTGGACTGGTGGGAGCCGCAATTGGCTGAATACAGCCCCCTGCCGGGCTGGAAGGACTTCCCCGCCATCTGGGAGGCAGTGGCGGCGGAGCGCGGCAAGCGGGCCGAAGACTACGGACTGTGGATGCTCACCACGCGGAGCATGCAATACGCCTGGGGCAGCACCGTCTCGCTGCCGCTGATGGCGGATGTGGCGGCGAACGTCTCCACGCACTTCGGCGTGGTGGTGAACGCGGCCACGGCCCGCGCGGAGGGAATCGCCGATGGCGACGAGATCTGGGTGGAGTCGCCGCTCGACCGCGCCAAGGGACGCGCCATTGTCAAACAGGGTATCCGTCCCGATGTGATCCTCACGACCCAGCAGTTCGGCCACTGGGTTACTCCCGTGGCCAAGGATCTGGGGACGCCCAACCTGAACAGGCTCATCACGACCGGTCTCTCCCTCACCGATGCCACGGGCAGCGGCGCGGACCTGGTCAAGGTGCGCATCTACAAGGCCTGAGGTTGCCATGACGCGTTGGGGAATGGTGGTGGATCTGGGGCGCTGCGTGGGCTGCCAGACGTGCACGATCGCCTGCAAGATGGAGAACGGGCTGCCGCCCGGCACCCTCTGGCGCACCGTGCTGGACGTGGAGAGCGGGGAATTCCCGGACGTGAACCGGCAGTTCTTCCCGCTGACGTGCATGCACTGCGCAGACCCGCCCTGCTATGACGCCTGCCCGACCACGGCCACCAAGGTGCGGCCGGACGGCATTGTGTGGATCGACGACGATATCTGCATCGGCTGCGGCTCCTGCGTGGTGGCCTGTCCCTACCGGGCGCGGCATCTAGTGCCCCAGGAGCGCTGGTACTTCGGAGAGGCGACCCCGCCCGAACGCGCTACCTACAACCTGGATCGCGTGGGCATCTGCACCAAGTGCCACTTCTGCTTCCACAAGTTCGACGAAGCCCCGGAGGGCGCGCGTCCCGGCGAGGATCCGCAATACACGCCGGCGTGCGCCTCGTCGTGCATTGGGGACGTGATCCGCTTCGGCGATCTGAACGACCCCGACAGCACCGTCGCGCGGATGCTGGCGCAAAATGGCGGCGGACTGCGCATGCTGGAGCACCTGGAGACACAGCCGTCGGTGTACCATCTGCACCCGCCGCGCATCGATCCCCGTCCACCGGAGCGCCAGCACACCTGGCACGGACTGGCCGTGGCCAACTTCTTCTGCGGGCCGACGGGCGTGGGGCTGTATCTGCTGGCGGTCGTGACCGGCTGGCTGGCCGGGCGCAACGCGCCCCTGCTCGATCTCGCGCACCCGCTGGCCTCGCTGGCGGGCTGGTCGCCGGGGGCGTTCAGTCCGCGGCAGTGGGCTGGGCTGCTGGGGCCGATACTGGTGGCCATCGGGCTGCTCTCCGTGGCGGCCGAGGCGGGACGGCCCTTCCGCGGCTTTAACGTGTTCCGCAACCTGCGCCGCTCCTGGATGTCGCGCGAGTCCGGCTTTGCCATCGTGTTCATGGTGCTGGCGCTGGCCGACACGCTGCTGTGGCAGAGCGCGCCGGTGCAGGCCGTGGCCGCGCTGGCCGGGATGGGTGTGGCCCTGGCGCAGGGCCTGATCCTTTCCAAGGCCAAGGGCGTGCCGGCCTGGAATGTGCGCATTATGCCTGTCTACTTCATCGTCTCGGCGCTCACCTTTGGCTGCGGGGCCCTGCTGGTGCTGCTGGCGCTGCACGGCGAGCAGCCGCACGAGCCGGCTGCCTGGTCGGTGCTGGGCCTGGCGCTGCTGGGGGCCGACCTGATGGTGTGGCAGCGCTACCTGGCCACGCTCCCGCGCACGGAGACGTTCCGGCACGCCGTGGCGCTGCTGCGCCGGCCGGTGTGGCGGCTTGTGGTCGACGGTGTGGGGCACCTGCTGCCGGCCCTGCTGCTCTTCATCGCGGCGCTGCAGCCGGCGTTGGCGCTACCTCTGATGGCGCTGGCGGGCGTGTGCATCCTGGCCGGCGGCCTGGGGGCCCGCATCGCGGTACTGCTCCGGGCGGCGTTCCTGGTGGATCTCTTCGACCGCTTCGGAGCCGTCACCGGGCCGACGCCGGCACAAGTGACGCTGGAGCCCGCCGAGGCCACACGGGCTGCGTGACACTTCATTCAACGGGAGCGCCCTGCCTGCCGGCAACGCTCCCGCTCCACGATCAACCATTTGCGGGGACGGCTGCCATGGCTACGACGCCTTTGACCCTGGATCCACGCCAGACCGAAGAGGCGGTGCCGGCGCTCGTCGCCGCTTTCGCGGCGTTGGCGCCCGGTGACGCCCTGATCCTGGAGACGCCCAGCGACCCGCGTCGGCTGGCCCGGCCCTTCAGCGAGGTGGCGTGGGGCCAGTTTGACTGGGCGCCGCTGGAGACCGGCGACGGTCACTGGCGCACGGAGGTGCGCAAGCGCACGGCACCGGGGCCGGACTGCATCAGCGGCTTCCTGGGCGAGGATCACAAGCGTTGCGATGCGCTCTATGCTGACGCGGAGAGCGCAGCCCAGGCCGACGATGCCGGGCAGGCTGCGCGCCTGTTCGCCGCCTTCCACACGGGCATGACGCGGCATTTGGCAATGGAAGAGGAGGGGCTCTTCCCGGAGCTTGAGCAGCGCATGGGCTTCTTCGGGCAGGGGCCCACCACGGTGATGCGGGAGGAGCACGAGCAAATGCGGGGCCTCTTCGCGCGCATGGAGGCGTTCCTGCCGGCGGGCGAGTTGGAAGGCTTCATGGACGCTTGCGAGACGCTGCTGATCCTGATGGAGCAGCACAACATGACGGAAGAGGAGATGCTCTACCCCATGATGGACGACGCATTTGCGGGGGAAGAAGAGGCCCTCCTCAAGCAGCTCATCACGTACTAGAGAGCTCCGATGCGCACGGCCGGCCTGCGGCTCGATCATGCTCCGCAGCTCGATCTGCCTCTGCGCTTCTTCCTCACGGCGCCGTTGTTCGGCGTGGCCGCGGGGGCGCTGCTGGCCCTGCGGGGGGCGGCGCTGCTGCACTCGCCCTGGCTGCCGGGCACGATTGCGTTGGCCCACCTCATCACGCTGGGCCTGCTCACCATGACCATGCTGGGGGCGCTGCACCAGATCCTGCCCGTGGTGGTGGGCACGGAGGTGCCGGGCGCCCGCTGGAGTCGCTGGCTGCAACCGCTGTTTGCCCTGGCCGTGGTGTTGCTTGCGGGCGGACTGCTGCTGGGCCTGCCCTCCGTTATTGCTACGGCCATGGTGCTGCTGGCGGCGAGCCTGCTGCCGCTGCTGGCCCAGCAGGCCTGGGGCTTGCTGCGGGCGCCCGGCCAGGGTCCCACGGTGCAGTTGCTGTGGCTGGCGCTGGCGGCATTCGCGGGCACGATCGGCTTGGGCCTGCTCTTCGCAGCGGGTCACGCGCTGGGCTGGTGGCCTCTGGCACGCACGGCCGCGCTGCCCGTGCACCTCTTCTGGGGGCTGGGCGGTTGGGTGGGGGGGCTCATCGCAGGGGTAGCCATCGCCGTGTTGCCCATGTTCTACATCGCCCCACCCGTGTCCCCCCGGGCTGCGCGGGCGCTGCTGGCGACCCTGGGGGCCATGCTGGTCACGGCGCCGCCCGCGACGTTTCTGGGCGCTGCGCGGGCCTGGCTGCTGCTGCCCTTGGGCTGCGGCGCCGCGGCCCTGGTGGTGTTCACGGTGGCCCTGCTGCGGTTGCTGCGGGCCCGGCGTCGCAAGGTTACGGACGTGAGTCTGCGCTACTGGCAGGGTGGGCTGGTCGCGGCATGGCTTTCCGTGGCGCTGCTGTTGCTGTGGGTGGTGTGGCCGCAGCCGCGCTGGCTGCTGGCGTTCGGGGTGCTGTACCTGCTGGGATTCGCGGGCGCGGTGCTCAGCGGGATGCTGTACAAGATCGTGCCCTTCCTCGTGTGGACGCATCGCTTCAGCCGCATGGCGGGGCGGGGGCCGATGCCCATGATGGGCGACCTGCTGCCGCGTCGGCAGGCCCAGCGCCAGCAGATGGCCTATGGGCTGGCGGTGCTGCTGCTTGCTGCTGCCACGTTGTTCCCGGCCGAGTGGCTTGTCCGCGTGGCCGGTTTGGCCCTGGCGGTGGCGAGCGGCTGGCTGTGGGTGAACCTGCTGCGCGCCGCGCGCTTCCAGCCGCCGGCCGCCGAACCCGAGACCGGCAGGCTGCCGCAGGCGGCCAGAGCCCATCTCGGCTAGCTGCCCGGCAGGCAGGTGGACTGCGTGCGTCGGGGGTTCTGGGCGTGCTAGAGTCACACCATCTTACAGGGGGCCCGGCCGCCCGGGTGGGAGGGCGCCGGATGCTGTATCCGTGGACAATCTGTCAGGTGCCGTATGCCGAACCGGACATCGTCGCACTACGACTCGGCTGTGGGGCCGGAGTCCCTGCAGCTCATCGAGGGCCGCAGCGCGTGGATCGGCGCGGAGCTGGCACGCTCGGACGAGTGGATCTACCCGCTTGCGCCGGCTGAAGTGGCCGAACTGGATGCAGCCATGCGCGCCACCCGCGAGCGCCCGATGGTCGAGATTGGACGCGAGCAGTTCCGCCTGCCCAAGCTGGGACCGGTATTGGGAGAGATCCTGGACACGCTGCTGGAGGGACGGGGCTTCGCCCTCATCCGGGGCATCCCGCGCGATGCGTACAGCATCGAGGAGATTGCGCGCATCTACTGGGGCATCGGCGCGCACATCGGCAATGCGCGCTCGCAGAACGCCAAGGGGCACCTGCTGGGACACGTGCGCGACCTGAACCTGAGCACGACCGATCCTTCCGTGCGCATCTACCAGACCACGGAGCGGCAGACCTTCCACACGGACTCCTGCGACGTCGTGGCCCTGCTGTGCCTGCAGAAGTCCAAATCCGGCGGGCTGAGCAGCCTCACCAGCTCCATGTCGGTCTATAACGAGATGGTGCGGCGACGGCCGGATCTGGCAGCGCTGCTGTTCGAGCCGCTGGCCACGGACCGGCGCGGGGAGGTGCCGGAGGGCATGCCGCCGTATTTCATGCTGCCCGTCTTCAACGAGTACCAGGGCTATCTCTCGGTGATCTATGCCCGGCGCTACATCGAGTCCGCCCAGCGCTTCCCGGACGTGCCGCGGCTCACCGAGGCGCAGCGCGAGGCTCTGGACCTGTTCGATTCCCTGGCGGAGGATGCCCGGCTGCGGCTCGACATGGCCTTCGAGCCGGGTGACGTCCAGCTCGTCTGCAACCACGTGATCCTGCACGATCGCACGGCCTACGAGGACTGGCCGGAGCCGGAGCGCAAGCGGCACCTGCTGCGGCTGTGGCTCGCCACGCCACGCGGCCGGCCGCTGCCGCCGGCCTATGCCCAGCGCTATGGCAGCGTGGAGGTGGGCAACCGCGGTGGCATCCACGTGCCGGGCACCCGCCTCAACGTGCCCCTGGAGCCCGTCTAGCCGCGCTGCAATGACGGGGCGCGCGCCCAACTCCCGCGGTCAACCGGCCGTCAGTGGCCCACGAAGTGGGGTGACCGCTTTTCCACGAATGCGTTGACGCCTTCCTCGTGGTCGTCGGTGGTCATGCAGTCCGCGATGGCATTGCCTTCCAGCTCGAGCTGCGCCTCCAGCGGGTTGTCGAAGGACGCGTTCAGCAGGGCCTTGGCCCGCCCGAAGGCATAGGTGGGGCCGCTGGCCAGGCGTTCGGCCAGCTTGAGCGTCTCCGCCTCCAGTTCCGCCGCGGGCACAACGCGGTTCACCAGCCCCCACTCTCGCGCCGTCTGGGCGTCCATGCGCTCGGGCAGCAGCGCCATCTCCATCGTGCGGCGCAGACCCAGCAGCCGGGGCAGGAAGAACGTGCCGGAGCCGTCCGGGCTGAGGCCGATATTGGCGTAGGCCAGCACCATGAACGCATCGTCCGCGGCAATGGCCAGATCGCAGGCGGCCATCAGCGAGACTCCCGCCCCCGCTGCCCCGCCCTGCACGCTGGCCAGCACGGGCTTGGGCATGCGCCGGATGCGGTAGATGGCGTAGTGCAGCAGGTGCAGCCCCTGCAGCACTTCCCGCTTGCGCTCCGAGTGGGAAAGGCCCTGGCGGCGCTTGAAGCTCTTCACGTCGCCCCCGGCCATGAAGTGCCCGCCCGCGCCGCGGAGCACGACGCAGCGCACGTCCGGGTCGAACTCCACCTGTGAGGTAAACTCGGCCAGCCCCGTGCGCATCTCCAGGCTCAGCGCGTTGCGCGCTTCGGGCCGATCCAGCGTGATGGTCGCGATATGATCCTGGATGTCCAGGCGGATGTGGTCGCTCATGCAGGCGGTCCTCCTCCGGTCAGAT
>Ga0102953_1000988_pt1 | contig 18562 bp, 19 predicted proteins | sample SalPon2A_C_D2_MG_FD_78509 | JGI IMG/M metagenome (GOLD analysis project Ga0102953, IMG submission 78509) | Soil microbial communities from South San Francisco under conditions of wetland restoration - Salt Pond MetaG R2A_C_D2_MG | ecosystem: Environmental > Terrestrial > Soil > Wetlands | place... | reverse complement strand
CTATAACGATGCGCGGTACTCGGTGGTTGAGGCGGCCACCAAGAGCGGCAAAACGCATGGCTGTATCGTGTGGCTATTCGAGCAGGCGCTTATATCGGGGCGGGCCGGGCGTAACTATTGGTGGGTAGCCCCGATACTTCCGCAGGCTAAAATAGCCTACAGGCGGATGCGGGATGCTATTCCCCCGCAACTGCGGAAGCCGAACGACACAGAATCGACGTTGTTATTGCCGAACGGCGCAACGATCTGGTTCAAGGGTTCGGATCGACCCGACTCGCTCTATGGCGAGGATGTCTATGCTGCGGTTATCGATGAGGCGTCAAGATGTCGGGCTGAGTCTTGGCACGCGGTACGGTCTACGTTGACGGCAACGGGCGGACCCGTACGGATCATAGGTAATGTCAAGGGGCACAAGAACTGGGCATATCAGATTGCACGCAAGGCCGAGAGTGGGACGCCAGGATATGCCTATGCCAAAATAACCGCTTATGATGCGGCGGAAGCGGGGGTGATTAGTTTCGAAGAGATTGAGGACGCCAAATCTGTACTTCCCGACCGGGTATTTCGGGAGTTGTATCTTGCGGAGGCGTCTGACGATACGGGCCGAGTCTATTGCAATTTTAGCGCAGAGAATGTAATTGCGACCCAGTTTGAGGACGGCGTGATTATTGGCGGAATGGATTTCAATGTTAATCCCATGACTGCGGTAATCGGTCAGCGGAGAGCGGACCAACTGCATGTTATTGCCGAGGTTGTGCAGCCGCACAGCAATACGCAGACGATGGCAGCGCATTTACAAAAGACCTATCCGGATCGGCGGTTGACCGTCTACCCTGACCCGAGCGGGCGGGCAAGAAAAACGTCGGCGACGAATACGGACTTTGCGATCTTGGAGAAAGCCGGGTTTACAGTCAAAGCACCGATGGCCGCTCCGCGAGTAGAGGACCGAATCAATACTGTTAATGCGGCGTTTCAGACATCGGATGGGACGCAACGCTTATTTATTTCATCGGAGTGTGGCGAATTGATAGAGGCGTTATGGTCGCTTTATTATACCGAAAAGGGCGAGCCAGATAAGGCGTCGGGTTATGACCATATTTGCGACGCCCTTGGATATATGGTGATTGCAGAATTGCCGATCAAGGCGATCACGGCGAGGCGCATAAAAGTGGGGATGGTATAGGTGTCTGTAAAAAATCAACACCCGGAATACTCGGCTAACATCGACAAGTGGCGGAAGTACCGCGATGCTGCCGAAGGGGAAGACGCGGTGAAGGCTGCGGGCGCACGATATCTTCCCAAAAGATCAACGAAGCAAACGTCCGACGAATACGATGCGTACAAACAGCGGGCAATGTATTTCAACGCGACCGGGCGCACTGTTGACGGGCTCGTTGGTCTCATGTTCCGTCGAGATCCGGACATTACCGCTCCGGAGTCAATGGCAGAGTTGATCGAGGATGTAACGCAGGACGGAGTGAGTTTCGACGAGCTGATCAAGCACGCTGCGACAGATAGCGTTACCGTTGGCCGAGGCGGCGTGATTGTAGATTTCCCGCCGAATCTCGCTGCCGAGAATCTACAGGATTATTTGGCGAACGGAGCACGACCTTATGCGACATATTACCCGGCCGAGTCGATTATCAACTGGGATACGGCGCGAATAGGCGGGCGTATCGTGCCGAGTCTCGTTGTGCTGTCCGAAACATATTCGATTGAAAGTGCCGACGAGTTTGAGAAGAAAGAAGCGCCGCAATATCGCGTTCTTGATTTGAGCGAAGGGAAATATCGGCAGCGCGTTTTTCATAAGGCCGTGAACAACAAGTTGACCAATGACGACTGGATTGTTGTCGAAGAATATTTCCCGACGATGAACGGAAAGCCGTTGCGGTATATACCGTTCGAGTTTTTAGGTCCGGTCGATGGCCGACCGCGTGTACAGAAATCGCCAATAGCTGATCTCGCAACAGTCAACCTGAGTCACTACCGAACGATGGCAGATTTGGAAAATGGCCGGCACTGGTGCGGGAGTCCGACTCCCATTTTCTCGGGCGACTTTGTTTCGGATGATGGCGACGAGGTAACCGTTGTTCGACTCGGATCGGAAACCGGAATCCATATGACCACCGGGTCCGAAGCGAAATACATGGAGTTTACCGGAAGTGGCCTATCAGAATTGAGCGGGGCTGAGTTGCAAAAACGCGAAATGATGGCGCTACTCGGGTCACGCATTCTCGCCGCCGAAAAGCGGCAGGCCGAGGCGGCAGAGACCGCGCGGATACACCGGGCAGGCGAGGAGTCAACACTTGCGTCAATAGCGCAGTCCTTAAGCAAGGCCGCGACCCGCATACTCGGTTATTTGCGCGACTGGTCAGGGGCAACCGGTGACGTATCGGTTGAGATCAATACCGACTTCGTTCCGACAGAGATGACGTCGCAAGAATTGCAGACAACGGTGATGGCTTGGCAAGCCGGAGCATTTACGACTGCCGAATTGTTCCAGAGGCTAAAACAAGGCGAGCTGATACGGGCAGATAAGACGCTCGAAGAGCACGAGGACGAGATTGCAAGTCAGGGGCCTGCGCTCGGGACGATTGGAGATGCGGGGATATGAACAAAGCGACAGATTTTAGAATACCGAGAAAAATACAGGTCATGTGTCGCCCGATAGATGTTGTTTTTGAACGCGACCTCTGCGATAGAGAAGATCGGAGAGGCGAAGCCCGGTACCGTCGGAATCAGATAGCAATTCAAGAAAATACTGACAGTGCGAGCATGCCATTCGATCATCAGGTGGAAACGTATTTCCACGAGCTGATTCATTGGGTTTTCCATGTACTCGAAGAGCACGAATTGAATAACAACGAGGCGCTTATTGAGAAGATGGGCAAGCTCTTTGCGCAAGCGGCGCTAAGCGCGGAGTACAAATGACCGTCAATGAGGACTTCCGCGACCAAGCAATATCACATGCGCATTATTTGGAGCGGTTGAAAACGGGCGAGGTGCGGAAAATCATAGCATTAGTAAATGAGGTTGACAAAGAGCTGGCCGAAAAGCTGGCCGCCCGTGGTGCTGAGGATGAGACGTTTACCAAGGCCCGACTTGAGGCGCTATTGAAAGACGTGAGGGTGATCAATGCGGAAGCGGCTGCGGTGCTGGAAAAGGGATTGCGCGGAAGCATGCAAGACCTTGCAACCTACGAGTCCGATTTCCAAGCCAGACGGCTCGCTAAAACCGTACCGATTGTCTGGAATATCAGCCAGCCATCGCCGGATCAAATCATGACGGCTGCGCTTAATAGGCCGTTTGAGAATGCGTTGTTTGCAGATCACATACGGGACATTCTCAAAGGTCGCCGGAAACGAGTTGAGGGCGCTTTACGCATGGGACAGGTCGAGGGGCAGACAATACCGCAGATAGTGCGGCGGATCAAAGGAACCAAGGCCGCTAATTACAAAGACGGATTGCTTGAAGGATCTCGGCGCGAGATTGAATCACTGGTACGCACGTCGCTCAATCATGCTTCGACGGTATCGAGAGAACGGACGTATAAGGCAAATAGCGATTTGGTTAAAGAGGTGCAATGGGTGTCGACGCTCGACACGGCCACGACGATTATATGCGCCGACCTTGATGGCAAGACGTTTCCCATTGATTCGGGACAGCGCCCACCGGCTCATTGGGGCTGTCGGTCAACCACGGTTCCGGTCGTCAAATCATGGCGCGAACTTGGCATTGATCTTGACGAGCTGCCTCCCGGAACGCGGGCGAGCATGGACGGTCAGGTGTCGGAGAAAGAAACGTATGCGGCATGGCTGAAAAAACAGGATGCCGGCAGACAACGCGAGGTACTCGGGGCCAAGCGATACGAGATGTACAAAGCTGGTACACCGATTGATCGATTCGTCCGGGACGGGCGAGTGTTGACGATAGATGAACTCCAGCGGCGGGAGACCGACGCCGTATAACGTAAATCACAAACGGCGAGACGCCGTAGACAATGGCCGAGATGGCCGCAGGGGGAACGATGGATCTGGATAAACTCAAAGAGATTTTGGGTATCGAAGGGACTGAGCAGGATGAGAAGATCGAGGCTGCGATAGCCGCGATCAACGAAGAGACCGCCGGGTTGGTTAGCACGAAAGATAAGCTGAGATTGCAGGTCAAGGATTTGGACAAGCGCCTGAAGGCGTTCAAAGACGTGGACCTCGAAGCAATCGATGGGATGAAAACCGAACTCGAAGAGCTGCGAGAAGCGGCTGCGGGCAAGGGCGGCGGTGTTACTCCCGAAGAGCGCAAAGAACTTGCACTCTTGCAGCGGGAAAACAAGAAGCTAAACGAGCAGGTCGAGAACGAACGCAAGGGGCGCGAAATTGCAACCAAGCAAGTGCACGACTCGCTGAAAGAGCGCGAGTTGCGGAAAGCGCTTAAAGGCATCAACGTCCTGTCCGAAGATGAAGACCTGATCTACGACGCCTTTGTGAACAAGGCGAAGATCGAGGAAATCGACGGTTCTCCGGTTGTCCAGTTCACCAACAAGGATGGACTAGACCTTCCCCCGAACGAATTCTTCGCGGACTGGGCGAAAAGCGACAGCGCGAAGCGACACATCAGGCCACCGGATAATTCCGGGGGCGGTGCCAGGGGTGGCTCTGGTACGGGTTCCGCGAAAATCATGAAGCTCGCGGAATTCAATCAACTTTCACCTGACGAGCAGATGGAATTTATGACCGAAAAGCACGGACAGGTGACTGAATAAGGAAAATAATTATGGGTAATACACTCACAAATCTTTTGCCGACAATTTACGCGGGGCTGAATAGGGTTTCCCGCGAGATGGTCGGATTCATTCCTGCTGTAACCAGAGACGCCAGTCTCCAGAAGGCGGCTGTGGGACAGACCGTCCGGTGGCCGGTTGCTCCAGCGAATACCGCTGCCGCATTAACCCCGGCCTATATCGGCCCGAACGCAACTGTGCAGACTATAGGCAACGGAAGCATAGCGCTTTCCAAGTTCTACGGTGGCTCATTCCCGTGGACCGGAGAGGAACTGGCAGGAGGGAAACAGGCCGGTTGGGTAGACAATCTGATGGCGCAGCAGTTCGAGCAGCTTTTTCGCTCGGCGGTCAATCAGATCGAGGTCGATCTCGGGGCGCTGTTCAAATACGGCTCTCGCGCATGTCTCACCTCTGGGCTTACGCTGTTCGACGAAACGGACAAACTCAGATCGTTCGCCCAGCTCAACCGCATACTCGACGACAACGGCGCGGGCGGCGACCGTCACGTGGTGCTTTCCAACTCGGCGGCGGCGGCGCTTGAGGGATCTGACGCCATGAACAAGGTCAACGAGGCCGGGACCGATGTGACACGGCGCGAAGGCTACTTTGCGCGAACTCACGGCTTTGAACTGCACAAGTCAGCCGGAATCACAACGCATACAAACGGCGACTATACCGCTCCGGTTGTTACGGCGCTTGCCTTGGCCGGAACTGCGGTAACCGGAACCAATCTCGACGACCTGCTTGACGGAGACCTGATAAAAATAGCCGAAGACGACAACAACATTTATGTTGTGCAAGACGCGACAAGTGCGGTGGCTGCCGTTATCAATTCACCCGGATCGAAGGTGGCCCACGCTGCGGCAACCGATGCGATCAGTGAACCCATCGCGGATTATTACATCCCGAACATGGCCTTCACCCGTGATGCGATTGCTCTGGTAGCCCGCGTACCGAACGAGCCGGAAGGCGGAGACTCGGCGGATGCGGTACAGATCGTTACCGATCCGAAGTCCGGTATTTCCTTCCGCGTGGCGAAGTACAGGCAATACCATCAGGTGGCCTACGAGGTTTCTATCGTGTGGGGAGCCGCCATCATCAAGTCGGACAATCTCGCCATCCTCGCCGAAGCAGTCTAAGGAGGACTATCATGGCAAAACGAAGAACAGACGGCTACGGTAATTATGTAGCCGATTCCGAGGACCTTGATATCATTCTCGGTTCTCTTCCGCCCATAAGGGGCACGTGGTATTTCGTTGATCCGACATCTGGCGCCGCCGCTAATAACGGCCTAAGTCCCGGAGGCGCGAAGGCGAGCATCGAGAGCGCGTACGCGCTGTGTGTAAGTGGGGCCGGTGACGGAATTGTTGTAATGTCTGCCGGGACCACGAGCGCCGGGACCACGTCATACCTCACCGATACCATCGCGTGGAGCAAACATGGGATTACCGTTGTCGGCCTATGCTCGGGTGGGTACTACAACCAGCGGGCACGGATTTCGACTGCGGAAACGGACCTCGTTTCGCTCATCAACATGACCGGCGCGAATAACCGCTTTTTCAACATCTCGCTGTATAACGGTGCCGACATCAGCAACGCGCAAATGGCCGCGCTAAAACTCGCCGGAGTGCGAAACGCCTTTATCAACTGCGACTTCAAAGGAAGCCCGGCTACGGCCTCGGCCTACAAGTCTGACCTCTGGCTCTCGGCTGCCCATGAGAATCTCTTTCTCGACTGCAACTTCGGCAATGCATCATACGACGCCGGGGACAACGCTGCGTGTCACATCTACATGGATGGCACGACCGGCAACGGGCAGAACAGGTTCAGGGATTGCACGATGATTGCCCAGGTCAGCGCCGGGACCGCTTTCGGCGGACTCAAGAGTGGCGCGGCTACTGCTCTCAACGGCGTCATGATTTTTGAGAATCTTGTGGCGGCCGCATGGCAGGCAAATGCGAATAAGATTTCGCTTGCCTCGTGGTTTCTCGGTACGAAACCGACCACGGGCCTTGTGCTGGTAAAGAATTCCGCGCTTGGCGGATATGCCGCATGGGACGCGACCGCAGGGAATGACTTCATCAACGTGGTTGGTGGGGCGGCGGATGATGCCACCAATGGCGTAGGGGCCCTTCCGTAAGTAGCGCCGCAGGAAATGGCAAATTGATTATGTGGCCGTCCGGCTTTCGGGCCGGACGGTTTTCTCGAACCGGAGGATTTATGAAGTTGTACGGCGTAGGGGCGATCAAAGACCCGAGTACCGGAAAGGTGTTATGGGATTTTGAGGACGGCCCCTTTGAGACCGAAGATCCGGCCATCATCGAAGCAATGAAGGCGCGGGAAGTGAAGAAACAGCGCCCGGTGGAAGCAGAACCGGGGGGCACTATCGCACCGATTGAAGATCCGAAGGAATCGCTCGTCGAAAAGGCGACCGAGCTCAACATCGCAGCGCCGTCTGTTCTCAAGCGGTGGAGCGTTGACCGGCTCGAGCGCGAAATAGCGGACGCCGAGAACAAAGGCGAGTAAATGAAGCACGTTGTGGTGTGCGGCGCTTTCGGCATCGGCAGCGCCGGAGATGAGGCGGGGTTGCGCGTACTCGTTGACCTGCTCGACGACGCGACCGTTACCGTACTCATGCGTAATCCCGATCCAGAGTACGGCCACCGATACGGCGTGGGCGTGCACACGAAGCTCGAACATGCCACGAGAGATGAGGCACAAGGCCGCATTTTTCAGGGGCTAAACGCTGGGGATGATCCGCAACCTGTCGAGGATATCCTGCGGATTTTGCATACTGCGGACCTTCTCATTCTCGGTCCGGGAGATTTTTTCAACGAAGATTGCCCGGGCGTGATGCGGGGCGCGCTGGCTGAAATGGCTGTTATGGCGTGGCTGGCCGAATGGGCCGGTGTGCCAGTGATGATTTATGCGGCGAGTGCCCGCAGGCTTGCGCACACATACGCAATTGCCCAGGCGCGATATCTACTGACGATGGCCAAGAGCGTTACTATCCGGGACCGTTTGTCAATCGGGCTGTTAGCCGATGCTGGATTATACACCGACAACATTCGTCAGTGTCCTGATCCGGTGTTGTTCATGCCGCAAAGCGAGCAGGTGCCGGAAATCGTGGAACAGCTCGTGCAACCGGTGCTTGCAGTATCTATAAGGTGGCTGGGGTATAAGGGCGAGAAGGTACAAGACGCCTACCGGGAACTGGTTCGCGGAGTTTGCGCGAAATGGGAGGGGTCGATTATCACGATTCCGCAGTTTGTCTCAGACGACGGCTATCCGGATGACCGGCAGGAGGCAAGGGAAATACTGCCCGACGCCATACACATCGATACGTCCGGTCTCTATCCGTGGGAAGTAGAGAGTTACTACCAGTTAGCTGGCCGCGCATTGGTAACGCGATTACATGCCGCGGTCTTTTGCCATCGATTAGGCGTACCGTTTGCGGCGATTGCCTACGAGCCCAAAGTCGAGGGGTTTTTGGCTGGTATCGATCGTCCGATCTGCTATCCGACCGATGATACTGATTTCGTTTGGGACACGCTCATGGAGGCCGAACACGAGCAGGCAAAGGCCGTCTGCGCCGACGCTTACAGATCCGCCATAAACGAGGCAATGGGGGTAAAGCGTGCGTAGTGTATTGATTCTCGGTAACGGTATTTCGCGATTGCTTCACGAGGACATGATTAGGTCGTGGACCGGCGAATTGTGGGCCTGCAATTACGCCTTCCTCGAATGGGGCGACCGGATAACGAGGCTCACCGGCCATACTGACGTGTTGACAAAAGCAGCGGCATACCGGGAGAGACACGGGCTATCGTTTGAGATATGGACCGGGAATCTCGGTAAGTTTAAGTTGGATGCGCCATACGTCAATCTGTTTACGTGTTCAATCGAGACGAAAAGAGACTCGGGCACCACGCTTGTAGCACAGGCGCTTACCGAGGGATTCGATAAGATTTTAGTATGCGGTTTCGATATCGGTGGCCGTGACATTTATTCGCGCAAGCTCCACACGCAAAACAAGAAGTCGTGGGTTGACCGCTGGCGTCTGTTAAAGGGGACATTCGGTCGGCGCTTTGACGAGGCAATTCAATTCGTCGGATACGATCATGGGCCGATGATTAGAAATGGATCGGCGCGAGACGCCTATTATCAGCGCCACGTTCGAGGGTTGCCGCACATTCCCGACCCGGAATATATCGCGCTATACAATTCGCTTTACGGTCCGGCGGCCTACGAAAAAGACACCCGCCCCGGAGTGCGGGTAAGGTATTTGAAAGACGGCAAGGCCGGCTGGGAAAGGGGCTACCCCGAAGAAATCGCGACGCGACTCGCGGAACAAGGCGAGGTTGAAATCCTCGGACCGTTCGTTGATCCGTACGAACCGGAGATTGAGGCCGCAGAGAAAATCGCAAGCGGCATGAGAAAAGACACGCTCCTGAAAATAGCGGAGATACGAGGGAATCGGGGCGCGGGGAAACTTACGAAAGTCGAGATTATTGAAATGTTCGAGACCACCGAACCGAGGGGAATCGGGCGTCTCAATTTTGCGCAGAGGTTAGCTGAATGAGTATTGTCGTAGAAGATGGAACCGGTCTTGCAACCGCAAATTCCTATATCTCGTTAGCCGATGCGAATACCTATCATTCTGACCGTGCCAATACTGCATGGGCCAGCGCGACCGAAGCGGCACGAAATGCGGCGCTAATTAAATCCGCTCAATGGCTGGATGGCAAATACCGCGATAGATGGATTGGATTCAAGGCCGACGAAGATCAATCGCTGTGCTGGCCGAGATACGAGGCATACGATGAAGACGGATATTACATCGATAGCGATGCTGTGCCGACGCGAATTACTTACGCACAGGCCGAAGCGGCGCTTGCAATTATCGACGGTACGGATTTGACTCCCACCCTGGATCGGGGGGGCAAGGTTCGGCGCGAAAAGGTAGGGCCGATTGAGACCGAGTATTTTGACGGTGCGCCATCGAGAACGGTGCTTACGGTGGTATCGGATCTGGTCAGGGGATACATCACCGGGCCCGGGCTGAGGATTAGCCTGTGAATTACGAAGCGTTAGCCGATAAGGCGGCAGCCTTAATCGAGAAGAACGGCAAGGCCGCAACGATCAGCCGAATATCCACCGAAGGCGTATGGACCAAGAAGTTCAACGCTGCAACCGGCACCTGGTACTGGGAGAACGACGAAGAGGAAACGACCACGGATGATCCGACTACCTATACCGAGGTCCCGTGCTTTGTGCTCGAAGACCGGTTTCAGATTGCGCACATTGACGGGACGCTTGTCGAGGTGAACGACCGGCTTTTCCTCTGCACCAAGACTCCGGAGCTTGGCGATACGCTGGAAGTCGGTAGCGATTCGCTCACGGTTATTCAGGCGGTTCCGTTGCGCCCGGGAGACACGACAATTTATTGCGAGGTACAGGCCAGATGAGTTTTGCGCTTGACCTAAAGCAATTCGCGGCAAAGACGCACAAGCAAATATGGACCATCAATCGCAAGGTGGCGCTCGAAGTATTGAGGCGCGTGGTGATGCGGACCCCCGTTGAAAGCGGTAGAGCCAAGGGCAACTGGCAAACATCGGTAGGCACGCCAATCGAGCGGGAAATCGAGAGGACCGACAAGGGCGGTGGGTCCGTGATATCCAGCGCGGTATCGGTCATCGAAAGTTGGGAATCAGACAACGTGTCGATTTTCTTGATGAACAACTTGCCATATATTGGCCGACTTGAAGACGGATATTCGAGTCAAGCTCCCGCGGGCATGGTGAAAATCACCGTTGCCGAGTTTCAGCAGATCGTAAATACGGGAGCGAGCGATGGTATATGACGCCGAGGTTCATGCCGCGCTCTTAACGCAACTGAAAACCGTGGTGAGCGCGACGCTTGTTGCGGAGGAAAATAAAGAGTTTGAACCGTCAGACGGGAGTCCATGGATTCGCGAGACGCTACTCCCCGGAATCCCCGAGCGCGTGGAGATCATGCAAGACGGGTTATCACGCCAGTTTGGCGTTTACCAGGTCGACGTATTCGCGCCTTCGGGGATGGGCACCGACATAGCGGACGCCCTTGCCAAAACCATAGGCGATGCGTTTGTACCCGGGACGGGCTACACGTCGTCGGATGTGACCGCGAGGATACAGCGCGTGTACACGCGGCCCGGCCGAGAAGACGGAGACTATTATCACAAACCGCTCGTGATTGAGTGGTGGATTATGGAGAGTTAATTATGAATACAATAGCAGCAGGCTCCCGGCGTCGCGTACAGTACGTCGAGGAAGTGGCGTGGGGAACTCGTGTGAGTACCCCTGTCATGAAGGTGATCCGCAACACTGGCGGCGGTGGCATTATGGTCGCCCGAGATTCCAGGCAGTCGGCGGAATTCCGTTCAGACCGCTCGATTTCCGACGTGAGACTTGGTGTGCAAAAGCCGACCTTCCCGCTTCCCTTCGAACTCTCGTGGGCAACCTATGACGAGATACTCGAAGGCGCACTGTTCGGGTCATGGTCTACCGACGTGCTGAAGCGCGGGACAACGGTACACTCGTACAACATCGAGGAGGGGTTCACTGACATCAACGTGTATCTGACCATGCTCGGGGCTATGGTTGATACGCTCACTCTTGACCTGTCTCCCGAAGGGTCAATGATAACCGGCGCATTCAACTTCATCGGCAGCGAGATGGTGGACCCGGAGACTTCCAGCGGCGACGCCGATGCAACCGCGGCGAATACGAATCCGGTATTCGACTCCTTTACCGGGTATCTCAAAAAGGACTCCGTGGACCTCGGCGTTGCGACATCGCTCAGCCTGTCTATCGCCAACAATCTCAAGGCCAGTTATGAATTGTTCAGCGATTCCACTCTCGGCATTAGTCCGGGTCGGGCAAACATCACCGGATCAATCACCGCATTTTTCACGGCAAAAACGCAGATCGATGAGTTTCTCGCCGAAACCGAATGTGAGCTTGAGTTCCAGCTTGAGGATCAGCTCGGCAACACATACACGATTACCATTCCCCGCGTGGTCTGGACCGGGAATACACGGAACGTCGCCGAGAACGAGATTACGCAAAGTATCCCGTTCCAGGCGATGTATGACGAAACCGCAGAGACCGACATTTATATTACGCGAGCCGAGGTGAGTTAATGAATATCGACAAACTGTATACACGAGAATCGAGTGACGCGGGCGCATGGTGCGATATTCTCGACCCTCTCGGGGCCGATACCGGATTGCGCTTCCGAGTGGCTGGCGCTCACTCAGATAAATTCCGCCGGGCGATGACGAAAGCGCAGGCCACACAGGTCAACCGCGAGAAATCAAGAGGGCGGCGGGACGTAACCCCGGAAGACCTCGAACTTGAGTTTGACCTTATGGCCGACGTACTCGCCGAGTGCACGCTCGAATGGAACGCGGAGAAAGACGGGGCGGACTGGCCGTGTTCTACGAGCAACGCGCGTGATGTATACCTTAACGCCCCTGATGTTCGACGGCAGGTATTCCAATTCGTGTCGGACGCGAAAAACTATTTTTTATCACAGAGCTCTGCCGGTGCGTCCGTGAACGAATAGAGGCGGCGGAGCTCATAGGCTCGGCGACTCGCGCCGCCCATCTCAAGCAGGCCATGAAGACGTTAGGCCGCGAAGATGAGCCTCGCGGCGAAGATGTAACGCCCCCTGACGGGGGTGCGTTTATTTGGCATGAGTTCTGGCGGCTGCGGACCGATCAGAGCCTGAGTTATCTCGAAATCGATGCATATTGCAGACTCACGGGAACGCGCTTTGAGCCATGGGAGCTTGAAGCATTGCGAGCAATGAACGCAGAAATATTGCAATGGAGAACACGTGGCGGACATAGCGAGCCTGGGAATAAAGATTGACTCAAATCAAGTTACGACCGCAGACAATCGACTTAAGGGGCTGTCCAAGAGCGGGGAGGGAGCGGAGCAATCAACCAAAAAACTGGAAAGCTCTTGGAGCAAATTCAGCAAGACCATTATTACTCTCAACCAAGGAATGCAGTTAGCCCGCCAGGTATTCGGAACAATCAACAGTGCATTGACAAAATTAAATGATGCCTGGGAATCAAACGCGGTTGCGAATGTTAAACTTGAAAATGCGCTCAGGGCCACGAATAATGCGGCTGGTATAAACATTGACGAAATGCGCTCGATGGCAGCAGAAATGTCGAACCTTACCGGCATAGCCGATACGGAAATATCCAGCATGCAGGGCCTCATGGTGACTTTCACCTCGATAGGGAAAGAAGTTTTCCCCGATGCGATGAAAGCTGCCGCCGATATGTCAACGATGTTTGGGCAGGATTTACAGCAATCTGTAATCCAGCTTGGTACGGCTCTCAATGATCCGATAGCGGGCGTGGGGCGTCTCCGGCGAATCGGCGTATCGTTCACCGAAACACAGCAAGAAATGATTCGCGGCTTCGTGGCCCAGAACGATATTATGTCGGCGCAAAATGTAATATTGGCCGAACTCAATCGTGAGTTCGGAGGAGCGGCCGAGGCCGTAGCAGAAATCACTACCGGTTCTGATAAACTTCGGAATGCGTTTACCCACCTTCGCGAGGAAGGCGGCGGATTCGTACACCGGGTTTTGGAGCCTCTAAAGATTTACGTCGCAGAGGTTGTCGAGGGCTATGTTGCATTGCGGCGTGAGAGCGATGCGATTACCAATCCGACCGGTGACCTGGGTCTGTCTTGGTTGCACACAACATCCGATGAAGTGGCCACACTCAAGAGAGAATTAACCAGCCTTGAGGGCGCTGTCGATTTGGTAAAAAAACAAGGATTTTACCGAAGAGGCAATGAATTATTCCTTGGTGATCTGGGTGCCGAAAAATTGCAGGAAGATATAGATGGCATACGAAGCAGCATTGCATTGCTGGAGGGTAATCTCCAACAAATGACCAACGAGGATTTGCTTAACGCCTTTTTTTCGGAAACTGAAATAGCAAAAACCGAACAAGCCATAGCGGATCTACAGGCGACCTATGGGCGCTTTCTTACCGGCGATTGGATTGAAGGCCCGAAGTTTAATGCAATCATGGCCGAATATTTCGCCAAGCTCAATCAGTTAAAAGCGAAACTGGATGAATTGAGATATGGAGATTTGGGCAAGCAAGCAGAATTGTCTGGTGATCCATTGGGCAGGGGCCTCTTGCGCCTGGTGCCTGAGTTCAATATGGATTTGGAAATCCAGCGGCAGGCGGCCGATAACCTTGACGCGACATTTCAATCGCTCGCCGGTGACATGAATGCCTACTACAACAATTTGAAACCAGCCAAAGATGCAACCGAATTATTGACCGAATCAATAAAGCAGCTCGGCGATGATGCGCTTTGGCAAGGCATCGGATTAGCCGTCGATAGTTTCAATGAACTCGGCGCAGCTCTTGTTAGCACCGGCGACGAAATGAAATCGTTCGGCGACATCGTAATCAATCTAACTACCAGCATGTTGGGCATGATATCAGGCGTGCTTGTAACGATTGCTCAGAAAATGGCGGAGAGTGGCAACTGGGCCGGCGCCCTCGGTGTACTCGCGGCGGCAGCAGGAATCAAATTGTTTTCAGGAGCAGTATCCGGTGTGACGAATAACGCACAGGGTAACGCTTACGATCAGGGCAACATTATCCCGTTTAGCCGGGGCGCGGCATTTACCAATCAAATAATCGACCGCCCGACGATATTCCCGATGGCTCGCGGCGCCGGACTTATGGGCGAAGCCGGACCCGAGGCGATTCTGCCTCTTACCCGGACGGCCAGCGGTGATCTTGGCGTAAAGGGCGGCGGGACACAGGTTAACGTGCGAGTCGAAAACTATACCAGCGCAGAGGTAAGCACCGAACGCAGACAGACACCGAACGGCGAAGAGCTTGTATTTATCGTAAAATCAATTATGCGAGGGGCGATGAACAGCGGCGACCTTGACGGCGCACTAAAACAAAACTATGACGTGCGCCGCAGGGGGATAGCATAATGGCAACTTGGCCCGCAACTCTCCCGCAATATTTCGAAGCGGACTCATACTCATATGAACCGGGGAGTAGTGTTATCCGCACACAGATGGACGCAGGGCCGCCGAAGGTCCGACGTAGGTTCACCTATGTTTACAACGTCCATCGCGGCTCGATGATCATGAGCCGCACGCAATTCACCACGTATTTTCAGCCGTTCGTTGACGACACGATAGCTGGAGGCTCTTTGACTTTTGATTTTCCAAATCCAATTGACGAAGGTGATACAACACTGACCGCCAGGTTGTTAATTCCCGACGGACAGCCGCCGTATCGTATGGTCCCACACACGCCGGCTGATGTTTCGGTATCATTCGCTTTAGAGGAGCTTGCAGTCAGTGAGTCGTAATCTAAGTAGCGCCACAATTCAGGCCTTGCTCCGGCAACAAACAAATAAGGTTTTTTTATTGCTCGTCGAGATCGATCATGCCGACCTGGCCTCGCCGATCTTCTTGGTCAACAACTACGAGAGTGTTGTCAGTAACGGGGATACCTATATAGCTGCATCTTTTGCGTTCACGCCTCCGGTCGAGGAAGACGGGACGATAAAAAATTCCCGAATCACGTTTGATGGCGTAGACAGATCGATAGTCGAGGCCATTCGGTCAATTGATTCTGCGCCCACCGTTGACGCATCAGTAATTCGAGCGGCGGCCCCGGACACCGTTGAAGCTGGGCCGTGGTCATTTTATCTCAGGGCCGTAAATTATGATGCGCATACCGTGAGTGGTGAATTGTACCCCGACAATCCGTTGAGACTCAACGCATCTAACGTCACATATCGCAACACGACATTCCCAGGACTCTACGGATGATAGATACCTCGAAGTACATAAAAATCCCGTACCGAGATCGTGGCCGGTCCTTCGACGGTTGCGACTGCTTCGGACTCGCAATCCTTGTCTATCGCGAGGAGTGGGACCGGAAAATAGCTGACGTGTTTTATCCGAGCGCCGAGGATCAGGAAGCAGTAGCAAGGCTTATTGATGTGAGTGCCCCGACGATAAACGCCGAGCAAACAGAAAGGCCGATAGAAGGCGACCTGATATTGATGCGCGAGGGCGGGCAGCCGTCGCATATCGGCATATACATAGACGGAGGTATCTGCCTGCACACCTCTCGCCGGTTTGGAACGTGCTGTGAGCGCATTGACGGCCCGAGGCTCAAGAGCAAAATCATGGGGTATTACCGTGTCGCTTAGAATCACCTATTTACCGAACCCGTTTACCAGCGAGCGCCGAGAATATACCGTCGAGCGCGAGCCGGTTGATGAACTTCTCAAAACACTCGAAATCGATAACGAAATCTATGATGTGATTGTTATCGACGGCGATAACAAAGTTGAGGATTTCGCCCTAACCCCAGAGAGCGATCAGCTCATTGTGCGCACGGTGCCGAAAGGCGATCAGAAAGGGGTGGGGATTGCGGGAATAATCGCGGGCAGTTTGCTTATAGCTGGCGGTCTTGCGCTTACATTTTTAACCGCCGGGATAGGCACCACTATTGGAGTGTCGCTCATTGGTGCCGGCGTGAGTATGATTGCCAGCGGTGCCGTTGTTTATAACATGGATATCCCGGCAACGGCAATCAATCCTGATATATCCCGACCGAATGCGGCACCGTCTATCAGGGGCGCTCGAAACAGGGCCCGGGCGGGCGCTCGCGTGCCGATCCTGCTTGGCAAACACCTAATCGTCCCGGATCTAGCGGCTTCACCCTATTCGTCATTTACCGACAACGATCAATATTTGCACCTCTTGTTTTGCGCCGGGTACGAAGAAGTTGATATTGATACCACGACTGCTAAAATAAGCGATTTGCCCATAGCCAATTTCACGGGCGTGAGCGCCGAAGAACAGCGCGGGGCTTCTGTCGTCAACACCTACTACCCTAAGCGGGTAGTAGATCTGACGATAGGCTCGAAAGTCGGGTATAGCGCATACATCACCAAGCGCACTCCGACGAATACCAGGAAGATTTCGGTGATTCTTACGTTCCCGCGCGGGATATATCTCACCGCATCCAACGGAATAAACTATACCTCTCGCGTGGCAGTAAATATCGATTATTCAATAGCCGATGCCGATGATTGGCAGGAGCTTTTTCACGGCAACATTGAGGCCAATAGTAACGAACCGGTTATAAGTGTCAAAGAAATAGAATTAGATAATCTTACCGATGCCGGTGACGACTATGTAGCCAATCGGCAATACGATGTCCGAGTAATAATCGACGATACCGTGATCATATACGCGCCCTATAGTTATACCTATTCCGATGTCGAATCAGATTCCCGATGGGCGCAGGATACATATTTCACGCTTCTGCAAAGCGAGACCGGCACATTCGATGAGATTGGCGGCATCGATCAGCGCCCAATTATTCAGGCGACGCAAGAACAATTAACGCTCTATGGTATCCAGATCAAAGCGACCGACCAGCTCAACGGTGTAATCGACAACTTCAGCTTTATCGGCGAGCTCGAATGCCGGGAGTATTCAGGCGGCCCGGGCAGCGGAACGCTTGAATGGGTAGCGGCAAAGACGCGCAATCCTGCGGCGATGTTTCTTTACATCCTACAAAACGCCAAGATCAACCGCAAGCCGGTAGCCGATGCAAATATCGATTGGACCTCTCTTGAGGCGTGGTGGTCGTTCTGCGACACTAAGGGATTCGAGTGCAACGCATATATCACCAGTGACTATACCATCGAGCAACTTCTCAGCCTCATCTGCTCGACCGGTCGCGCGAGCTGGAACCTGCTTGACAACAAATACACGATTATTCTCGATAACACCATTTCGACGGTAAGCCAGTATTTCACGCCGCGTAACACATGGGGTTTCCAAGGGACAAAGGCTTTCGCCGATAGGCCGACAACTTTAAAACTTGAATATATCGATGCCGACGCAGATTACGTGCCCGTCGAGCGCCTCGTATCTTACGATCCAGATACCGGGGCCGTGAGTTATGACGAGGAAACCGGCGATGGCATTACGCAAGAGGTGCAATTATTCGGCGTGACCGGCGCGGACCAGGCGGCCATGCTCGGCGCGTACATGCTCGCCGTGACCTACTTGCGACCTGAGATGTATGCGTTTAACGTCGATATCGGATACCTGATTTCAACGCGTGGCGACCGGGTACAGCGCACTTGCGACGTAATGATGGCCGGCCTTGGTTTTGGCCGCATTGTGACGGTTGTTGAATCGGGAGGAAACACGCTCGGTTTTGTGTCGGACGAATATATAACATTTGAGTTCGACGTATCGTATGGGGTCGTGATTGTTAAAGACGACGGCACGGGCGTAGAGGTCGCGATAGATAATTCTTCAACTGGATCTTCAGTCGCGACAAACGTAATTGAGTTTTCTGACCCGATGGTTGGGGTTGACATTTTCCATGCCGAGAACTCTTTTCATTTCGGAATTTTCGGCTCCGAAACCCGCGACCTGCTTATCATGCAGATTACTCCGGGAGAGAATGCGGGACAGGCGCGGATAGTATGTGTCGATTATTCGCCTGATATTTTTGACGCCGACTCAGGCGAAATACCAGCCTATGATCCGGGAATCAGCAAATACGCAGAGACCACCCCGCAGGTCGTCGCACGTATTTTAGATCCCGAGAGATTGCTGATTGACCTCACTGGAGAAACGAGCGTGACCGCGGGCGAATCCTTGACTCATGCCGAGGACGCTGAGGGTTACGAT
>Ga0102953_1000987_pt1 | contig 18567 bp, 16 predicted proteins | sample SalPon2A_C_D2_MG_FD_78509 | JGI IMG/M metagenome (GOLD analysis project Ga0102953, IMG submission 78509) | Soil microbial communities from South San Francisco under conditions of wetland restoration - Salt Pond MetaG R2A_C_D2_MG | ecosystem: Environmental > Terrestrial > Soil > Wetlands | place... | reverse complement strand
GAGCCCGGTCGTGCAGTGGATCAGGGTCGACTTGCCGCCGCCGTTCGGCCCGAGCGGGCCGAACAGTTCCCCGGGCTCGACCTGCAGCGAGACGCCGCGCACCGCCTCGACCCCGGTCGAGTACCGCTTCTCCAGCTTCTCCACATCGAGCGCCTTCACGGCCCGAAATCTACGGGACCGCCCCCGCCGGCTTCCGGTGCGCCTTTTCCACCGCCTGGGTAGGAAAGGCGCACCGGAACGCGATCAGGCCAGGTGGCGGAACGCTGACTGGGCGGCGTTGTAGCCGTTCATGCCGCTGACGCCGCCGCCGGGCGGGGTGGCGGCGGAGCAGATGAAGACGCCGGGGATGCCGGTCGCATAGGGATCGTGGGCGAACCGGGGACGGATCAACGCCTGCAGGCCGGTGTTGGCGCCGGTGACGATGTCGCCGCCGACGTAGTTGGGGTTGTGGGACTCGAGCTCGGCGGGCGAGCGAACGTGGCTGGCGACGACGCGCTCGCGCAGGCCGGGCGCGAAGCGCTCGATCTGCGCGAGGATCGCCTCGGTCGCGTCGCCCTCGTAGCCGCGCGGCACGTGGGCGTAGGCCCAGACCGGGTGCAGGTCGCCGCGCGAGCGCGAGGGGTCGGGGAGGTACTGCTGGCAGAGCAGGACGAACGGGCGCTCGGGCATCCGCCCGCGGTTGACCTCGCGCTCGGCGTGGACAAGCTCCTCGAAGGAGCCGGCGACGTGGACGGTCCCCGCCCGGCCGCAGAGCTCATCGGCCCAGGGGACCCCGCCCTCGACCGCGAGGTCGAGCTTGAAGGCGGCGGGGCCGTGGCGATAGCGGCGGTAGGCGCGGGCGACGCGCGCCGGCAGGCGCTCGCCGGCGAGCTCGGCGACGGCGCCGGGAGCCAGGTCGAGCAGGACGGCGTCGGCAGGCGGCAGCTCGGCGAGCGAGCGCACCGGGCGGCCGGTCTCGATCGTCCCGCCGTGCTCGCGGATGACGCTCGCCAGCGCCTCGGCGATCGCCTGCGAGCCCCCGCGGGCCACCGGCCAGCCGCCGCTGTGGCCGGCCGCGATCAACACCGTGCCGACGGCGGAGCTGAGCGGCGCCGAGAGCGGGCTGAAGGAGTGGGCGGCGACGCCGCCGAACAGCGCCCGCGCCTCGGCGCTCGGCAGCGCCCGCGCGAGCAGCGTCGCCGGGCTCAGCGCCCGCAGGCCGAAGCCGGCCAGCGCCAGCGGGTGGCGCGGCAAGTGCTGGACCGGCCGCAGGATGTCCTCGCCGAGCGCGTCGAAGCGCCGGGACGCCGGGCCGAAGAGACGCTTCCAGGCTTCGCCCGCCGGTCCCAGGCCGGCGGCGGTCGCCTCGATCGAGCGCTCCATCGTCGCCACGCGCCCGCCCCCCAGGGGGTGCGCGAGGTCGATCTCCGGCCATGCCCACTCGAGCCCGTGGCGCTCGAGGCCGAGCTCGCGGAAGGCCGGCGAGGAGGCGCCCATGGGGTGGGAGGCCGAGCAGTCGTCGTGCAGCAGGCCCGGCAGGGTCAGCTCGCTGCTGCGGGTGCCGCCGCCGATCGTCGGCGCGGCCTCGATCACGGTCACCTTCACCCCCCGCGCGGCGAGGGTAGCTGCCGCGGCGAGCCCGTTCGGGCCCGACCCGACGACGATCGCCTCGCTCATAGCGGCTGGACCGGGAAGGGGCGCTCGTCGAGCCAGGGCTGGCGCTCGATCATGTCGGCGACGTGTACCCAGCCCTCCTCGACCAGGCCCGAGGCGGCGTCGAAGATGCGGTAGCGCTGGCGCTGCAGGTGCGCCGGCTGGGACTCGAGCACGACCACCCGCAACTCCCCCGGCTCGAAGCGGCAGTGCTCCTGGATCGCCGCCAGCAGCCGCTGGTCGTGGAAGTGGCCGTCGCCGAAGTTGTAGCCGAGCACGACGCCGGCGATCAGCTCGCCCTCACGCACGTCGTAGTCCTCGACGTCGTCGACCGCCCGCTGCACGAGGCCGTTGAGCGCCCGCCCGTGCGAGTGCATCGAGCGGAAGGCCAGGCCTTTGTGGATCAGCACATCGATCAGCTCCGCGTCGTAGGACTTGGCCAGCTGCTCGGTGACGATTGCCGCCGGCTTGACCAGGTTCTCGTCGAGCTTCGCCTCGGCCGCGCTGTCGCGCCGGAACAGCCACTGGCTGGTCGCCCAGTTGCCGGCGTAGTAGCGCATCGCGGGCAGGAAGGAGACGAGGTCGGGGCGGAAGTTGCCGAGCAGCGGCAGGCCGATGCAGGGCACGGCGAGCACCAGCAGGAGCAGCGGGTCGTCGATCGTCGACCAGGGCGTCGCGCCGTAGTGGCCGAAGAGGAAGAGCAGGCCGAAGATCATGAAGATGTTCCACTCCAGCGGCACCGCCAGCGGGAAGGTCGAGAGGATGTGCAGGTGGAAGATCACCATCCCGGCGACGGCGACGGTGCCGATCCAGCCGCCCTGCGAGACGAGCAGGATCAGCGGCAGGGTGAACTCGATGACGGTGCCGAGATGGGCCGCGAAGGCGCCGAGCGAGGAGGGCAGCAGATCGTCGGGGTGGTCGCGGTAGAGGCGGCCCTTGATCGCCCGCGAGCGGTTCCAGGGCGTATTGCTGATCATCACCGTGACGACGAACGGGAAGTGGTGGTTGAGCTTCGAGGAGGCCGCCCCCCACCAGATGCAGACGAAGACGAGCTGCGCGGCGACGACCATGTTGGTCAGCGGGAAGAGGAAGATCAGCGAGAGCGTGCCGTAGATCTCGGCGCGGGCGGCGAGGAAGGGCACCTTGTCGCGCAGGCCGAGCGCGCCGAGCAGGGCGAGCATCACGCCGACCGCAAGCGGGTCGAGCCGGCCGGCGCCCGCCGCCGTCGCGTCGACCCCGCCCGAGAGCAGCAGGTTGAGCGCCGCGGCGAGCAGCGCGGCGTAGAGCGCGACGTCGAGCAGCGTCCGCCGGTTGCCGCGGGTCAGCGGCAGGCGCTCGGGCCAGGGCGGCAGCCGCGTCGTCCCCGGCCGCAGCCAGTAGAGGACGCCGCCGATCATCGGCGAGAAGCGCAGGGTCAGCGGCAGCGAGCCGGCGCCGAGCCCGAGCACCTCCCAGAGCAGCGTCCAGACCACCGCCTTCTGGAAGACGATCGGCTCGGTCCACCAGGACGAGAGTTCGCCGAGGCCGCCCAGGCCGGGCGTCGTCGCCGAGATCAGCAGCAGGCCGCCGCCCGCGTAGATGACGAGCTTGACGATGTAGAGCAGGTAGACGAAATAGGGCGTGCCGAAGCCGTTCAGCGCCCAGTCCTGGGCGCACAGCTTGATCCGCTCCAGATGCGGGCGGCTTCTCCACTCCTCGTACTCGAACGGCGGCGGGGTGGGTTGCATGAAGCCCATGCGCAGGTCGAATGTACCGCCAACCCCGGTGCGCGGTCGAGTTTTGAACCGCATAGCGGCACAAAGCTCTACCGCGGTCATAGGGTTTGGGCGGCCATGGCCGGTCCCTTACTTGCCGTCGACACGCCCTCGATGCTGTTCCGCGCCTTCTACGCGCTGCCCGACTCGATCGTGGGGCCGGACGGCAGGCCGGTCAACGCGCTGCTCGGCACGGCGAACCTGATCCTGCGCGAGGTCGAGATCCACGAGCCGCGCTCCGTCGTCCTCTGCTTCGGCCCCGACGCCGCCGCCTACCGCACCGAGCTCTACCCGGCCTATCACGCCGAGCGCGAGGCGGCGATGCCCGACGAGCTGCCGCACCAGTTCGCCGACGCCCGCCCCTTCTTCGAGGCCTTCGGCTGGACGGTCGCGAGCAGCGACGAGCTCGAGGCCGACGACCTGCTGGGAACCTACGCGCGGCGCGAGGCCGAGGCCGGCGGCCGTGCCCTGCTGCAGACCGGCGACCGCGACATGTACCAGTGCGCCGCCGAGCGGGTGACGGTGCTCTACGTGAAGACGGGCGGCAAGGCGGGCGCCGAAGAGGTCGGGCCCGCGGAGGTGCGCGAGCGCTACGGCGTCGACCCGGCGCAGGTCCCCGACTTCATCGCCCTGCGCGGCGACCCGGCCGACGGCCTGCCCGGCGCCAAGGGGGTCGGCCCGAAGACCGCGGCCGAGCTGCTGCGCGAGCACTGCACGCTGGAGGCGGTCCTCGACAACGCGATCCGCGAGCGGCGGCCGAAGCTGCGCGCGGCGCTGATCGACGGCCGCGACGACCTGCTCGCCTTCAAGGACATCGCCACCCTGCGCGACGCCGGCGTCGAGCGCCCGACCGACCGGCCCACCGACTGGGCCGGCGGCGCCGCCGCCGCCCGCGAGCGCGGCATGAACCGCCTCGCCGAGCGGCTTGAGCAGAACGCCGAGTAGCGCTTCCGACTTTTTCCACCCCAGAGTGTGGTCAAAGTCGGATGCGCGGCTAGCGGTAGTCCGGGTTGGGGAAGTCGAAGCGGCAGCCGGCGTCCCACTCGGTGCGCTGGTTGCCGTGGGCGGGGATGCCGCCGGCGTCCTTGAGCATGCGCGCCAGGTGCATCATGTTCCAGGCGGCGAAGGTCGTGTTGCGGTTGGTGAAGTCGTTCTCCGGCCCGCCCGAGCCCTCGTCGAGGTAGGACGGACCCGGCCCGGCCTCGCCGATCCAGCCGGCGTCGGCCTGCGGCGGGATCGTGTAGCCGAGGTGCTGCAGCGAGTAGAGGACGTTCATCGCGCAGTGCTTGACCCCGTCCTCGTTGCCGGTCACCAGGCAGCCGCCGACCTTGCCGTAGTAGGCGTACTGGCCGGCGTCGTTGAGCAGGTGCGAGTTGCCGTAGAGGCGCTCGATCACCTGGGTCGCGACGGAGGACTTCTCCCCCAGCCAGATCGGCATCCCGAGCACGAGGATGTCGGCCGCGATCACCCGCTCGAAGATCGCCGGCCACTCGTCGCGCTGCCAGCCGTGCTCGGTCATGTCCGGCCAGACGCCGGTGGCGATCTCGCGGTCGATCGCCCGGATCGACTCGACCGAGACGCCGTTGCGGCGCATGATCTCGGCCGAGAGGTCGATCAGCCCCTGCGTGTTCGACACCTCGGGGCTGCGCTTCAGCGTGCAGTTGACGAACAGCGCCCGCAGGTCGGAGTAGTCCGCCTCGCTCACACCGCGATCCTAGACGACCGGAATCAGACCGCCAGCTTCTCGTCCGCGGCGTCCCGAGCGCCGGCGGGCGTCGCCCCGTTGGCGAACCTCAGCGCGCCGTCGTCGAGCCGACCGCGGCGGATCGTGCCGATGTCGAACAGGTAGTTCTGGCGCAGCTTCCACGGCTCCTTCGAACCCTGCTTGGGGAATTCGTCGAGCGAGCGCAGGACGTAGCCGGAGTTGAAGTCGAGCAGCGGCTGCTCGCTGACCGAGGGGTCGATCTCGGGCACGCAGCGCCGGTAGCCGTGCGCCGACATGTGGTTGAGCAGGCGGCAGACGTACTCGGAGGTGAGGTCCGCCTTCAGCGTCCAGGAGGCGTTCGTGTAGCCGACGGTGAAGGCCATATTGGGGACGCCGCTCAGCATCAGGCCCTTGTAGGCCATCGTGCTCGGCACATCAACCGGCGCACCGTCGACGCGCAGCTCCATGCCGCCGAGGAAGAGCAGGTTGAGGCCGGTCGCGGTGACGATCACATCGGCGTCCAGCTGCTCGCCGGAGGCGAGCCGGACGCCGCCCTCGGTGAAGCTCTCGATCGTGTCGGTGACGACCGAGGCGCTGCCGTCCGACAGCGCCCGGAAGAGGTCGCCGTCGGGGACCAGACACATCCGCTGGTCCCAGGGGTTGTAGCGGGGCTTGAAGTGCTTGTCGACGTCGAAGCCGGGCGGCAGCGAGCGCTGCACGCCTTTGCGGATCAGCCGCTTGACCAGCTCGGGCCGGCGGCGGCTGAGCTGGTAGAAGAGCGTCTGGATGAGGACGTTCTTCCAGCGCACCGCAGCGTAAGCGGCGCGCTCGGGCAGCCGGCGGCGCAGCACCTTCGCGATGCCGTCCTCGGCCGGCAGCGAGGCGACGTAGGTGGGCGAGCGCTGCAGCATCGTCACGTGGGCGGCGTCCTTGGCCATCGCCGGCACCAGCGTCACCGCGGTCGCGCCGCTGCCGATCACGACCACGCGCTTGCCCGCGTAGTCGAGGTCCTCGGGCCAGTGCTGCGGGTGGACGACCGGGCCGGCGAAGCGCTCCTCGCCCTCGAACTTCGGCGTGAACCCTTCGTCGTAGCGGTAGTAACCGCTACAGGACCAGAGGAACTCGCAGGTCAGCCGCAGCCGCTCGCCGTCCTCGCGCTCGACCTCTACCGTCCAGAGCGCCCGCTCGCTCGACCACTCGGCGGCGACGACGCGGTGGCGGTAGCGGATCCTCTCCTCGATCCCGTTCTCGCGCGCGGTCTCGCGCACGTAGGAGAGGATCGAGGGCCCGTCGGTGATCGACTTCTCCGCTGTCCAGGGCTTGAAGCGGTAGCCGAGCGTGTGCATGTCGGAGTCCGAGCGGATCCCCGGGTAGCGGAAGAGGTCCCAGGTGCCGCCGAGGTCCTCGCGCGCCTCGAGGATCGCGTAGCTCCTGCTCGGGCAGCGCTCCTGTAGATGCCAGGCGGCGCCGATCCCCGAGAGGCCGGCGCCGACGATCAGCACATCGAGATGTTCGGGCGACCCCTCAGCCACGGCGGCATTCTCGCAGACTGGCTGGTCAGCCAGTGTGACGTCGCGCAGACATCAGGGGTGCTCGAGGCTGAGCACGTGGGCGTGCTTGGGGTCTACGCGGCCCTCGAGCACATCGAGGTAGGCGGCGCGGACGGCGTCGAAGCCCGTGCCGGGGATCGTCTCCAGCCAGCCTGCGGTCCACTCGCAGAAGGGGTGCCAGGCCTCAGCGACGCGGTCCTGGAGGCCGGCCGCTCCCCAGTCCTCGGAGCGCTTGACGACCCGGTCGGGGGCGAAGAAGAAGGTCGGCGCCGGGCCGGGGAGCTCGCCCGCGCCGGCGCCGAAGTCCTCCCAGTGGGAGGCGCCGACGGACATGCTGTGCGCGAGCTCGTCGCCGAAGTGGGAATGGACCGCCTGCCGCACCGCGCCGTCGCCGGCGACGTCGACGTAGGTGGCCGGGCCGCGCTCCAGCGAGTCGATCGCCTCGTAGGTCACCGTGCGGTCGTGGAGCCCGAGCCCCTCGACGAAGGCGGCGCTGCGCGGCGAGGTCAGGCCGACCAGCTCGACCCCGTCGCGCTGGGCGAGCATGAAGGCGGCGGCGATCGCGGTCTTGCTCGAGGCGCTCGAGATCAGCACCGGGCCGCGCGTCGCCAGCCCCTCGTCGTCGAGCTGGTCGTCGATCAGGAACGAGGTGAAGAAGAGTGGCCGCAGCAGCATCTGGATCTGCTCGGTGTCGGGTCGGTAGAAGGGGTCGGCGTCCGTCGCCAGATAGCGGTGGTAGGCGGAGGGCAGCGCGGCGCGATGCGGCGCGCCGTCGACGAAGCCCGCCTTACTCGCGTCGGCGGGCGTCACCGCCAGGTGGGAGGACGGCGGCAGGTACCCGTAGATGCGGGTGCCCGGCTCGACCCCCTCGGCCTCGCTGCGCTCGACCTCGGCGAAGCCCCACATCGGCACCCGCCCCCAACCCTGCTCGGCCGGGAAGAAGTCCCAGTAGGACATCGCCTCGCCGAAGACCGCGTAGGTGACGTTGTTGGCGGTGAGGCCGAAGGTCTCGACCCGCAGCAGCGCCTCGCCGGGGCCGATCTCGGGCGTCGGCGACTCCGCCACGCGGCACTCGCGCAGGTCGTCGCGCTTGACGAGGAAGTCGGTCACCGCGGAACGATGCTCTCACGGTCATACTGCTTCGACAAGTGGAAGCCACGGGAGAGACGAAGACCGTCCTGGTCAGCGGAGGTTCGGGATTCCTCGGCGGCTGGTGCGTCGTCGAGCTGTTGCGCCAGGGCTACGCGGTGCGCACGACCGTCCGCGATCTCGCCCGCGAGAGCGAGGTGCGCTCGGCGGTCGCCACGCAGATCGACGCCGGCGAGCGGCTCACCGTGCTCGCCGCCGACCTGCTCGCCGACGATGGCTGGGCCGAGGCCGTCACCGGCTGCGACCACGTGCTCCATGTCGCCTCGCCCTTCCCGCCGGTGCAGCCGAAGGACCCCGACGAGCTGATCGTGCCGGCGCGCGAGGGCACGCTGCGCGTCCTGCGCGCGGCCCTCGACGCGGGCGTCGGGCGAATCGTCGTCACCTCCTCGGTCGCCGCGATCACCGGCAGCGGCAAGGCGGTGTCGGGGCGCCCGCTGGACGAGCGCGACTGGAGCGACCCCGAGAACATGGAGATGACCCCGTATGCGCGCTCGAAGACGATCGCCGAGCTGGCCGCCTGGGAGCTCGCCCGCGAGCGCGGCGCGACGGAGAAGCTGACGACGGTCAACCCGGGCGCGATCATCGGCCCGCTGCTCGGGGCCGGCCACTCCTACTCGCTGCAGGCGATCGAGCGGCTGCTCGGCGGGATGCCGGGCGTGCCGCGGATCGGCTTCAGCTTCGTCGATGTGCGCGACGTCGCCGACCTGGAGATCAAGGCGATGACGGCGCCGGAGGCGGGCGGCGAGCGCTTCGTCGCCGTCGAGGAGTTCATGTGGATGTCCGAGGTCGCCACGGTCCTGCGCGAGCGGCTCGGCGACGACGCCGCCAAGGTGCCGACCCGCGCGGTGCCGAACCTGCTGGTCCGCGCGATGGCGCTCTTCGACCCCAGCGTGCGCTCGATCCTCGGCCAGCTCGGCAAGCGGACGACGATCTCGAGCGAGAAGGCGCGGACGCAGCTCGGCTGGTCCCCGCGCCCGCACGACGAGACGATCGCCGAGTGCGCACAGAGCCTGCTCGCCCAACAGGCTTGATTTCGCGCTGAGACTGCCGCCGCTGCTGTCCAAGCGCGGCGGCGATTTTTTGTACGGATGGACTAGACGCGGCGCCCGCCGAGGTTCATCATTCGTACATGAGGTCGAGCACCCACTCCTACGCTGCGGTTGCGGGGTCTTTCGGGGGCCGGGGCGAGGCCGGGACGGCGCGGGTCGCCGCCGCGATCGAGGCGGCTCGCGGCGCCGGCGCGGAGCTCGTCGTGCTGCCCGAGTGCGCGCTCGGCGGCTACCTGCGGCCGGACGGCAGCCACGCGCGGCCGATCGCCCTCGACGGCCCCGAGATCGCCCGCCTCTGCGAGGTCGCGGGCGAGACCGTCGTCTGCGCCGGCTTCACCGAGCGCGGGCCGGGACGGCCCTACTCGAGCGCCGTCTGCGTCAGCGGCGATGGCGTGCTCGGGCACCAGCGCAAGGTCCACCTGCCGCCGAGCGAGTGCGAAGCGTTCGCGCCCGGCGACGGCTTCGCCGCCTTCGACACCCCGGTCGGCCGGGTCGGGATGTTGCTCTGCTACGACAAGCTCTTCCCCGAGGCGGCGCGCACGCTGGCGCTCGACGGCGCCGAGACGATCGCCTCGCTCTCCGCCTGGCCGCTCGACCGGCGCGACCCGGCGCGGCGCGTAGCCGCCGACCGCCAGACCCGCCACTTCAACCTGCTCGACGAGTCGCGGGCGCTGGAGAACCAGGTGGTCTGGGTCTCCGCCAACCTGACCGGCAAGATCGGCTCGCTGCGCTTCATCGGCCAGGCCAAGGTGGTCGACCCCGAGGGGCAGGTGCTCGCCCGCACCGGCGGTCGCTCCGGCATGGCCGTCGCCGAGGTCGTGCCGAGCGCCGAAGTCGCCACCGCGCGCGGCTGGATCGACCACCTGGGCGACCGGGCGATCGAGGCCTACCGCACCGACCGCACGGCGCCGCCCGCCGCCCATCCCGACCTTCCCTCGGCGCCGGCGCACAAGCCGCTCGCCGACGCCCCCGCCGCGCCCGCGTCCCCGACCCCGGCGCTCGCCTGAGCGCCGGCGCACCGCGGCGCGCCCGGGACGAGCGGTAGAAAGACGCGTATGTGCGGAATCGCGGCCCAGCACGGCGCGGCCGACCCGGAGCGCGGACGGCGGATGCTCGAGCGACTCGTCCACCGCGGCCCCGATGACCGCGGCGAGGTCAGCCTCGAGGGCGCCTGGCTCGGCCACCGGCGGCTCTCGATCGTCGATGTCGCCGGCGGCCACCAGCCGCTGCGCGGCGGCAGCGAGGATTGCCGTTTCGTCGGCAACGGCGAGATCTACAATCACGCGGCGCTGCGGGCGCGGCTCGGCGACGACCGCTTCCGCACCGCCTCCGACAACGAGGTGGCGCTGCACGTGGTCGAACGCGACGGGCCCGAGGGCCTGGCCGAGCTGAACGGGATGTTCGCCTTCGTCATGGCCGGCGGCGATGTCGGCTTCCTCGCCGCCCGCGACCCGGTCGGGATCAAGCCGCTCTACTGGGCGCGGCACGCCGACGGCGTCGCCTTCGCCTCCGAGATGGCCGCCTTCGACGCCGCCCTGCACAGCCGCATCGAGGCCTTCCCGCCCGGCCACTACTGGACGCCGGGGGGCGGCCTCGTCCGCTTCGCGCCGCCGGTCCCCAGCGCCCTGCGCAGCACCGCGCCGAGCCCGATCGCCCCCGAGGATGTGCCCGCCGACGCGCTGATGCGCACCCGCTGGACCCTGGTCGACGCGGTCGAGCGGCAGATGATGGGCGATGTGCCGGTCGGGGTCTTCCTCTCCGGCGGCCTCGACTCGAGCCTCGTCGCCGCGATCGCCGCCCGCTACCTGGCCCGCCACGGCGAGCTGCTGCAGACCTTCGCGGTCGGCGTCGAGGGCTCGCCCGACCTGCTCGCCGCGCGCCGCGTCGCCGAGTTCCTCGAAACCGAGCACCGCGAGCGCGTCTACACCGCCGCGGAGGCGATCGCCGGCCTGCCCGAGACGATCGCCACGATCGAGGCCTTCGACCCCTCGCTGGTGCGCAGCGCGGTGCCCAACTGGATGCTCGCCGAGATGACCGCGAGGCATGTCAAGGTGGTGCTGACCGGCGAGGGCTCGGACGAGCTCTTCGCCGGCTACGACTACATGCGCGCCTACGACGATCCAGACGAGTTGCACGCCGAGCTTGTGCGCAGCGTCGAGGGCCTGCACAACCTCAACCTGCAACGCTGCGACCGGGTGACGATGGCGCATGGACTGGAGGCACGGGTGCCGTTCCTCGACCGCGAGGTGATCGAGCATGCGCTGCGCCTGCCCGCGGCCTGGAAGCTGAGCAGCGGCGCGGCGCCGGAGAAGCAACTGCTGCGGGCGGCCTTCGACGGCTGGCTGCCCGACGAGCTGCTGTGGCGCGACAAGGCGCAGTTCGGCGACGGCAGCGGCGGCGCCGTGCCGCTCAGCGAGCACTTCGGCGAGTCGGTCGGCGAGGACGAGCTGGCGGCGGAGCGCGACGCGGTCGACCCGCCGCTGCGCACGCGCGAGGAGCTCGCCTACTTCCGCATCTTCCAGGACCGGGTCGGCGACGTCCGGCCGGAGCGCACGCTCGGCCGCTTCGCCACCGCCTGAGCGGGGTGTCTGGGCGCTCGAACATCCCGAGCTCGACCGTGCCGCTTCCCGGGCCGCTGGCCAGCGCCCGCGACCGTCCCTGGCCGATGCTCGGCCGCGAGCCGGAGCTCGAGGCGATCGCCTCGGCCTGGTCGCGGGTCGCAGCGGGCGAGCGCGAGACCGTGCTGGTCGCCGGCGAACCGGGGGCCGGCAAGAGCCGGCTGTTGGCGGAGGTCGGCCACACCGCCCATGCCGCCGGCGGGCTCGTCCTCTACGGCAGCGGCGAGGACAGGGCGGAGACCCCATTCGCGCCGTTCGCGACGGCGCTCGGGCACCTCCACCGCCACGGGGACGAGCGGCTGCTGGACGAGCTGCGCGGTTCCCCCCTGGCCGCGCTGATCCGCGACGTCCCGGCCGAGGAGCCGCCGCGCTGGAGCCTCGGCGACGAGCGCGGCAAGCTCTTCGCCGCGACCGTAGAGCTGCTCGAACGGATCGCCGTCGAACGGCCGCTGCTGCTGGCGATCGACGACCTGCACGGCTGCGGGCCCTCGACCCTGGCGCTGGTCGAGCACCTCTCCCGGACGGCGGCGCCGGTCCGCCTGCTGCTGCTGGCGACCTACCGGCCGACCGACGCCCCGCCCGACAGCGCGCCGGCGGCGACGATCGCCGAGCTGCGCTCCGCTCCCGGCGTCCAGCACCTGCGGCTCGGGAAGCTGGACGAAGGGGCGCTGCGCGGCATCGCCGCGGCGCTGAAGGTCGCCGGGGACCGCGAGGGGCTCGACCGGGCGGCGCGGCGGGTGGCCCGGGAGAGCGACGGCAACCCGCTGTTCGCCTGCGAGCTGCTGCGCGTCGTCGCCCAGTCCGGCGGCGACCCCGAGACCCCCGCCCCGCCCTCGCTGCGGATGCTGATCGCCGCCCGCGCCAACGACCTCGGGGCGACCGCCTACGAGCACCTCTGCGCCGCCGCCGTCCACGGCCGTCAGTTCGACCCGGCGGCGGTCGCCGCGGCGCTCGGGGCGGATCCCGCCGCCGTCGCCTCGTCGCTCGGCCTCGCCGAGCGGGCCGGAATGGTCGCGCCCGACCAGTACGGGAGCGGCTGGACGTTCACGCACGCGATCGTCGCCCACTGCCTGCACGACGAGGTCGGGCCCCGGCGGCGCGGCGCCCTGCACCACCGCTTCGCCGAGCGCCTCGAAGCCTCGCCGGAGGCGGCGCGGCATGCCGGCGACCTGGCTCGCCACTGGCGGCGCGCGGAGCCGGCGGCGCCCGAGCGCGCCGTGTACTGGAGCGCCGCGGCCGGCCGGGAGGCGCTGCGCCGCTACGACCACGAGGTCGCGGCGGGCTGGTTCGAGGCCGCTCTGGAGCTGCGCGATGCAGCCGGCCGGACGACCGAGGACAGTGAGCGCTGCGACCTGCTGATCGGGCTCGGCGAAGCGCTGCGCTTCAGCAACCAGGAGCGCTCCCGGCAGTGCCTGCTGGAGGCGTCCCGGGTGGCCGACCGGCTCGACGACACCGACCGCCTGGTCGCCGCCGTGCTCGCCAACCACCGCGGCTTCGTCAGCCATGTCGGCAGCTTCGACCGCGAGCGCGGCGCGATGCTGCGGCGCGCCGCCGAGCGGATCGGGGCGCCCGGCCCGGAGCTCGCTCTGGTGCTTGCACAACTCGCTCTCGAGCTGACCTTCTCGCCGCAGGTCGAGCGGCGGCGGCGGCTCGCCGAACGCGCCCTCTCGACGGCGCAGGCGAGCGGCGACGAACGCGTGCTGGCCGAGGTCCTGATCCGCTGCCTGATCGCCCGCTGGGGGCCCGACAACCCCGAAGAGCGGATCGCGATGGCCGCCCGCAGCATCGAGATCGCCTCGCGCCTCGACGAGCCGCTCGACCTCTTCCACGCGCTGCACTGGCAGGCGACCGCCCAGGTCGAGGTCGGCCAGGTGCGAGCGGCGGCGGCGGCCCTGCGCGAGCAGGAACGGATCGCCGCCCGGGTCGGCGACAGCACCGCGAGCTGGCTATGCGAGTGCTCGGCCTCGGTACACCTCGCCCTCGGCGGCCGGCTGGAGGAGGCCGAGGTGCGCGCCCAGCGGGCGGCCGAGCGGGCCAAGAGCAGCGCCCAGCCCGACGTCCTGCCCTTCTACATCTCGCAGATCGCCAGCATCCGCTGGCAGCAGGGCCGGCTGGCCGAGCTGGCGCCGCTGCTGGCACGGGCGCTCGACCAGTATCCGGGTCTGCCCGCCTTCCGCTCGCTGGTCACGCTCTCCCACGCCGCCGCCGGCGAATCCGCCTTCGCCCGCGAGGTGCTGGCCAGCGACGCGGCGAACGACTTCGCCGAGCTGCCGCGCGACCCGATCTGGATCGCCGCCGCGGCCACCTACGCGCACGCGATCGCCGATCTGGGCGACCGCGATGCGGCGGCCAAGCTGCAGCCGGTGCTCGAACCGTTCCGCGGGCAGATGGCGACGACGTCGATCAGCATCTGGGGCCTCGTCGACCACGCGCTGGGCCGGCTCGAGCTGCTGCTCGGTGAGACCGACAGCGGCCGAGCCTCGCTCCAGCGGGCGATCGACGACTACACGGCGATGCCGGCGCCGCTCTGGGCCGCCCAGGCCGAACGCGACCTCGAGGGCGCCGCCGAGGCCCCGGCCGCCGGCTCGGCGCTGGACTCGCGGATCGAGGCGCTCGACCTGACCAGCCGCCAGGCGGAGGTGATCCGGCTGATCGCCCGCGGACGGTCGAACCGCGAGGTGGCGGAGGAGCTGCGGATCTCGCCGCGCACCGTGAAGCGCCACCTGGAGAACGTCTACGACCGCACCGGCGCCCGCTCGCGTGCCGCGCTGACGGCCCTGCTGCTCGACTGAGAGATAGCCGGGGCCACCCGAAGGCGGCCCCGGCCTGGTGCTTGGGGACGAACGCGGGAACTGCGAACGGGTGGGACAAAGCCCGCCTCCCTGCGCTCGCCGGTGCCCGGGGTGGATTCCGCCGGGCGCCCGAACCAGTGCGGCGCCTAGCGGCCCTGCACCTCCAGAGTCCCATCAAGCATGTGATTCAAGTTAGGACCACCTCCTTTCTCTGGTCTGCCGATTGAAGCAGATGGAGTGGTCGGCTGCCGGCGCAGCCACCCGCGGCGCGCTAGGCTCCCGGCAATGAGCGTCGCCGAGCTCGACGAGATGGGACCGATCGACTACGTCGTGCTCGAGTGGCCGGGCCGCCAGCCGAACGGCGAAGCGGCCCCGCACCTGATCGATCTCGTCGACCGCGGGCTGATCCGGATCATCGACCTCGCCTTCGTCACCAAGGACGAGGACGGCTCGGTCGCCGGCCTCGAGTTGAACGAGCTCGGCGAGCAGGTGGAGCAGTTCGCGGCGTTCGCCGGAGCGTCGTCCGGCCTGCTCGGCGACGACGATCTGAACGAGGCAGCGAACGCGCTCGAGCCGGGCACCAGCGCCGCGGTGCTCGTCTACGAGAACCGCTGGGCGGCGCCCCTGGCGGCGGCGCTGCGGCGGTCGGGCGGAGAGCTCGTGGCCAGTGGCCGCATCCCGATCCAGGACCTCGAGGCCGCGCTCGACGCGGCGGAGCAGACGAGCTGAGCGAGAGGAGCGAGCGATGCCGGGACTACTCAGAGGCGTGGCGAGGACGGCGATGATCGCCGGCACCGCGACCGCGGTCAGCAACCGCGTCTCGCGCCGCCAGGGCGAACGCTGGCAGGCGCAGGAAGCTCAGGGGGCCGCCCCGCCGCCTCAGCAGGCCGCCGCACCGGCGCCGGTCGCCGCGCCGGCGGGCGAGCAGTCGACGATCGAGCAGCTGAAGGAGCTCGCGGCGCTGAAGGACCAGGGCGTGCTCACCGAGCAAGAGTTCGCCGCGCAGAAGGCCAAGATCCTCGGCTGAGGATCTTCGTTCGCCGGGCGCTCCCAGCTCAGAGCAGTGACGCCAGCGCCTCGGTGCCGGTGTAGAGGGCGGTTGCGACGACGAGCAGGGCGAACCAGCGGGTCAGCGCGTCCGTGGAGACGCGCTCGCCGAGCCGGCTGCCGAACAGGACGCCGAACGCCGCCGCAGCGGCGAAGGGCAGGATCGTCGCCCACTCGACGCCGCCGCCGTGCAGGCGAACGAGCAGCGCAACGATCGAGCCGATCACGCTCACCAGCAGGCTGGTGCCGACGGCCTCGGTCATCGCGAAGCCGAGCGAGAGGACGAGCGCCGGCACGGTCACGAAGCCGCCGCCGACGCCGAAGAGGCCGGTCAGCCAGCCGACCGCGAAGCCGAGCAGAACGACCCCGACGGCAGAGCGGGCGCCGACCCCGTACCGCCAGGGGCGGAAGCTCGACTCGCCTCGCGCCCGCTCGCTGACCATCGCCGCGGCGCCGAGGACCATCACCGGCGAGAAGGCGAGCAGCAGCAGGTCGGGGTTGAGCGCCCGGGCGAGCAGCGAGGCGGCAAACGAGCTGACCGCGGTCGCCGCGCCGAAGGCCAGCCCGGCCCGCCAGCGCACCTCGCCTCGCCGCAGGTAGGAGACCGAGCCGATCGCGGCAGCGACGATCACCACGACCAGCGCCCCCGCCTGCGCGCCGCGCACGCTCTGGTTCCCCAGGTAAATGAGCGCCGGCACGGCGAGCAGCGACCCCCCGCCCCCCACCGAGCCCAGCAACACCCCGATCAACAGGCCGACCGGGATCAGAAGCGCCACGTCGCTCACGCTTGGATCATGGCGCGTCGGCCTGTTCCGACGAGCCTCTGCGTGGATATCAAGGCAATAGGCCAGCGCGCGTCTGTATGAATAACCACACAACGGCCCATGTTGGACTAGTGTGTGGATATGCCCACAACGCAACCTGGCTCCAAAGAATGGTCGATTCGCTCCGTACCCGACCTCGGCCGCGCGATCGCCGGGGTGCGCCGTACCCGTGGCCTCACCCAGCAGCAACTGGCCAACGACGCCAGCGTCGAGCGCTCCTACCTGGCGCGGTTGGAGGCCGGGGCTTCCACGTTGGCAATCGAGCGGTCCCTGCGCCTGCTCCGCCGCATGGGCGCGAGCGTCACGGTGTCCGTAGACGAAAACGATGGTGGCCCGCGGTAGCCCGTCGCCGCGCTGGTCCGCGAGCGCTCACGGCAACTGCTGTCGTGAGCGTAAGCCTGCATGCGATGCCGGGCCGCGGCCCGGCATCGCATCTCGCTCGGGCGTCAGCCCGTGATTTCGTGAACCACGGGGTAGTAGCCGTTGGCGTGGCCGCTTACCTTCGGGTGGAAGCTTTCTTCGATCGGGCTGGAGAGGCCGTTGATCCACTCCGTTGAAGAGCCGCCGCCACCGTCACAGATCGCGTGGCCGATGAACGGCGGGATGACGTTGCCGAAGTCGAAGTTCGACCCGGCGCGTTCGGCCGCTTCGCTGATCACTTCCTTCATCAGGTCGGCCGTTTCGTTGAGCCGCGTCTCCTCGCTCGGGCTGAACCAGGTGAACGCATTGCAATCTTCGCCGTTGAACAGGCGCGGGTAGTCGAGCGCGACCACCTCGGCGTTGGGCGCGTCTTCGGCGATCGTTTCGTTCACTTCGTCGAGCCGGCCCGGCAACGTGTTTTCGATGAATTCCTGCGCGTCGTCGATCGCCCCGTTGCAGTTCGAGGCCCACCACGGCAGCGCGCATTCGGTGATCACTTCGGCGAAGCCGGCGTCGTTGCCGCCGATCGTGTAGGTGACCCAGTTGGTGCTCGAGTCCAGGCTCGCGGCCTGGGTGTTGAGCAGGTCACTGGTCGTCGCGCCGGAGCAGGTGGCATTGACGAACGTCCAGCTCGAGTGCGCTTCGTGCAGCAGGTACGGATACGCGTATACCGACCGCTTGCATGATTCTTCGTAGAACGTCCGCGTCCCGGTGCCCGACGAATACGAGTCACCCAACGCGACGTACTTCGTCGCCGACGCTGCGCTCGCAAACGCGCCACAGAACGCCAGCACACACAGAACAGCACTTATGCGTCTCCACTTCATCTTGCTCTCCTCCCAGATGTCGACCGGGCGCCCGCCCGGCGATTTTTCGGCCGTGCCGCGCACGACCTCCTGGAACCAGATGCTAAGAAACTTCGGAGCACTTTGCAGTCACGTATCTACTGGGGACCGTGGCTTGCGCGCCTCCCGATCGCGATAGCCTGGCCACGTGGCTGACACTCCCTCAGAGTTGATCGACGCGAGGATCGAGGAACTCGGCGATTGGCGCGGCGAGACGCTCGCCCAGGTGCGAGCCGGGTAACCGGTCGATGCGCAGCAGGTTGCCCGACGGGTCGCGCACGGCGAAGTCCCGCGTGCCCCTCGGCTGATCTCATGATGGGCTTTTCAGGCTGGCCGAGGCGCAAGCCGGATATCTCACCGCTCAACAAGCGGTAGATGCGGGGATGGACCGCAGCACGCTGCGCCACCACGCTCGACCCGGCGGCCGCTACGAGCGCGTTCGTCGCGGGCTCTATCGGCTACGGCATTTCCCCACGAGTCCCCACGAGCACGTTATGGCGGCCTGGCTTCCGCTTCGTGACGCCAAAGCTGTGGTATCGCACGAGAGCGCCCTCGAGCTGCACGAGCTCTCCGACGTGATCCCGGATGCCATTCACCTTTCGCTGCCGCGCTCGGAGCGAGGGCAGCGCCGTCGAGACGGCGTACGGCTGCACACGCTGAACCGACCGCCGGAGAAAGCCGAGGTACGCGACATCTTCGGCCTACCGGTGACCAGTCCGGAGCGCACCATCGTTGACGCGCTCGAAACGGGTGCGCAGCCCGAGCAGATGGAGATGGCCGTCCGCCAGGCCCTCGATCGAGGGCTAACCACGCCGCGCCGGCTGCGAACGGCAGCATCGACCCGCCCGGCCCGGGTCCGCAAGTTCATCGAGCGTCGCCTGCGGGAAGCGCCAGCGTGAGATACGAGGAGGGCGGCTTCGCCCTCGACCTGCGGACCGCACGCGCGAGGAGCACCAAGGACATCGACATCGAGTGGCGCGCCGGCGAGGAGGAGCTGCTCGATGCGCTGCTTGATGCGGCGAGTCACGATTCCGGTGACTTCTTCGCGTTCGCGATCGAGAGGGCAGACATTCCCGAGGACCGCCTCGGCGGAAGTTACCGGTTCCGGGTTTCAGCGTCCCTGGCCGGACGCCCGTTCGAGACGTTCCCGCTCGATGTCGGCTTCCGAACCGACGATGGGCT
>Ga0102953_1000984_pt1 | contig 18596 bp, 14 predicted proteins | sample SalPon2A_C_D2_MG_FD_78509 | JGI IMG/M metagenome (GOLD analysis project Ga0102953, IMG submission 78509) | Soil microbial communities from South San Francisco under conditions of wetland restoration - Salt Pond MetaG R2A_C_D2_MG | ecosystem: Environmental > Terrestrial > Soil > Wetlands | place... | reverse complement strand
TACGAAATTGAAATGGAGAAAGGCGAAACAAACATTGAAGTCCAGTTGAACAGCAGTGGAAAAGTGGTTTCCCAAAAGTCATCGTCTGACGAAGATGGGGACAACGATTAATTGAGTCATACCGATTAAAAACAGAAAAGCACACCAGTGGTGTGCTTTTTTTTAGATCTCACTCAACCATTTTAAGCATTTACTAAGCTGAATTTCAAAATTAAAATGAATCTTTACCGCCGAAATTAAAATTCCTTGATTAAAACACGTAATACGATATGCGGTCCTTCAAATACCTTCCGATCCTACTCTTGATCGGAGCATTGCTTGTAACACGAACTTCGCCGGCTGAAAATGCTGAAAAAGACAGCATTTCAACAAAAAATCAATTGTTTATTGAGCCTCGTGTCGATTGGGGGAAAGTGATTCCGACCAATGATTTCATCCGCTACCAGAATTCCAATCACGACGGCATTGATGACTATTTCAGCTATTCGCTCCGGCTGGGTTGGCAAACCAAAGGCAAAAAATTGTGGCAACAGTTATATGGTTATCCCAAATACGGAATTGGTGTCTACTCGGCTATTTTCAAGGAAACCAGCGACCTGGGCTATCCAATAGCCGTTTATGGCTTTTTCAATGCTCCTTTTTTCCGTGTCAACCGCTTTAGCTTGAATTATGAGCTGGGGCTCGGCCTCACGTTTAACTGGAACCATTTTACCCGGTGACCAACCCATACAACGTGGCCATCAGTGCTGAAGAAAGTGTTTACATTGATGCCGGTGTGAGCCTGAAATACCAGTTGAACAATCGATTCACGTTTGGGCTGGGCTATGGATTCACTCATTTTTCGAATGGCAAATTGAAAATGCCCAACAAAGGGCTGAATACACAAGCGGCAAGAGCAAGTTTGTCCTATACTTTGAATGATGATCCTGTTCAATTTAAAAAGCAGGTAGTACCACCATTTCACGACCACTTTGAATGGTTGATCTCTTTTTATAGCGGCATGGAAAACGTACTGTATACCGGCCCAGACACCGCTGCTGATCCGATGATGCGGGGAGTCAACTTTCCAATCTTCGGGATGAACAATACCATCAACCGGCAGCTGGACTACAAATCGAAGATTGGCGTTGGGGTAACAGTCGGTTACAACGGTTCGCAAAGTACCACCGTCGTTGAAGAAGATGGCAACCTTGATGAATTGGACGTTCCATTTCCGCGCCACATCACCGTGAGCATATACCCATCCTACGAACTGGTTGTCAACCGATTCTCACTCGTCATTCAACCCGGATTTTACCTGTATCGCAAAAAGACCACCGACATGACGCCGGAGTTTTATCAGCGAATTGGCGTGAAATACCATTTCATGAAAGATTACTTTTTCGGAGTGAACCTGAGAGCAAACAAATTTTACAAATCAGAGTTTATCGAATGGACCATCGGGCACCGCATATCCTTATAAAAATGTGAAATTTTTTAAAAAATTTCTGAAAAAAGATGCAATCTCGATAACAAATTGTAACTTGCAGCAAATTAATTTTATCAAAAATGAATAAAGGAACAGTTAAATTTTTCAACGAAACAAAAGGATTTGGATTTATCAAAGATGCAGATTCTTCAAAAGAGTATTTTGTACATTCATCAGGCTTGATCGATAGTATCCGTGAAGATGATGAAGTAACATTTGAATTGCAAGAAGGTAAAAAAGGATTAAATGCAGTCAATGTTAAATTAGCTTAGTCTATTATAACATCATCATTTATAATTTTGAGTCCCGTTAAAAACGGGACTTTTTTTATGGTTAAAAATCCCAGTTTTCCGGTGAAAATTAATGGAAGACGGTAAATATGCTGAATTTATTACGTTCCTGCGGAATGATGAATACAAAGGGGTTACTTCCAATTCTACCCATATTCAGTTCCTGACGGAACGACCCCGTTAAGAATAAAATATTGGTAGAAAACGCGGCGATAAATCTTTTCGACATCCCGTCGGGACGAAATATTATTTTACCGAACTCAATGGTTAAAAATTATTATTTCCAACGGAAATGAAGCGAATTCTATTCCTTTAACTTTCATCAGGTTCTATTTAACCGGGTCCCAGGTTTTATCTCATTTCTGCCAATGTATTATCAAGAAAAAAAACGTCATTTATAACTTCTAAACGTTTTTACCACGATCTTATGCAAATAAAAACTTTACCTTAATTTTATTGGATCAACCTGAATTGTGGGAACGATTACACCAGAGAAATAATATATTTGTTTGTGTAGGATTTTGGCCATATTGAATGGAGAATATTTTGGCAAACACGCAACAAAAAAGCTTCATTTTCAACCAATTGAAATCTAAAAAACAAACTGTTTTCGAATTATCATTTATGTTGAATATCAATCAATTATGAAATATTTTCAACCCACTCTCTTGCTATTCCTTTTACTATTTACAAGCACAACTTTTGCACAATCAAATGTAACTGCCAGTGTCGACACAGGTGCCAGAACGGCGAATATGTCGAATGGAATCGTTTCCATTTCGATCAACAGTAAAGGCCAGGTAAGCTCATTGAGTCACCAGGGGAAATCTCTGCTCTCCAATGGTGGAAAACTGTACTTTAGCTACAACGACCAAAGTAGCTACCATGAATTAAGCCCCGATAAAGTCCGGCTTGAAAAGCAAACCGATGATTACGCGGAAGTGGTTTTCTCGCATTCATCAGGTGACCTGATTGTCGAACAAGGCTACATCATGCGAAAAGGCGTGAGCGGTATTTACAGTTATGTCTCCGTGAAAGGGACATCAACGACAGTCAAATTACGTGAGATGCGTGTGGTATATCGCGTCGACCCCAACCAATTTGACTACGGCTATGTTACCAATCGCATGCAAGGTTATCTACCCTCTGTTGCGACGATGAAGGCTGTGAATAGCGATCCGATTATGGATGCCACCTATCAGCTTCCCGACGGTTCTGTTTATACAAAATACAATTGGGCCAACTACATTGTCAAAGACAGTGTTCACGGAATCATGTCTGATGGACAGGGCGTTTGGGCCATTCCTGTTAGTACCGAATACATGAATGGCGGCCCAATGAAACAAGAGCTGACCGTGCACACTACCACGAAAACACCATTGGTGCTGCAAATGCTTCAGGGAGAACATTTCGGTGCATCAGCTCAATATTACTCTTCAGGCGACGAAAAAATTTACGGACCCTTTTTCATATACGTCAATTCAGGTGCCGATCACGATGCCATGATTGCCGACGCAAAACAACAGGCAACAATTCAGCATGACCAGTGGCCTTTTCAATGGTTTACCAACAGCTTGTACCCATTGGATCGATCAACTGTGAAGGGAAGAATATCACTTCCACCTGGAATTTCGCCAAAAGGAATTCAAGTGGTATTGGCCCAACCCGGTTCCGATATTTATGAGCAGGGCAAAAATTACATGTTTTGGAGTAAAACAGACCAGGATGGAAATTTCACCATTCACAATGTTCGTCAAGGATCGTACACACTGTATGCCTATGCTACACATGGTGACATTACCGATGAATTGTCAATCGACAATGCAAACGTATCCGGCACAAACACACAGTTTGGTGTAATTCCGTGGATTCCCAAACAACAAAGAAACCTGCTTTGGAAAATTGGAGAAAACGACCGCCTGTCAGACGGGTACCAATACAGTGACACACTTCGAAACTATGGCTTGTACGAATTGCCACCGGCCAACCTCAACTACGTGATTGGCACCAGCACACCATCAAAAGACTGGTATTACGCCCAAACAAAGGTTGGAACATGGACAATCACGTTCAACAATGATCAAGCGTTTACCGGAAATGCCACATTAACAGCTTCCATTGCCGGAGCATCAAACCATCCGAAAGTAGATGTTTATGTGAATAATGTCAAAAAGGGAACATGGTCATTCAGCAGCGATCCCTCTATCTACCGGAGTGCTGTCTTAGGCGGGATACACACTGTTAAAACACTGACCTTCCCTGCATCTGCGCTTGTTCAAGGAGAAAATACGATCAAGCTGACCCTATCTGATGTGGGCAACCGTGGCGGTGTGATGTACGACTGCCTGAAACTGGAAGCCGGCGCATTAATTACCGGTGTCAACGACCTGGCAACAGCCAACAAACCAGGATTCTCAACTACAAGCTACCCCAATCCATTTTCAACACAAACCACTATTGAGGTGAACGCTAATAATGCGCAACGGGTAACGATCAATATTTATAACCTGCAAGGACAATTGGTGAAAATGCTTTACAATGGCTGGTGCAACATTGGTAAAAACAAATTCGTTTGGGCTCCCAAAAATCAATCGATGGGAACGTACTATTATCAAATTAACTCTGACTCTGAAATCTCTACCGGCAAAATGGTGTTGACCAAGTGATCGCTAAGAAAATCAAAAAGAATTCATAAGAGAAAGCTCCGGCAAAGCCGGAGCTTTTAGACGCTGTTGTTCAACAATAAAATGCTGGCAAACCAGATTCTTTTTTACCTCCAATACCATACACTTGATGAAGTGGTACAATTGAAACTGATTAGCCGAAGGACTAGATACAACTATTTGAAAGTCTTGGAAAGTTGGAGATTGGGAAAAATACAATTGTTTCCAAAAAGATCGATTTAAGCAATGAAATGGAATTTTCCAGTTATCAAAATCATTTCAAATTTGAAATCTCTTTGAAAAAGGAAACGGAATAAAAAGCGAAGTCTTTTGGAAACCCGCAAGCTTGGGGTTCTTGAATTTGAAAATCTTTGTTTTAGATTGGAGAAAGAAAAGATATTGACACCACCGTACGTACGGTTCTCGTATACGGCGATTCCTTAATTTACAACCCTAACCTTTCGGTAGTAATCCGACAGGAAAACATAGCCTGCTTTTCTCAATCTTTCATTCGTGATAGTTCTGCTTAGAATGAAGCTATTTGCTATATGCCAATAGCCTTTCCTTGTATTCGCCCATTCCCATGCCTTAGGTTTACTTATCCCTAACCTGATGAGATTTTTCAGTTTGGTTTTAATTCGTTTCCATTGTTTCCAAATCACCATCCTGAGCCTTCGGCGATACCACTTGTCTGTTCTGATGAGCAGTTTGTCCATATCCGCCAGTTTGAAGTATTGCACCCATCCTGTTATATACTGACGCAGTGCTTCTTTCCTTCTTTCATTTCCCCATCCGTTGTTTCTGGATGTCAGCTCTTTAATTTTAGCTTTCATCTTTTGCACGCTTTTAGGATCTATCCGCAGCCTGCCTTCCCCTTTTGCTTTATAAAAGGAATATCCAAGGAATTTTACCTCCTGATATGGCACACCTTGCTCTTCTCCCTGTTAACCCCTAAAAACAACCTGCTTTCGATAAAGTGGGCGATGCTTCCAAGAATGCGCCGGGCACTTCGTTTGCTTCTGCACAGAATGACCATGCCACCTGCATAGCGTACAAACTGGTGCCCCCTGTCCCCAAGTTCCCTGTCCAGTTCGTTGAGCATGATATTACTTAGTAAGGGATTCAGCGGCCCTCCCTGTGTTTCGCTTTACCTGACGGTAAGCAGCATTAAGGTTTGAAGGCGACACAATGAAATCTAACAAACCATACCCTTATGGGTGGGTATCGGTGCGGTTGTTTTCAGTTATCCCAATACAGGTCTGCCCTCCCGCATAGCCTTCGGATTCCGTCCTATTCTTTTGCAGGCAGGTTCCTTGCGATGGATTTTTCTGCTTTCTTTCCTTCATCAGGTAACATTCATTTACTGCTCTCTTCTTAAGGTTCTGCCCTTCCCATAACTGTCGTATTATGGTACTATGGCTTCGGCTGACTTCTCACAGCAAATCTTATTTAAACCGTGCTTCATACTCTGTTTCCACACGTCTGTGAGACCTCCCGTGGTAAGATAAATAACCTTCCCTCCATGTCCCCGCCACATTTACATCCCAATGTCCGTATAGCTTTTGGATTTCGATTTGTTGTGTAATCTTGTCCCATCGGTTATGCCTGATGTGATTCGTATTCCTCGGGGCAGAGGTTTGCCTCCAGCTTCCTTCAGATTCCACCTCGCGATGGACACCCTTGCTATTGGCTAATGGTTGGCAACTACAAACCCCCATAGTGGACTTTCACCACCAAGTTATTTAACATGCACGGCACACAAAAAAGATCCGGCCTTTTTAAAAAGACCGGATCTTATCGATATTTTAAAACAATTTATTTCTCGCTAATCATCAAGGTTGGAATGCCTTCAATGCCATCGACGGCAGTCGTGTAATCCCGCTTGTAATGAACGATGAACAATCCTTGGTTCATGTATCCGCCATTGCGGCTCACTTTTTCAAAATAGAACTCGCCTTGGTTCAAATCAACCTGGTGCCCGGCAAGACAGTCAGTGAAGTTTTTGCCATACTGATACAGCGCCGACATAAAATAGTAGGCCACATCATATCCTTGAAAGCTAAACTGGTTGGGTTCAGCCGAAAAGTTCTTGCGGAATTTACGAATAAACTCGTTCGTGAAATTCGATTGGTAATCGACATAAAACGGACTGAGCAGATGCAGATTGACATGGTGAAAGTAATCGGGCTGAATACTTTGATAACGTTGAAAGTTGGACATGCCTACCAAGGTCACAGGGTAATCGTCGGACAATGAATTGATGTTGGACACCGCCACACTCACCTGTGCTTCGGTCTCCGCGGGAATGATAAATACATTTTCCCGCTTTTTACTCAGAATACGTCGTAAGCCCCAATAACCATCTGAATGGAATTCATATTCATTGAATCGAACATCGCTTCCCGAGTCTCCAAAGCCCGAGGAGAAAAATTTCTCCCGGCACAGATTCACCAGTTTGGCTTCAGGTAAATGCCGGTACTCTCCCATCTGCAGTACAACCAGGTTTTTATTGAAATATTCCTCTCCAATGTAATCAGCCGTTTGCCGAATCAGGTAATCTTTCGTTGGATTAACCTTGAAATAATACGGGTTAGTATCTTCGTAGTTCCCTTTCGATGACAAAGGGGACACCATAGGAATGTGGTTCTCGTAGGCAAAATTAGCCACCGGCCCCTGCAGGTTGGGAAATACTGGTCCAATGATCAGGTCCATCTGCTGAAATTCATCCAAATGAATCAACGAATCTACCACAGCTTTGTCCTGATTGGTATCATATACATGCAGGTTGATTTTCATACCAGCAGTTTGCAAACTATCAACAGCCAGCAAAACCCCCTCATAAAAGTGCATGAAGCTCTCACTCCTCGGATAAATAATCTTTTCCTCCCGTATTTTAAACGTATCGGCAGGCAAATCATCCGGATCATCAAACTGGCTCATTAAGGTTGAATCCAGTAACATTTCGTCATGGGTCATATGCACCCGGTTCACAGTATCGTTTGCCGGCAAATAAAATGGCAACATCAGGGCCACATTGTATTGTTGGTAAGCAGCTTCCGGATCGGGCATGCAATTGACTGGCTGCGGTCGAGCAATAATTTTCACCTTGTGGTTCAATGGCTTGGCAGGCTCTACCGGTTCCTGTCTGGTTGTTTGCTCTGGTGCTTTCTGCTGCGTTTCAGCAACTTCACTTTTCTTTGGAATCAAGATGGTTTCCCCAGCCATCAATCCGCGGTAATTCAACACCGGGTTGGCTTCCTTGATTTGGCTGATGTTGACATCGTATTGATTGGACAGGCTGTATAAGGTTTCCCCATGCTTAACTTCGTGCTTTTCAAAAGCCGACTGGTCAACGGGTTCTACTTTGATGTCGGGTAAATCGCTGGATACCGGAATTTTGATGCGTAATCCCGCCAGCAAACCATTCGCCAGTGCCGGATTGTATTTCACCAGCTGATCTTTTGTTACATGATATTTTCGTTCCAATCCCCAAAAGGTTTCCCCCGATTCCACCAGGTGGGTAAAAAAGCCATTGGTGGCCACTTCTTTTTTCTCGGCAACCGGTTCTGTCGTTGGTTTTGGGATCACCAACTCCATGCCGATTTTCAATCCTTTTTTAGCTTCCGGGTTGGCTGCCAACAAAGCTGCAATGGAACAATTGTATTTTCTGGAAATGGAATACAAGGTTTCGTCGCCGACCACTTTGTGCGTATTCAATGGACTTTCCGGTGCTTTTTCAATGCGTTTCTTCTGTGCCTGTAACTTCTTGATTCGTCTTAAATCAATTGAATCAGGTATCTTCAGTCGCTGACCTCTCTGCAATCCTTCTTCTTTAATAATTGGGTTGTATTTCAAAATATCGTCAACAGAGATTTCAAATTTCTTAGCGATGGAATACATGCTATCTCGCCGGCGCACTCTGTAGGTATGGAAGACTGGAAGCAATTCCTGTTTCACCGCTTCTTGCTTTTGTTTTGGTTGCACCTCATCCACAGGAATCTTTAAAGTTTGTCCTGCTTTCAACCCAAATAATAAGTTCGGATTGTCATTCAACAATTCCTTCTTCGAAACCGAATAAGTTTGACACAAGGAAAAAATGGTTTCTCCTTGCTTCACTTTGTGCATTAAATAGGTTTGACCATTTTCCTGAATGCGTTTATCCTGGGCATACGACTGAACACTCCACAAAAGGACGAATACAAAAATGAGAAAGCAATACTTCATATGTATTTGATTTGTATAGCAATTACGGCCCACCACTCTGCGTTAATTCTCCTTTGCTCCTTGATCGAAACTCACATTTTTACAGATTTTTGGCAGCGCCATGAAGAGCAATCTTTTAAAAATCCTTCAAAATTAAAATTTATCGGTAGATGTTTAATCCCAAAACGTGTTAAAATGTATTTAATTGTTTGGTTTCATCGCACAAGCTCCGTTTTCAAACAGTTGAGGTGAAAACTGAATTGTCTTAAAATGACGTTTGCCAATGCTCATTAAATGCTGAAAACGAAATGTTATCAGAAAAGGTCCAGCGAACAAGCTGTGATCATGGATCATTTTACATAGCTTTTTGTTAACCTACCCCAGCCTTCCCTACGTGAAGGGAGGGTGACACAACTCCAAAGGATAAGTCTTTTCAGCACACAATACACATTATACCACGGGTTGACACCCGTCGCTATTGTTGTAAAACCTCTTCGGGGTTATCAAGTCCTCAAGTTAGCCGTCAGGCAAAAAGTATGTTGGCCCGTCAAGACGCCTGGCTGAAAGTTCGTCTTGACTAGATTTTTGCATTCTTTCCATCGATGGAAAAGAATGAGTCCGTCCGGCTTAAGGACAAAAAAAAAGTTCAATGACAAATTAGTTGATCAAAACAGTTCTAAAAACACCAACAATAAATGTAGGCTTTCAAAGTAACACATGAAACAAATAAACCATTCCACAACTAACCAAGTGCGCCTCCAATACAGTTTATCATTCATAACGGTGGGTTTAAACCCGCGGCTATTATCGTATCATCCCTCCGGGATTCTTCAAGTCCCAAATTCGCCAATAGACGAAAAACTTCCTTCCTAGTTTACAGGGTACGGCAATTAGCCAGCTGGCTGATCCGATGGACTGATAAACCACCTGCCAAATTTCTACATTCAGATATATATTCCGATTTCAATTGATTTATATCACCCCTGTTCAGGTAAACGAATTTATCCTACCTCGTAGAAAGGATTTAAAGTACTAAAAACCTTTACTATGCCATCTCAACTAAAAACGCTGTTACCGCTTCTGGTTGTTTTCATCGTGATTTTCTTTGTAGCCCGCCATTTTCTGGTTCCTGAATCATTTGGAAAATATGGGCATTATCGAGCCAACGCGATGGATGAAATCGCTGACCTTCCGATCCATTATGCCGGAAAAGAAGAATGTGTCGCCTGCCATGACAAAGAAGCTGCCCTGCTTGCTTCTGATGCCCATGCCGGGTTGTCCTGTGAAGTTTGCCATGGCCCTGGCGCAAAACATGCCGACGACCCGGAAGTAAATAAATTGATTAAACCGGGAACCCGCGAAGATTGCGGGAAATGCCACAACCTGAATCCGGCACGAAAAATTGAAGTTATTGACCAGATCGATATAAAAACCCACCATTTGGAAAAAGAAAATTGTATCGATTGCCATAATCCACATGCAGTATGGGAAATGAAAAATTAAACGCATCCAGACGGAACTTTATTAGAAAGTCCGCTTTGCTGGCTGGTACATTTATGGCCAGTTCAGCCGTAAAACCGTTTTCGGCCATCCTTTTTGCGGCCAACGAACCCGGAAAAACAGAACCTTGGTACGCCATTGGCATCGACATCGAAAAATGTATCGGGTGCGGGAATTGTGCCAAAGCCTGCAAGTCGGAAAATGACGTTCCCAAAGACCCTTTTTATTACCGTTCGTGGGTTGAACAGTATGCCATTAAAAATGATGGGACAATGAGCGTTGTTTCCCCTAATGGCGGGATCGATGGTTTTACGCAAACAGTTCCTGACGACGAAATCTACAAGACCTTTTTCGTGCCTAAAATGTGTAACCAATGCTATAAATCCCCATGCGTGCAGGTTTGTCCGGTAGGGGCAACATTCGTAAGCCCGGAAGGCGTGGTACTGGTTGATGAGAAATATTGCATGGGCTGTAGCTATTGCGTTCAGGCCTGCCCGTATGGTTGCCGGTACCTCCATCCGGAGAAAAAAACAGCTGACAAATGTACCTTGTGCTACCACCGCTTGAAAAAAGGGTTGAAGCCCGCCTGTTTTGAAGTTTGTCCGACCGGCGCCCGGATATACGGCGACCTGCACGATGAGAACGATGAGTTGCACAATTTCCTCAAAGATCACAACACACAGGTGCTGAAACCACATTTAAATACCGGTTCAAAACTATTTTATAACGGATTAAGCTCGGAGGTACGCTAATGGAACATCTATATGAAATACTGAAACAGGTTGACGGCTTTATTTATCCCAACGAAATCGTATTGCAATGGGGAATACTGATCGTGCTCTATCCATATATCACCGGATTGGTTGCAGGTGCCTTTATACTTGCTTCCCTCGAACGGGTCTTTAAGGTAAAAGTTCTTCGCCCAACCTACCATCTGGCCCTATTAACAGCTCTGGCCTTTTTGATTGTAGCAGGCTTACCACTAATATCTCACCTGGGACACCCCTTCAGGGCTTATGAAATTCTGATGACCCCGCATTTTAGTTCAGCAATGGCTATTTTTGGCTTTGTCTATTTATGGTACCTCATGGTGGTCCTTTTACTTGAATTATGGTTTGATTACCGTCGTGACCTTGTCATTTGGTCGCAACAAGCTAAAGGTTTTAAAAGAAGGATTTATAAAATACTGACTCTTGGGGTAACCGACCTTTCTCCAAAAGCCCTTGCCTGGGACGAAAAACTCGGGTACATAGTTACTGTTATTGGTATTCCTTCTGCATTCCTATTGCATGGATATGTGGGTTTTATTTTTGGCTCGATCAAAGCAAACCCCTGGTGGTCATCAGTCATGATGCCGGTCATTTTCCTATTATCAGCCATGGTTTCAGGCATTGCGCTGGTTATGTTCCTTTACATGATCATTTCGTGGATTCGAAAAGTCGAAATTGACATGGCATGCCTTGACGAAATTGGAAAATTTTTGTTTATGGTCTTAATTCTTGATTTCACGCTTGAATCGCTTGACCAAGTCCACCGGATCTACGAAGCAGAAGAGTCTTTCGAAATTTTGCACATGTTAGTAACCGGAAAATTAACCTATACACTTTTTATTTTCCAGGGGCTTCTGGGAACAATTATCCCAATATTGACCCTGGGATTTTTCAGATTATACCTTCCAAAGGAAAAATTACGAAAACCCCTGTATTTTTTGGCCAGCTGCCTTGTTCTTTTCGGGGTGTTCTTCATGCGTTGGAATGTCGTAATTGGAGGACAGCTGTTTTCAAAGAGTTTCCTTGGATTTACCAGTTTTAAATTAGGAATGGTTGGTTTAGAAGGATTTTGGATGGCGCTTGTATGGATGATTCTGCCATTTCTCATTCTCTCGTTTATTCTTTGGCTGGTGCCACCTTGGAAAAAGCAGCAGGAGGAAACTGTGCCCTAGCCGGAAAGGCTTTCTATTGGCAGGCAACTGATTTTAACTTCTTGAAATAACCTGGCAGAAACGTAAATTATGGAAAAATCGGAATCAGCGGCATTAAAAAAGCTTCAAGAAGAGATTCAGTCGATAAACGAAAGGCTCGCCCAGGTTGAATCTTCCATCGATCAATTGATGGGAACCAAAGTTCTAACTCGGGAAATCCGGCAGGAACAGCAAGATGAATATTTTGAATTCGGCCCTTCGTTGAAATCCAAGCGATCATTAGAATACAGCGTTGGGGAATATGGAATGGCCTGGCTGGGAAATATCGTTTTGCTGTTCGGGATTGCATTTCTGGTTCAGTACCTGCAACAGTCCGGTAGTATCCTGATCGGAACAGTTATTGGGTTCCTGGCAATAGCTGTAATTTATGGCGTTTCTTATTTTTCAAGAAACACATTCGCCTATCTCTCTAAATTATTTTCCTATAATGGTCACCTTCTATTATTTTATCTGACCCTGCGTCTTCATTTTTTGGAGGCAGAACCAATCATCAAAAGTAAATCGGTGGGGTTGGTTTTATTAGTCCTGGTATTGGCTACACTGTTTTATTTGGCCTGGCACAGAAAATCGAAAATAATGGCAGGCCTGGTTTCGCTCATGATGTTGATCACAGGTGTGGTAGCCAATTCCCTGGCATTCCAAGCCAGTATAACAACAATTTCGGCAATGCTGGTCATGGCCCTCTACTATAAAAATGGCTGGGTCAAATTGGTTTTTACCATGATTTTTTTGGTTTACCTGTCGCATTTGACGTGGTTGGTCAACAACCCGATCATGGGCAACTCCCTGGGGCTTCCTCAACCTCCGGGGATCAACTACTTGAATTTGATCGTTACTGGTATCTTATTTTCGCTTTTAGCTATTATCCCGAAACCAGAATCAGTTTCCAAAGAATTTTTGATCACGGCCATAATCTGGAATGGAATCATCTTTACCGGGCTTCTTGCATTAAGCACTGTCCTTTTTTACACTGAAAATTACGTTCTGCTTTATAGTAGCATCGCTGTATTTTGCCTCATTTATTCCGTAATTCTCCAGTCTCGTGCCGACAATAAACTTTTTGCATCAATGTATGCTCTGTATGGTTTTCTGGGGATGAGCGTGGCTTTTTATGGCATCTTCCTGTTACCAAAAGCATATGCTCTGTTTGCCATTCAAAGTTTACTGGTGGTTTCCATGGCTTTATGGTTCCGGTCACGGTTCATCGTTGTCATGAACACCATCCTGTTTATAGTCCTGATGCTTTTTTACATGATGGACACCCTGGATTCCAACGCCACCAATTTCTCATTTATGCTCGTGGCTTTTTTGACTGCCCGGGTAATCAATTGGAAAAAAGAACGACTTAAGATCAAAACAGAATTCATGCGAAATCTCTATCTCCTGGCGGGTTTTAGCATGACACTGATCGCTTTCTACCATGCCGTACCAAATGGATACATAACCGCTTCATGGATCTTTGCAGCCATCTTGTTCTTTTTAACAAGTTTATTGCTGAAAAATGTCAAATACCGCTGGCTGGCCATTGCTTCAATGGTAGCCTCGGCCATCAAACTGATTTTTGTCGACATGTCGAATATTGATATTGGGTACCGGGTATTGTTGTTTCTGGGCTTGGCAGTTATTTCGATCACGGCCTCCATCTTGTACACGAAATTTTACAAACAAAAAAAGGGAACTGAAACGGATTAGTGAAAACATCGTTCAAAAACTAAAAAGAGCTTCTTTTCGGCTTTGAAAAAATAGAATCGGGAAAGTTCAAAAAAATGAAAAATGAAAATCACATAAGAATCAAAATACCGCTTCAATACATCACATTGATTTTAGTTTTGGTTTGGGGCTGGGGATGCAACAACAAGGAAAAGGCCTACAATCAAAGACTGATCAAAAATAAAGTGAGTGAAGAAACAAACAAGCCTGAAGAATATGCGGTGGAAGCGCCACCTTTCAGCGAAGGGATCTACCCCTGTAATGATTGTCATTCCGAGATTGTTCCGAATCCAGACAAACGGGAATTGGTCGACATGCACGACGATATCAGTGCCATGTTCAACCACGATCGAAAAAATCGTTGGTGCCTTGACTGCCACGATATGAACAACAGGGATTCGTTGCGGCTGGCAAGTGGAAAATTAATCGCTTTTGAAGAATCCTACAAACTCTGTGGACAGTGCCACGGTGAGAAACTCAGGGATTGGAAAGTCGGGGTACATGGAAAAAGGACGGGTGAATGGAACGGTAAAAAAGAGTACCTGTTGTGCGTCCATTGTCACAACCCACACGCTCCAAAATTCAAGGAATTAACGCCCGAGCCACCACCAATACGGCAGGAAAAAATCCAACAGCCTCTATTAAACTGAAAATACCATCCGTATGAAAAAGAACAATACAAGAAGGTCTTTCTTGAAAAATGTGTCCATCGCATCGCTTTCAGCGGTGGCACTTACCGGATGTAGCCTGAAAGAACTAGATCAATTTTTTCAGAAAAATTTCAGGACACTCTCAAAAAAGGAGGTCGATCAAATTATTAAAGACCTCAAAGTTGAGTACAAGGAAAAATACGGAAAAGAATTTCATGTTTCGACCAAACCGGCAACGGAAGGGATCCTGTTTGGATATGCCCTGGACCTTTCACGTTGCATCGGCTGCCGGAGGTGCGTATATGCCTGTGTCAATGAAAACAACCAGTCGCGCGATCCGCAAATCCATTGGATTGAGGTACTACAGATGGAAAAGGAAAAAGGGATCGATTTTGCACACTCCGACGCCTATTACAATCCTGTAAAAGTTCCTGAAAAGGGTCATTTCTATGTTCCGGTCCAATGTCAACAATGCAAAAATCCTCCCTGCACGAAAGTATGTCCAGTAAAGGCAACCTGGACAGAGCCGGACGGAATTGTGGTGGTTGATTACAATTGGTGCATCGGGTGCCGTTACTGCATGGCGGCCTGCCCATATGGAGCAAGGCATTTCAACTGGGGCGATCCGGAAGTTCCGGCAGAAGAGATCAATACGGAAGTGCATTATTTAGGCAATCGGCCACGGATGAAGGGAGTTGTGGAAAAGTGTACATTCTGCATACAGCGGGTTCGGGACGGACGTTACCCGGCCTGTGTTGAAATTTGTCCGGTTGGTGCACGGAAATTCGGAAATCTGCTGGATCCGGAAAGTGAGGTGCGGTATATTTTGGAGAACAAACGGGTGTTGGTATTAAAACAAGAATTGAACACCCAGCCAAAATTCTATTATTTCTTTGGTGTTTAATCGGTTCATTAGCTTTTCCCACGAGTTTAAATTCGTTGAAAAAGCAGCTTCTGGTATCTCGATAATTGCAAAAAATAAGTGCTATGGATTTTATTCGTTTTATCGCGGGCAGTGTGAAAATAATTTTTCAGGGAAGCAAAACCTATTATGCGTGGCTGCTATTTTTGCTTTTGCTCATCCTGTGGGGCGGGCTCGGATATTCGACCCAGTTGAATGAAGGATTGATCAAAACCCACATGAGGGATTCGGTTTCATGGGCTTTTTACATTGGCAATTTCACTTTTCTGGTTGGGGTCGCCGCCGCTGCTGTGATGCTGGTCATCCCGGCTTATGTCTACAATTGGAAGCCCATCAAGGAAATTGTCATCTTTGGCGAGTTACTGGCCGTGTGTGCTGTCATCATGTGTATCTCATTTATTATTGTGGACATCGGAAAACCCATGAGGTTTTGGCACATGCTGCCGCTTTTGGGCACCATGAACTTCCCGTCGTCGATGCTCTCCTGGGATTTCTTCGTCCTTCTGACTTATTTGCTGATCAACTTAGTTGTGGTTATTCATTTGCTCTATCGCTTATTCTACAAAAAAGAGTACAATAAGAAACTTGTGATCACACTGGTTTTCATCAGCATCCCCATGGCTGTTGCCATTCACACAACCACAGCGTTTTTGTACAATGCGCTGCCCGCCCGTCCATTCTGGAACAGCGCCCTACTCGCTCCCCGCTTTCTGGCATCCGCGTTCTGCTCCGGCCCGGCCATTCTTATCATCCTATTTCAACTGCTTGGAAAATTCACCAAATTCGAGATCAAGAAAGAAGCGATCTGGACAATTGCAGAACTGATGGTCTACGCCATGTTCATTTATTTGTTCTTCACAATTGCCGAGCTTTTTAAAGAATTCTACTCGGACACCGAACATCTTTTATATTGGAAATATTTACTATTTGGGATCGGCGACAACAAGGAAATCGTGTTTTACAGTTGGTCGTCGATTATCATGGGATTCATTGCCTTTGTACTTTTCTTGATCCCAAAAACCCGGAAAAATTTTGTGACATTAAACATTGGTGCAATTCTTATCTATTTCAGTGTTTTAGTTGAAAAAGGGATTGCCCTGATTATTCCCGGGTTTACGCCTGATACCTTGGGGCAAATTTATGTGTACACTCCTTCAATGACTGAAATCAGAACAGCAGTAATGATATTTTCGTTGGGCTTTCTGCTTTTTACTTTTATTGTAAAAGTTGCCATTGCCATCATGTTTGAAGATTACAACATTGATGTCATCAATAAAAAAGCAAGGATTGCAGATCGGAAAGCACAGCCATCAACGAACTGATTCACTCACAACCAACATCTGAATTAATTTTTCAACATTCGATTTTCTTTATACATGAATAATAGAAATTGAATGTCAATTGATACCTTTAGGGATTCAAAAAGCTTAAAAATGAATCTCCCAACCATTACAAGAATTTTATTTTCGACCACAATGTTGTTTTCTGTTTCGGTAGTCAGCGCTCAACAAGCCAAGCAAAACCTGATTGCCAACCATGCAAAAGTAGCCAAAGTACAAGGCGGGTTTGCTTTTACTGAAGGCCCTTCAGTTGCGCCCGATGGCCGGGTGTTTTTTACCGACCAGCCCAATGACAAAATTGATGTTTGGAGTGAAGATGGCACGATTTCAACATACATGAACGGCTGCCAACGAGCAAACGGAACTTATTTCAATCAAAAAGGGGAACTGGTTGTTTGTGCCGACCTGCACAACAAGCTGATGGTTGTTACTCCTGACAAACAGATGAAAACGATTGCTGAAAATTACGATGGCAAGCACCTGAACGCTCCCAACGACCTTTGGATTGCGCCAAACGGCGGAATTTATTTTACTGATCCCTACTATTTCCGCAAATACTGGGAACCGGGACACCAGGAAGTTCAGGACGTTCGTGGTGTTTATTACCTGAATCCAAATGGAAAGGTTATTCGGGTCATCTCAGATTACAAACAACCAAATGGATTGATTGGTACTCCTGATGGAAAAACATTGTATGTGAGCGATATCGAGGACGGGAAAATCTGGAAATATTCAATGAATGCCGACGGAACGTTGAGCAATAAAACATTTTTTGCCCCTGAAGGCTCTGACGGGATGACCATTGACAATAAAGGGAATGTTTACCTCAGCAGTAAAACAGTTTCGGTATATAATCCACAGGGAGAAAATATTGCCAAAATCGAAGTTCCTGAACAACCTGCAAATATATGCTTTGGAGGCAAAAAAAGAAATATTCTTTTCATTACGGCACGAACATCGGTCTATACCTTAAAAATGAACGTTAAAGGAGTGGATTGACAATTTGCCCATTGACAAGTTACGATTTGAGTGGCAAGGTGCGTGCTTCAAATGACTGTTAAATCATGTGCTAAGCGGGTTATCCGTCAGCGCGTAGCAAACGACCATTGACCAATGACTAATTATCTGATGACCAATAACCAATCAACCAATTTCCTTAGAGATGGCTTCGTTGTACCTCCTCGCCATGACGATCCAGCATCAAGTATCAATCATTCCACCTTCTTGCCGCCAAAATATTTCATAAACTGGGCGCGCTCGTAGATGGCCGCATCTTTCTTCTCAATCGCCAGTTTCCCTTTGAAATCGGCAATTGAATCATAGCCTTTTGTATCCATCCAGCTTTCAATTTCATAGTTCATGGCGGTGATCATTCCAGCACCTCCGTTGTACAAGACAGATGCGATCTGCACCGCACTGGCCCCCGCCAATATCATTTTAATAGCCGTTTCTGAAGTATGAATCCCAGTGGTGGCAGCCAAAGGACAATGTACTTTTTGAGCCATGATGCCGGTCCAGCGCAGGGGCATCAAATAATCATTCGGATGGCTCAACACATCGGCCCCGATTAGTTCTTCCTTGTATATATCAATGTCAGGAGAATAAAAGCGGTTGAAGAGCGTTATTCCCGCGACTCCGGTCACGGAAAGCTCCTGGATGACACGAGCCAGATTGGAGAAGTAATGACTAATCTTGATGGTCACCGGAATGGAAACGACCTCCATCACTTTGCGGATCGTGTCAAAATAAAATTGTTCTGTGACTCGCCGGCTTTTTCCGGTATCCGACGGTATGCTGAACAAGTTCAACTCAAGAGCGTCGGCTCCGGCGTCCTGCAAGCGACCGGCATAAAGAATCCAGTCAGCAACC
>Ga0102953_1000983_pt1 | contig 18600 bp, 16 predicted proteins | sample SalPon2A_C_D2_MG_FD_78509 | JGI IMG/M metagenome (GOLD analysis project Ga0102953, IMG submission 78509) | Soil microbial communities from South San Francisco under conditions of wetland restoration - Salt Pond MetaG R2A_C_D2_MG | ecosystem: Environmental > Terrestrial > Soil > Wetlands | place... | reverse complement strand
CAGCCTTGACCAAATCCTGCATCTCCTCATCTTCTTCCGATTTGAGCAGTGCCTTGTTGTCTTGGAGTTCCTGTTCTAACTGTCGATACCGGCTGTATAGTTCATGGAGTTTGGAAACCTGGGCATGTTCCTTGGCCAAGGACCTGAAATCATCCTGGTTGGCAAGATGGGAAGGATCGGCAAGTTTCTGCTCCAATTCAAGCAGCTTTTCATCAAGATTTTCAAAACGTGAAAACATAGCAGATATAATTCAGCAAAGATGGATAAAAAAAACTGTTATCAATTGAGTTGAAGGAAAACAAGAAAGGGGCCAGGCGAACCGTGTATTGCTCGCAACTGCCCCCTATTCAAAAAGATATCAGAAATAAAGATGATACTTCCGGATAACTGAGCCCGGTTATTTCTCTTCTTTCTTCTGGAAATGTTTGGCGTATTTTTTATTGAATTTATCAATCCTACCGGCGGTATCGATAAGTTTTTGCTTACCGGTAAAAAAAGGATGGCAGGCGGAACATATCTCGGTTCTGATATCCGTTTCCACCGAACCAGTCTCAATCACATTACCACAACCGCACTGCGCTTCAACCTTATGGTAATCGGGATGTATACCTTCTTTCATTGTCTACGATCTCCAAGTTATTCAAGTTACAAAATCAAGGCGCCTGGCAACACAACCCAGGGCCGACATCGGTAAAAACAAAACAGCTTAAGCTTGTAAATAAGAAACGAAAGAATATACTTTAATTTCCCAGTTTAGCAAGCAAAGTTTAGATGATCGCCTACACTTGACACATTCGCAAAAAGTCACGGGTTGGCTAAGCGAGAAGTTCGATATACAAGGAGTGGCGTTTTTTGTGACTGAGGCCATACATTTGGTATGCCGAAGGAGCAAAAATGCTCCACGACGTAGTAGATCGGACTTTTTGCGACGCCATCACACTTAACCGTTCATCGATTCGAAAAACTCAGCGTTGCTCTTGGTGCGCTTCATCTTATCCTTGAGGAAATCCATTGAATCCAAAGGATTCATGCTGGACAACAACTTACGCAAAATCCACATGCGGTTCAAAACCTCGGGCGAAAGCAACAATTCTTCTTTTCTAGTGCCGGATCGGTTCAGATCGATGGCCGGGAAGACCCGCTTATCAGCCAATTTACGGTCCAGAACAATTTCCATATTACCGGTACCTTTGAACTCTTCGAAAATAACCTCATCCATGCGGCTGCCGGTTTCAACCAGTGCGGAAGCGATGATGGTCAAACTGCCGCCCTCCTCGATATTACGGGCTGCACCGAAAAATCGCTTCGGACGATGTAAGGCATTGGAATCAACGCCGCCGGACAGAATTTTGCCGCTGGGCGGAACCACCGTGTTGTAAGCTCGGGCCAAGCGGGTAATGCTGTCGAGAAGAATGACCACATCTTTTTTGTGTTCGACAAGTCTTTTGGCCTTGTTGATGACCATTTCCGCCACCTGAATATGGCGCTGCGGGGGCTCATCAAAGGTTGAACTTACCACTTCGGCATTGACACTCCGCGCCATATCCGTAACTTCTTCAGGACGCTCATCAATCAACAAAACAATCAGAATCACTTCCTGATGATTCTCGACAATGCTGTTGGCGATATCCTTAATCAGAACCGTCTTGCCGGACCTTGGCGGGGCAACGATCAAGCCACGTTGGCCCTTGCCTATCGGCGAAACAATGTCCATGATCCGCATGGACAGGTTCTTTCCACCCTTTCTTTCAAGTCGGATCGGTTCATCCGGGTGTAGGGGGGTAAGATTGGTGAAAAGGGTTTTATCCTTGGCCTTGCCGGGAGGATCGAAGTTGACCTTATCGACCTTCAGCAGAGCGAAATACCGTTCCCCTTCTTTCGGTGAACGAATCTGTCCTTCAACGGTATCGCCGGTCATCAGGTTTAGACGTCTGATCTGGGAAGGAGAAACATAGATATCGTCAGGACCAGGCAGATAATTATAATCCGGCGCCCGAAGAAAACCGAAACCATCCGGCAAAACTTCCAGAACCCCGCTGCCCCGATTGGTGCCGTTCTTCTCTTCGATGGCCGCCTGGGCTTTGACGATGGCAAAGATCAACTCCTGCTTACGCATAGCGCTGTACCCTTCAATCTTGTACTCCTTGGCCATCTTGGTAAGTTCGTTGATTTTAAGCAGTTTTAACTCGGACAGATTCATTAAAAAATTTCTCCTGATACAGATTATGAATGGTTCTCTATGGTTAAACACTCTTTATAAGAGTCAGGACACCCGGAATTATCAACAGTGAAAATTAGCCGACACGTAAGTAGTGAATTATTAGGATCAAATGAAAATTATAGGAAAAAGGGAACCTTGGTTTTGTGATGGGATTCTAAATTGGCGGGATCTTCTAAAATTAGAGCTGTCCCCACTTTTTTAATCTATGATTTTTTGGGATTGTTTGATCTCGAATAACCAAATCTTAACTTTAATGTTATTAGCTAAAGGATTAGCTGTCAAGGCTTTTAATGATTATTTTACTAACCATCGTGCAATTGCGCACATAGTAACTATATGTTAATTGTAATTGATTAATCAATCATTAATATAAAAAGGTAGACGTTTGATGAACCCTGTGCGTTTGTTCACAATATTTTGTCTGGTTGCCCTTTCGATGGGGACAGCTGCTGGTTTTAGCTTTGCCGAAGAACCTCAACCGCAACCAAAAGAGGGCGAAGAAAAAACGCCAAAAAACTGGACGGAACCGACTACCGGCATGGAATTTGTCCTAATTGAAAGCGGCTGTTTCCAGATGGGCCAACTGCCCCTTGAGACCCGTCTTCTGAAAAGGGAAGTCGGCGAATTCGAATACAAGAAATATTACGGCGATGAACTCCCCCGCCACAAAGTATGTCTCAATGAATTCTGGATGAGCGCTACCGAAGTCACCCAGAAAGAATGGGTCAAGATTATGGGTTTTAACCCGGCCCACTTCAACACTAACGAAAACTTCCCTGTCGACTCGGTCTCCTGGGAAGACGCCACCAACTTTATTGGAAAACTCAACAAGAAGAACGGTTCCACCGAATTCAGGCTGCCGACCGAAGCCGAATGGGAATTTGCCGCCCGCGGCAATACCGAAGATGTCATGTATAACACAGGCAACAGCATAACCTCCAAACAGGCCAATTTCAACGGCAGCATTGCTTTCGGACTCAACCTACGCGATGAATACCGCAAAAGCCCAACTAAAGTTGGCAGTTTCCCACCTAACGCTTATGGCCTCTATGATATGCACGGCAACCTTTGGGAATGGTGCAACGATTGGTATGGCGAAGAGTATTACGAGAATAGTCCCGAGAACAACCCTCTCGGCCCAGAAAGCGGCGACATGCGAGTGCTAAGAGGCGGCTCCTGGTTCCGCTATTCCGGCCATATACGCTCGGCCACACGCTACAAAAACAAACCGACGGGGCAATACGCTGATACTGGCTTCAGAGTCGTAAAATCAGAAAAAACGCTCAAACGCCAATCATTCCCTGATAAATTCATGTTCAACCCGGATTTTTAAGTGTCGATCAATAATAACTTAAGATGAATCTTCCGGCTTCTCCTTTAGTCGTCAAGAAACCTCACTCTGCACTTTAAACCAGCCTGCAACTATCCTTGACTGTTCTGAAGCTCCACCCGAACTCCGAAGGCACCACTTGCAGCATCAATGGCCTTATCGGCAATTGCGATTTTGCTAAGATAGCTTCCTACAATCGGCTCATCCGGCATTACTTCCACCCAACCACCTTCTTTTATTTTCCCATAGCACTCAACCAGGGCAACCACTTCAACATAGAAGCAGATCGATGGCGACTATATGCCTAACCGCTCACTCATTGGTGTATTCTCCTGGCGACACATGAAAATGCCGCCAATGGGTCTGACGACATTGTGCAGGCTAAGTCTCTCTTCGGCATCACACAGTTCAAAGTCGGCCGTCTCTCTTCGGCATCACACAGTTCAAAGTCGGCCAACCTGATTTCGGTCTCCATTTCATCCTTCTCGGATTCCGAAATATGATGCTCCTTGAACAGTTCCTCGTTGCGGGCCGCCTTACGCCGGTCAAACTCAAGCTTGGCAATTAGGTGAAATCCGCAATCGATTCTCGCATGAAACAACAAAAGGATCCTCGGTAATAACCGAGAATCCTTTTATTTACTGGAGCCACCGAGCAGAATCGAACTGCTGACCTACTGATTACGAATCAGTTGCTCTACCAACTGAGCTACGGTGGCCTACTCTCTCTCCGTCAACAGCTACAACAGTTAAAAAGCGATACTCCTAGTATCAATTTTATTTATAACTGTCAAGCTCACTCACCAGGCGACATATTTTATCATTGCCTCCTTGACCTTCCTGGCTTTGCAAGGTTAAAATACACTGTCATCTACCTTGGCGATATTTCGAAAAATAATAAGGTAAATCATTTGAAATTTTTATCTTTGATCCTCACCTACCTGGGAGCTCTTCTCCTGGTAATTTCCCTGTACCCAACTAAAAAACTATGCGACAAAAAACACCATGCAACTCTGGCGTGGCGTATACTCGGTGTATTTATCATTCTTTTTGTCGTTTGCTACTCCGCCTACGGTGTTTTCCTCCTGAAAAATAAAGCGGGGGCCATAGAGCTTTTTATTGCCGCCATTCTCTTCGGAGGCGGAATATTCGTTTATTCCGTCGTCAAACTGGCGCAAATTTCCATCAACAAATTGTTCTTGATGGCAGAGGAAGAGCGGCATCGCTCAATGCACGATGATCTTACCGGGCTACCGAACCAGAACTATTTCAACGACAAAGTCAATACGGCCATTGCCAGGGCGAACAACATTAAAAAGACCTTTGCTGTGTTTCTGATCGACATAAACAGATTTAAAGAGATCAACTCCGCTATCGGCCATTTTTACGCCGATTTTCTTTTGCAAAAGGTGGCCGAACGAATTCGTCAATCGATAAGGAATCCTGATATAGTTGCCCGGTGGGGTGGCGATAAATTCGCCCTGCTGCTCCCAGACACTGATTTAAAAAGGGCCATAGCAATCTCAAACAGCATCACCGAGAACCTGTCCCGACCCTTCAACCTTGAGGAGAACAATATCTCCGTTGAGACTTCCATCGGCATTGTTGTCTATCCGGAACATGGCGAGCAAACCGATAAATTAATGCAAAACGCCCACATTGCTATGTACGATGCCCAGCGCAACCATGTGAGTTATTCGTTGTTCGACCCCGATCAGCACCACTCCCCTTTCAAAAAACTGATCCTGGCCAGCGAATTGCGGGATGCAATTAACAACGACGAACTGGACCTCTACTTCCAGCCGCAAATCTCTGTGATCAACGGTAAGTTAAGCGGTGTAGAATCCCTGATCAGATGGCATCATCCGGAAAGAGGCACCATAACTCCGAATGATTTCATCGACGTTATCGAACAAACCGATCTCAGTAAGACCCTTTCGATCTGGGTCCTAAACACCGCGATCAGGAATCATAAAGAATGGCTGAATACAGGTCTCGATATTAACATCTCGGTAAATCTATCGATCAAAAACCTCCACGATTACGAATTTCCGAACGAGCTCAGACAGATCATCGACAAATGGCAAATCGCACCAAATCGCCTCACCCTTGAAATAACCGAAAGCGGCCTGATGGTTGATCCCGGCCGGGTCACCAAAGTTGTATCAGAGATAAAGGGAACCGGGGTTAATCTGTCTATTGATGACTTTGGTACCGGCTATTCCTCACTGGCTTATCTTCGCAAATTTCCAGCCCGGGAAATCAAGATCGATAAATCATTTGTCCTTGATATGTTGGTCAACGAGGATAGCGCCATTATCGTAAAATCGACAATTGATCTGGCCCATAACATTGGAAGGCTGGTAGTGGCTGAGGGTGTTGAGAACAACGACACCTATGTCCTACTAAAAAGACTTGGCTGCGATTTTCTGCAAGGTTTTCTCTTCAGCCCGGCCCTACCGGGCAACAAACTGCTGGAATGGCATGACGAATACAAAAAGGTGCTTGAGCAAAAAAAGAAAAGCTGATAATTATTAAGGGATTAACTAGTGATCTTTAAGCAAGAAGAAATCGCATAAGAATAGCGGAAAATATAAACCCTGATGCAATATGACCCAACGCTAGTTATAGCAACGCTTGATAATGAAAACTATTTTCAGCAGACCTGCATCTCCATATTGTAAAATAAAGATAAGTCCACTATAAAAAGCTGGGCGATTTCCGAAAAAAGCGGGGGGATTTCCGATTGCCGCTTTTAAAGATTACCTGACGGGATCATTCCAGATGACTTCAAAAAGCGGCAAAACAGTAATGGTAGTAGATGATGACCGTCACACCTTGAGTTTCGTTGAGGAGTGCCTTCTCCAGATGGGGCAAAATGTTTATTCGGCAAGCAGTGGAGAGGAAGCGTTAAAAATCATCCGTGACTTTGAGGTTGAAGTAGACCTGCTTCTTTCAGATGTTGTGATGCCGGGTATAAACGGAATCGAACTCGCCCGAAAATTGGTTGGAGACTACCCCTCCATAAAAGTTATTTTCATGTCCGGCTACATGAGGCCCGCTTTATCTGATCAAAATTTCACCAAATTCGAGAATGGATTTCTTCAGAAGCCGTTTTCCGGTAAAACCTTGACAAGCAGGGTTAAAAAGGTGCTTGCCGAACTAAACCGCAACTCCCCTTAGTGACCTTTATCAGAAACTGTTGCTGCCTTAACGCATCCAATCCTGAAAAGCCACATCAGAGAGAACGGGCGCCTCGATTTTGTTGAATTCTTCATTTCCAACCCTTCGCCAAAGCACGATGGCATGCTCCCTGCCCTCCCCTTTTTTACTGTATCTTTTAATCAAACCGGCCGCCGCCGCAAGGTCGTCATCGCCGGCTGACCGCCTCAAAAGCGCCGAGGGGCCCGGCCAACTTTCATCACACCGCAAATAAACGTCACCCGGCTCCAGCAGCTCGATCAACAGATCGTTTTCGGCCTCGTTCCGGCCGAGCACCAGCCAAGCCCCCCCCGGCAGACAAAAATGCCGCCCGAACATCAGCAAAAGAACATCATTCGCCGCAATATTAGCGTTCTCTTCGTAAAATCTCCTGATCCGGGATGCCTTATTGGGATCGGTCAACACACAACCGCCGGCCGGGCTGGGATAGTTTTTTATCCCAAACGAAGCGGCCAAAGAGATTTGAGGCTGACGGGTGCGGCCGGTGAAAGCGAGCAGTTTTTGCCGGTCGACCATCCCCTGACGTTCAGGAAGAGTCTCTATAAGGTTCAAGGCGCAGAGAGGCCGCAACAAAATGCCCTCGCAACCGCTTTCTTTTTCGATAATCCGCAGGGTATCACGCCTCTGCGACATGGGGCGCTGGCCGACAACTTCGCCGGAGAAGAGAAAGGAACCGCCAAGCTCATCCAGTAAAGATTTGGCCTCCGAGGCAATCAGAATTTTACAGTCGACACACGGGTTAAAATTCTTGCCATAGCCATGGGCTGGATCCCTAAGCATCTTAAGATATTTTTCGTTTATGTCCCGGAGTCGGACATCGATGCCGTATTCGGCGGCAACTTCACGTCGATAATCCTCCTCCCGCGCAAGAAGTTCATACCCGAAAAAAGGGGTGACAAAACGAATCGCTATTACTCTAATCCCCTGGGCCATGAGAAGCCTACAGGCCAGGATGCTGTCAAGTCCCCCGGAAAACAGGGCCAGCGCCGTCACTCCTTGATCCGACATTATGGTCTGTTCCTCTCGAGAAGTTCACTGACATACTCCCTTGTTCTGTCCGTTACCGATTCTCCGTCCAGCATTCCGGCCAGTTCGTCGATGCGCTTCTCGTCGGATAAACGCTCAATCGTCGTGTGGGTCCTTTCTTCGATGATTTTTTTAGCCACGGTGAAATGTTCTTTTGCATAGGAGGCGATTTGCGGCAGATGAGTGATGCAAATGACCTGGTGATGGCCGGACAACTCCTTGATTTTACGGGCGACCGCTTCCGCCGCCTTGCCGCTGATCCCGGCATCGATTTCGTCAAAGATCACCGTTTCGACAAGATCGTGGCGGGCAAGAATGCATTTCAAGGCCAACATCAGCCGGGAAAGTTCACCGCCGGAGGCCACCCGGGCCAAGGCCTTCATCGGTTCTCCCGGATTGGCCGAAAACAAAAACTCGGGCCGGTCCCATCCTTTACGGGTAATGGCTTCGACCGTATATTCATCGGGATCGCCAAAATTTATGTCGAATTTCGCATTCTCCAAACAGAGAAGATGAAGTTCTTCGCCAACCGCATCGGCGAGTTCTTTAGCAACTACTGCCCGCTCGGCGGACAACTGCCTGCCATTTTCCGCCAGTTCCCCGCTCAGACTATCTAACTGGTTTTGCAGTGATGCCAGCGCCTGATCCATTTCTTCCAGCCCTTGCAGTTCCGCAGTTGCCTCCCTGCCGAAGGCCATGACATTTTCAAGGGTGGGACCATATTTTCTCTTCAACTGCTGCAGGAGATCGATCCTGGCCGTAATCTCGTCCAGCCGCTCGGGGTCCTCGGAGATATCATCAAGATAATCCCTGAGACGGCCGGTCGCATCTTCGATCTGATAACTATAGCCTGCGATTTCCTCGGCCAGATTCTCCAGTCCTGGATCGAAGGAAGCCATCCTGGCAAGATCGGCGCGCACTTCGGCCAAGGCATCCCTAACCTGGCCGTTCAAGAGTCCATAACTGTTTCCCCCGAACCGCCTCAATTCCTCAACAGCCCGCAATCTGGTCTTTTCCGACTCCAACTCTTCGTCCTCACCGATTACAGGTTCTGCTTCTTCTATTTCCCGGCATTGGAAGGCAAGAAAGTCCCGGCGCTGGTCCTTGTCCTTTTCTTGCTGCTTTAACCGCAGATATTCCTCGCGCATTGTTGTCCAGCGGTCGTACAATCGACCCAACTCAGAGCGTTTCGGCAGCAACCCGCCATAGGCATCAATGAAATCGAGGTGGAACAGAGGATTGAGCAACTGCTGATGATCATGCTGACTGGCCACTGAAATCAAGTTTTCGGTAACCTCACTGACCAGCTTGCCATTGGCGAGACTGCCGTTCAGGTAATAACGGCTGCTCCCCTGGGCGGATATGACCCGTTTGACGATAAGCATATTACCATCACTATCTATTCCCTGTTCGCGTAGCTTTTCCAGAACAGGGGCGTTTTCCCCGCATTCGAAAAGGGCCTCGACCACCGCCTTCTCCGCCCCACTTCTTACCCAGGAACGGGCGGCCTTTTCTCCATACAACAGGTTTATCGACTGAAGGATGATCGATTTACCGGCTCCGGTCTCTCCGGTCAACACCGATAATCCAGCTCCCAAATCGATTTGCAGAGCTGATATTAAAGCGAGATTGGTTATTTTAAGTTCCCTGAGCATGCTCTTCTAAACCTCTATTCGATCAAGTTGGCAAGACGGCGGCAATTGACGGGGCCTACCTTTACAAGTATCATCTGAATGGTAAATGTTGATAAGACAGCACTGAATACATGAGTTAATATCTAATATTCTAACAATTGCTCTTTTGAAATTATTATTCTCAATAAAATTTTTTCTCAGATTCCGCACCTAAAAAAACAAAGGAATCTCCAGATAAAAGGCTGCCGTTTTCAATAAAATCAGATGCTTATCTTACTCCAAAAAAAAATCCGCCGCTTTCACATCGTCATTTTATGTCTAACTATAGTAACCGCGCCGGTCTTCTTACCCGGACAGCTCCGCGCGGGGTCTTTTTCAGTGGGCACCGAGAAAGAGATCGGCGATAAAATGCAGTCTCTGATCAGAAAAGATTTCAAATTGATCAACGCTCCCGACGTCGCTCAATATATAAACGACCTGGGTCATCATATCTTAAACGTGGCAGGGTCGCAGTATTTCGATTATCAGTTTTTTGTGATTGACAACAAAGACTTTAACGCCTTTGCCGCGCCTTCCGGCCTGATATTTATTCATTCGGGCCTGATATCCGCCATGGACAATGAAGGCGAATTATTGGGAGTGCTGGCCCATGAAATCGCCCATGTAACCAAACGCCACCTTGCCGACCGGATCGACAAAGCGGCAAAGGTTAATATCGGCACCGTCGCGCTTATTTTGGCCGGGATTGCGATGGGCTCTTCGGGTGAAGGGGAGCTTTCGGAAGCGGTCGTTGCCGGCGCCATGGCAACCGGTGCCTCGATGAATCTCAAGTTCAGCAGGGAAGACGAAGAAGAAGCGGACCGCATGGCATTCAACTGGATGCTCAAAATGGGGGAAAATCCCGAGTCGATCTTAAGCATGCTGGGAAAAATGCGCCGGATCTCAATTCTGAAAACCGGCAACATCCCCCCTTATCTTCTTACCCACCCGAATCCCGCGCAGCGTTTGGGTTATGTTCAGGATCTCATCAATATTCAAGACGGGGAACTACCTCAATCGTCACACAGCGATTTCGATTTCCAGAGAATCCGCTATCGCATCTTGGCTGCAACCAACGATAACCAGGCATTGGTTCCGCGTCTGCTCAAAAAGATCAAAGAGGGTGAGGACCCGGACTACTTTTTGAGAATGGGTCTTGCACAAATTTATATCGGGGAAGGCAGCTATGATCAGGGAAGAAAATATTTAAACGAGGTCATTGAAAAATACCCGAACCGGCCCATCCTGAAATCGGATCTGGGTTATACTTATCTTGGCGAAGGGCAAAATGAGAAGGCGCTGAAAATATTCATGGAAGCATTGCAGGATGACCCAAATGACGCTTTCACGATTTTCAATCTGGCCAGGGCCTTGGACCAGACAAATCAGACGGAACAGGCGATCAAATATTATGAAGAATTGCTGACAATCACCCCAACCTACGCCAAAACCCATTATTATCTGGGCCAGGCCCACCCCAAACAGGGCCGGATAGGAATGGGACATTATCACACCGGGCTTTACAACTGGCTGGAGGGAGATGTCGAAAACGCCAAATATCATCTAAACAAAGCCATGGATAAGTTACCATCCGAAAGCATCTACCGAAAAAAAAGCCAAGAGATGCTCGACAAGATTGCCAAGCTTGAAAAATTGTAGAATAACCTATATCTTATGCCAACAAATTAACGAAAGAAAATTGACTGTCCTACAATCAGACTGGGCGTACGCAGGCCCAGTTTTTTCAGCCAATCAACGGACGCAATTAATACCGGTTTCCCTATGATTTCCAGAGACCGACCCGGAGCGCCAAATGGACGAATGGGCTTTACTACTGAATGACCGCATCATTAAGCGCTTTAGCATCGAAGAAGGCCAAAACCTTGTCATCGGCCGCGACAAGGAAGCGGATATCGTCGTGGACAATACGGCAATCTCCAGGCAACATTGTTCGCTGGAGTTGAAAAGCGGCACCTACTATCTCACCGACCTATATAGCCTCAACGGAACCAAGGTCAACGGCAAAAAAGTAGTATCTGCGGTTCCGATCAAGAAAACCGACTTCATTGAAATAAGCAAATTCACTCTCCAGCCTACTGATGCAATTCTGGCCGAACAGACCGCAGAATCTTACTCCATCCCTGCGGGAGACGGAATGGACCAGACGGTATTCGTCGCCGCCAAATCAAAACCGCAACCCGAAACGGGAGGATACCGTCTTAAAGTAGTTGCCGGCAAAGCGGATCCCGAAATGATGGATCTGGCCGGTAAAAACAGCATCAAGGTCGGCAAGGACAGTTCCTGTGACATGGTTATTTCAGGTTTTTTCCTTGGCAGGACCCAATTTTTCATCAGCAGGGGAAAAAAGCATTTCACAATCATCCCGTTGGGCTCGATCCGAAAGACCTATCTCAATGGAAAAGCAGTTGAAAAAGAAACCAAAATACAATGGGGTGACGAAATTAAAATCGGCGGCACAACTCTTAGATTTGAATGACCCGCTGCTCGAAGCAAAATTAGTCGTTTGTTCCCATGTGCCGCCATCTCCTTTCCGTTTCTGCCCGTTGAAAATTTAGGTAGAAACCAAATAATTTTATTAACGGCCTCTATCCCTGACATGTTTAATTTTTTCCGGAAATTGTTGTCCAAACCAACCCTTGAACTCTCCTATGCCGGTTTAAGCGATATCGGTCAGGTCAGGAAAAACAACGAAGATTGTTTCTCCATTCTTCAAGGTAAAAACATCTTTATAGTTGCCGACGGCATGGGCGGTCATAAAGGAGGAGAAGTAGCCAGCCGGGCCACTATAGAAATCATGCGACATTACTTTTCTGACAAAACCGTTAAAGCGATGCGGGGCAACGCCCAGGAAACCAGACATACCATGCTGACCAGTTTTGAAAAGGCCAACAGCGTGGTTATGGATCTGGCTGAAGAGGACGAAAATCTGCTTGGCATGGGATGCACCCTGATCATGGCCTTTATTTACGGAAACACCCTTTACTCCTGTCATGTAGGCGACACCCGCTGTTATGTTATCTCCGGCGCTAGAATCAATAAAGTAACCAATGACCATACGATGACCGAGGAGGCCCCCGATATTTCACAAAACCGCCATGTTGTAACACGGGTGATCGGCTATCCCTTCCCCGAACCGCCGGAATACAACACAACCTCTTTAGGGGAAGGAGACAGGATCTTGCTCTGTTCGGACGGTCTATGGTCAATGATCGACGAGGCAATAATCCACAAAACGATAGTCGGGGCGGAATCGCCGGCAAAAGCTTCGGAAAAGCTGATCTCCCTTGCAAATGAGGCTGGCGGTGACGATAACATCACGGCCTTGACCATTTTCTGCCGCTAGAACCCTCTTTGCACCGACAAACCATTCCGACACCTGCCTAATCTACTATCCCTCTGGCGATCTTCAGCCAAACCGGTTTGACAAATTGTATAACTAATGGTTTAATGCCCGTTGGTTTTTTTGGGGAAGTCGCACTGTCTTAGACAAATCAAGTATAGCGGGTACTTTAGATGGATCCCAGATTGCATATTATTGTAACCACCGAAAATGGTAAGGCAAGAACCTTTGCCATGTCCAAACCGGTTCTCAAAAGAATTCTCATTACGGTCAGCCTGGTATTCGTTGTTTCCACAGTAGCAGGCATCACCTACTCGATCGAAAATTTCAGTCTGAAAGGCAAAATCAACAATCTAGAAACCGACGTCACCCTTCTGTCAACCGAGAAGGAAGGACTCCAGCACCATGTCCTCAGCCTTGAAGAGAAGGCAAAGGCACAACTTACCGGAGCCTACGGCGAACTCAACCAGCGCAGCCAGATGATCGACTCGATCCTCAGCGTCCTGGAGATCGCCCCCCCGCCACAAACCCCGGATATGGAAAGCAGCGACAACAACACAGGAGGCCCCTTCACCAAAATTTCGGACCACTCCTTAGAAGAGCTTATTCTAAAGGTTGACCGAGACATTCAAACAATCAGCCCCATTCCCTTGGGGTATCCCTTTAAGGCAAAACGGATCTCCTCATGGTTCGGTAGGAGGACCGACCCGATGAACGGTCAGAGCGCATTCCACGACGGCTTTGATCTCCCCGGTGAAATCGGCACTAAAGTAAAAGCGACTGCCGACGGCAAGGTGGCCGACAGGGGTCGTAACAGCACCTACGGTTGGTATGTGCTGATTGATCACGGCAACGGTTTTGCGACAATGTACGCCCACAATAGTAAGATCCTAGCTCGCATGGGCGCTAAAGTAAAAAGAGGAGATGTTATCTCTCTACTCGGTAACACCGGGCGCAGCACCGGTCCGCACCTCCATTATGAGATCAGATATAAGAACAGAGCGATCAACCCGGCCAAGTTTGTCAACATAAACAAGCTGGTTTCCCTAAGCAGCAGTTGATCGATAACCTTGAGGAGAAATTCCAGTGAGCATTTTCAACGAAAAAAAAGATGCCGCGGCGCCGTCCCAGAGCAGTCCGATCAGCAGCATAATTGGGCAAGACATGGTTCTGACCGGAGACCTGACCTTTAAAAGCAAAATCCAGGTCGACGGCACCATAAACGGTAACCTCAACGGGGACACCCTGGTTTTGAGCGCCACCGGCAAGATTGTCGGCGATATCGAGGCAAAGTCGATCACCTGTTACGGCAAGGTAGACGGCAACATTAAGGTTGGTTTCCTTTTCTTGAAAAAATCAGGGGTAATCAACGGCCGGGTTGAAACTTCCGATCTTTCGGTGGAGTCGGGCGGCATCCTGAACGGTGAGATTAAATCAAGCCAGCAGACTGCCGATCTGAAGGTAGTAAAGGGCTCAGCCAACAACGCTCCCCCTGCGGTGCCCGAGTCTCAAAAAGCTTGATAGATTCCCTGCCATATCGGAATCGCTGATTGTTCGGCACACCTCTTGTAAAGAGTTTTGCTTATCTTTTACTGGCACACCGTCAGCTAAAAAGCAAATGAGTCAATTCTGAATCCTAGCCACTCGTGTTACTTCATCCCAACAAAAACATCCCCCTTGCCGAGAGAATGCGCCCCCTGCAACTGGCCGACTTTATCGGCCAGGAACAGCTCCTCGGCGAAGACAAACTCCTCTGGCGTCTGATCGGACAAAACAAAATGCCTTCCCTGCTTCTCTGGGGACCGCCAGGGGTAGGAAAAACTACCCTTGCCCACATCCTGGCCCATCAGACCGAGGCCAATTTTGTCTTTTTTTCGGCTGTGCTTTCCGGCATAAAAGAGGTCAGGGAAATAGTTGCCGGGGCAGAGAAACTTCTGGCCGAGAAGCAGCAAAGCACCATTCTTTTTGTCGACGAGATCCACCGCTTCAACAAAAGTCAGCAAGATGCCTTTCTTCCCCACGTCGAGAGCGGTCTCCTTACTCTGATCGGCGCAACTACCGAAAACCCTTCGTTTCAGGTAATTGCTCCCCTTCTCTCTCGTTGCCGGGTGCTGGTTTTAAACCCGCTTTCCAGAGAAAATCTAATCGAAATCATTAACCGGGCCATAAAGGACCCTGAGCAAGGATTAGGCAAATATCATATATCCGTGGCAGATGACGCATTGGCCCACCTTGCTGATTCAGCCGATGGCGATGCCCGGCGCGCCCTCAATAATCTTGAGGTGGCCTTTTCAATTACCAAACCTGTAAAAGAACATTTTAAAATAGATCTGGCTACCGTAGAAGAAGCTATTCAACATCGCAGTCTTCGCTATGATGCCGGTGGAGAGGAACACTACAATCTAATTTCCGCCCTGCACAAAAGCCTGCGGGACAGCGACCCTGACGGCGCCTTATACTGGCTGGCCAGGATGATTGTATCCGGCGAAGATCCGCTTTACATCGCCAGAAGACTTATCCGTTTCGCATCAGAAGATATCGGCAACGCTGACCCGCAAGCCCTTGCTATCTCCCTGAACGCCCGCGACAGCTATCATATCCTTGGCTCACCTGAGGGTGAACTGGCAATTGCCCAGGCAACTATATATCTGGCTACGGCCCCCAAAAGCAATGCTACCTACAGCGCCTTGAATGAAGTATACAGGGAGATAAAAAAGTCAGGCAGTCTGCCGGTGCCAAAACATATCCGCAATGCACCAACCTCGCTAATGAAAGAACTTGGTTACGGTAAAGGTTATAAATACGCCCATGATCAACCCGAGGGGATTGTCCTGCAGGACCACCTACCCAAGGAACTCAAAGGGAGAAAATTCTACCAGCCGACCAACCGGGGCCACGAGGCCGTGATTGGCGACCGTTTACGAAAATGGCATAAGATACTTGAAAAGAGACGCGCTGAAACCAATCAACAGGGGAAGGAATAACCATGCGACAATCGTTAATCCATAGAAGTATTCTGCTCTTGCTCTTGATCATTCAGGCCTCACCAGTTATCGCCGCTACGCCCACCGTAGACAAGTTCATGCTGCTTTATTCGAACAACGTCAACGGTGAGATTGAGCCGTGCGGTTGAAAAAGCCGGCAACTGGGCGGTCTGCCCAAGAAAGCATATCAACTCAACAGACTCGAAACAGAAAGCAAACTGCCCAGCCTGATCGTCGACGGCGGTTCCCTGCTTTTCAAAAGCAAACTCATCCCTGAAAGCGCGAAAAGTCAAGCGCGGATAACAGCCGAGGCCATTGTAAAGGCCTATGATCTGATCGGTTACGATGCGGTTGGGATCGGCAGACAGGATCTGGCAGGCGGTCTGGATTTTCTCCTTACGCTCAAGAACAATTCAAAGTTACAGTGGCTGAGTGCTAACATTATAGATACAAAGACCGGCAAACCACTCTTCAAACCATTCATTTCCCGCCAGCTTGACGAACTGAAGGTCGGAGTTATCGGCTTAACGGGTCAACTTCCCCGCAACACGCAGCTACTTAATCAAAACACCTCGATCATACCTTGGCGCGACGCCCTACCCCAAATGATCGACGAACTGGCCGACACCCATGATTTTATAGTCCTCCTGACCGATCTTGATGCCAAAGAGTGTCAAAATATCGCCGAAACATACCCAAAAGCCATCAATATCATAATACAAGCAAAAAACAGCGATGTCGGTAAATCTCCCGCCAATTTATCCGAAAGAACCATCCTGGTCGGAACTGGCAAAAAAGGTAAATATATCGGGGTAATGGATATAGGCTGGGTTCCAGGCGGAACATGGCGATCCGTCGATAAAGATGTTTTAGTCGCAAAGAAAAAAACAAGAGAGAATTTGACACGGCAGCTTGATAACCTAAAAGATCGCCCCCAGAACAAATATAATTATGAACAACTCCAGAAACGACTGGCCACTGTAGAAGATTCCATCAAAAAACTCGAACTAATAAAGCAATCCGAGAAGGAAAATATATCCTCATACGATAACAGATTCATAGCGATGAATACCTCTCTGCCAAATCAACCCGCCGTGCAGAAAATCGTCGATGAAACAAAGAGGAAGATCAAAAAGTTGGACCGAAAAACAACCGTGAACAGAACACAAAATAGAAGCTCGTCCGGCCGGGGATTTATAGGCTGGACAGCTTGTCGGGATTGCCACCGGAATCAGGTAAAAGCATGGCAGACCAGCCGACACGCTTCCTCCTACCTTACTTTGGTGGAAAAGGGGCAACAATTTAACCTTAACTGCCTGCCCTGCCATATAACCGGTGCCAACCAGAACGACCCAGCCGCCTCTATTGGCATAGCCACCGATCTGCAAGTAGTAGGCTGTGAAAGCTGTCATGGCCCCGGCATCCTCCACAGCACCAATCCCGCCAACCGCAGAACTGCTCCGGTGGCGGGAAAGACTTGTCTCGTCTGCCATACTCCCGAGCAGGATGATTCTTTCGATTTCGTTTCGGATCAGAAAAAGCTTAACTGCCCAAATTAACCAATTATAATCGAACCTTACCGGTAAGGATTATTTTAATCAGGGATTTTGATAAAACAACAATCCGGTAATCTATACAAAAAAAAGCCCCGCGCTCAATCGCGCGGGGCTTTTTTTAATCTGATTAACAAGGTTGCAAAATACTTAACAACCAAAGGCCTTCTGCAACGGCGGTACTGCCTGCTTCTTGCGGCTCATCATACCGTCAACCCACATAACGTTGTCGGCGATCTTACCTCCGAAAGCCTGCTCGATAATGGCCGGCTCGTCTGAGACAACAATCAGGTCGGTGCCTTCCTTGACAACATCGGTGAGCATAAAAAGCACGGAATGGCGACCGTCCGACTTCACGGACTCAACGCCCTTGAGCAGGTCGGCACGGATATCGGCAACCTGATCCAGAGTAGCAAGCTCGATCTGGCCGATGCCGACTTTCTTGCCGTTCATATCGAAATCTTTGTAGTCACGGAATATCAGGTCCTTGATCGGCACTCCATCCACTGAAGATTTGGCCTTAAGCATATCCATGAACAGATCGTCCTGACTGGCCACCCCGGCGATACCCAGAAGTTCCTTGACTGCGGCTTTGTCTTCGTCGGTACATGTCGGGGACTTGAAATTAACGGTATCGGAGAGGATGGCTGCAACCATGCCGCCGGCTATATCCTTGGGCAGGTCAACATTATTGTTCTTGTACATTTCAAAAAGCACGGTGCAGGTGCAGCCCACCGGCTTGGCATAGAAGAAAATCGGACCATTGGTGGTGAGGTCGCCGATCTTGTGGTGGTCGACAATTGCCACAACGTTGGCTTTGGTGATGTTAGCCGGGGCCTGGCCGATATCACTGAAATCAACTAATGCCACGTCCTTGCCATCGACATCGGTCAGCTCCTGGGGAGTTGCCAGACCGAAACGATCCAGAACCAGTTTGGACTCGGGATTGAGATCGGCGGCGGCAATCTGCGCACAGGCAACCGCATCGGTGCCGGTGGCCTTCAGGTAATGGGCATAGGCGATGGCGCCGCAGACGGAATCGGTATCGGGATTAGAATGACCTACTACATGCACACTCATAACAAGAATCCTCCAAAAAAGTTTATATTTGAAACAGCATTTTAATGACCGGAACGAGAAACGACCGGATTTTAACTCTCTCGTGAACTTTGAAAATCGCGATTCTAGTGAGATTAACGTCCCTCGTCAAGTAGAAAAAAACACCACCACT
>Ga0102953_1000981_pt1 | contig 18624 bp, 12 predicted proteins | sample SalPon2A_C_D2_MG_FD_78509 | JGI IMG/M metagenome (GOLD analysis project Ga0102953, IMG submission 78509) | Soil microbial communities from South San Francisco under conditions of wetland restoration - Salt Pond MetaG R2A_C_D2_MG | ecosystem: Environmental > Terrestrial > Soil > Wetlands | place... | reverse complement strand
CTCATCACCGAGCGGCTGATCGATTACCTGCGTTGCGCTGTCACGCACATCGGAGGCCTGACCCCAGCGCGCAAGCTGGCCTCGCTGGCCGAGTTCTTTCAGGTGAAGACCGCCTGGCACGGGCCTGCCGACGTGGGCCCGCCCGCGCACGCAGCGAGCGTGCACCTCGACCTGGCGCTCCAGAACTTCGGCATCCAGGAGATGGTCTTCTTTTCCGACCTTGCGCGCGAAGTGATACCCGGAGGGCCAGTGTTTCAGGCGGGCTACATGAACGCTGAGGATACTCCCGGCTTGGGAACCGACATCGACGAGAAGCTGGCCAGGAAGCACCCCTACCGGCGGTCGTATCTGCCGCTCGCCCGCCGCAAAGACGGCAGCGTCCACGACTGGTGAGATGCGGCCGTGCGGCTTTCCACCGGACGCACGGAATGAACGGCAAAAAGTACTCGCTCCGCGAAATCACCGATACTCCAGAGCAAGCGCATTCGCCATCCCGCGCAAAGCGTGTACCATGTTGTCATGGAAAATCTTGAAGGAAGAGTTGCTTTAGTTACAGGAGCGAGCCGCGGAATCGGGCGCGCCATTGCCATCGCGCTGGCCGGGGCCGGAGCTGACATCGCGGTGAACTTTGTGAGCCACGCGAAAGAAGCCGCGGAAGTCGAGTCTCAAATCCTCGGCCTGGGGCGTAAGTGTGTGACCATCCAGGCGGATGTGTGCCGCGCAGCGGAAGTGACGCGGCTGGTGAGCGAAACCGAAACCCGGCTGGGCGCCATCGACATTCTCATCAACAATGCGGGCATCTCCCGGCCGCAACCCATCGAGGAAATCACCGAGCGGGATTGGGACGACGTGATCAACGTGAACCTGAAATCCTGTTTTCTGATGATGCAGGCCGTTCTGCCTGGCATGCGGGCCCGCAAGCGGGGGAGGATTATCAACGTATCATCGGTGGCGGCTCAGGTGGGAGGCGTGGTCGGTCCGCATTACGCCGCCTCAAAGGCCGGCATGCACGGGCTGACGCGGTTTTATGCGTCGCGGCTGGCGAGGGAGGGCGTCACAGTGAACTCCATCGCTCCGGCGCTGGTGCGGAGCGACATGCTGGCGCAGGTTCCCAACGTCACACCGGAGCGCATTCCGGTGGGTCGCTTCGGCGAGCCAGAAGAGGTGGCAGAGGCGGCCGTAATGCTGGCCCGAAACGGCTATATCACGGGCCAGACCATCAACGTGAACGGCGGCTGGGTGATGAGCTGAGATTGTTCCCTGGCTTGCACCGGGGGCTAATAAATTCTAATGGCCCTCCGTGCCCGTCGCATGGCCCACGCCGGTATATTCTTTCACTTTCAGCATCACAGCCCCGTGGCGGGGAACGGTTGCAGTATAGCTGCCGTGGAACGTGCCAAGGTCTTTATGCGCCCAGAGATCGCGCACATCGACGGAATTAGGCAGGCCGATATCCTGGAAGTTGACGGTGATGGGCATGGGCCCCATGCCGCGATTGAACAGGCCCACGGCGTGGCTTCCATCGGCGAGCGGCTTGACCCAGACTTCCAGCGACCCCTCCTGCCAGACACGGTGGCCTTCCACACCTAAAGGGTCCTGATCCACGGCAATCACTTCGGGGTTGGTAAGGATGGCAAGCGTATCCTTGCTCATGTGGATAAGGTTATTGCCCGCCAGGAGCGGCGCGGCCAGGATGCACCAGAGACTCATCTGAGTGATTTCCTCGTTGTGATCCAATTTGCCCAGGCCGATCTGGAGAATGTCAGGATCGTTCCAGTGGCCCGGACCGGCATAGGGCGCAAGCCCGTTCTGCATAAACCCGAACATGGAGACGCGGTAGTAGTTGCCGCCGATGTCGTTCGTGGTGCGCCACATGTTGGCGCCCACGGAAGGTCCCCATCGCCACACGCCTTCCAGGCCATACTGGCAAAGACTGTAGAGGATGGGACGGCCGGTGCTCTTGAGTGCATCTCCCATCTTCTTGTAAGCCGCCTGCATCTGGTCAGGCCTGTAAACCTTGCTGCCGCTGCACCAGTCGTACTTGAGCAGGTCAACTCCCCATCGCGCGTAGGTGCGGGCGTCCTGCTCTTCGTGGCCATAGCTGCCTTCGTAGCCCGCGCAGGTTTTCGGCCCGGGGGAGGAATAGAGGCCGAATTTCAACCCCTTGCTGTGGATGTAATCAGCCAGGGCTTTCATGTTCGGGAAACGGCTGTTGGGATGGATGTTGCCTTTCGCATCGCGCTTGCCCTGCCAGCAGTCATCGATGTCGACATAGGTATAGCCAGCGGCCTTCATTCCGGTGCTGACCAGCGCATCAGCGTTGGCGCGCACGATGGGATCACTGATGGTGCATTTGTATTGATACCAGTCATTCCAGCCCATGGGCGGCGTCTGCGCCAGCTGGCTTTTCCGTGCAAAGGCCTGCGGCACGGGTGCCGTGCAAATAAAAATGCTGATAATGGCGCTTGAAATCCAGATCTTTCTGGTTAATCGCATCGAATGTATTACCTCCTCAGGTGAATAAAAGCCCTTCGCTTCGCGAAAACGTAAAAATCATAAAAGACTAACCGTCTGCGGCAGTTCAGGGGCGACTCCTAAAACTTGACGACGGGCGCCAGCGCAACGCAAATGAGACCTGCAATAAAGAATGCGAACATCAGCGCCAGCAGGCGCCTGGCGGAACTGTCGGCCCGGGCAAACTCTTTCCACACAAACACTCCCCAGATGGCCGACACCATGGTGGCGCCCTGCCCCAGCGAGTAGGAAGTAGCGGGGCCGACCATTTTCACATAGGAAGCGACAAAGTTTGAAATGGTCCCCACGCCCCAGATCATTCCTCCCAGAACTCCCCAGAAGTGCAGGGACTTGCTCCCATGCAGGTAATCCACAAAGCGGACCGGCGGACCGGATACGGGCTTTCGCATGAAGATGTAATTCAGCGGCACCGTGCAGACCAGAATCCCAATCCCGAAAACGTATGCCACCGTGTAAGGGACCAGGTGATGCTCGCCCTTCAGGGCCTTGGCGACGAATGGATAAAACAGCCCCATACCCACACCGCAGAGCAGACTGAGCAGGATGCCCTTGGTGCTCAGCTTCAAGTCTTCGGAAATTTTGCGGTAGGCCATGGCATCCAGCACAATGGCCACGCAAACCAGGGCAATGCCCCCGAACAGCAGCACGGGGTTCCCGGCCGGAGTAATAATGTAATTGAGAATGGATCCAATCACCAGCGCCAGCCCGATACCGATGGGAAAAGCCACCGCCAGGCCGGCAATGGCAATGGCGGCCACCAGCAGGATGTTGGCAATGTTGAAAACGATTCCTCCGGCAAACGCCAGCAGCAGGTGGTGGATGTCCGCCCGCCCAAGGTTGGTCATAAAACTCTCGGGGCTTCCCGGCCGGGTGTTGCCGAGCGTGAATCCCATCAGCACCGACATCAGCAGGATTCCCCAGACGTAATCCCAATAGAAAAGCTCAAAGCGCCAGTTCCCGGTGAGCTTCTGGGTGTTTGCCCAGCTTCCCCAACAGACCATGCTGAGAAACATCATGAAGAGAGCAACCGCATAAGTGGAAGGAACAAACATCGCAAGCACCTTTCAGACAGAGAAGATTTTTCTGGTCACAAAACAACACGCGCTTTCCAAAATAAGCAGACTGTCCCCTTCCTTCTATTTCCAAACCTGGTGAACAGAGTGACGCTTTTCCTGCCACATTAAACCCGAGAGCCTCCCGGACTTCCAGCATTATTTTCATTTTTGTGACTTGAGGGATGCATCGAGATGCATGGATGCAGGAAACGCAGGCGGATACACTGCGACATCCTGGGCCTGAAAGATCAGGCAACGATGGTCAAAATGTGCCTGGGATGGGAAACAGGAAAGGAAAAGAGGGAGGAAACTTCTTCAGAAGGTAGTGGGAAAGATCAGCGAGCGGAGGCTATGCTGCGCGGAGGGATTGCAGGTTTTTGGCAGGCGCTGGTTACGGCTTCAGGGTGCGCGCAGGTTCTGCGGGCTTGTAACCTGAACCGTCGCTCCTGAGATCGACAAACGTTAGGACCGTTCGTTCTGCAAGAGAAGCATGATCAGGTCGACCCGCCGTTTCACTTCGAATTTGGCCAGAAGATTGGACACGTGGAACTTGGCTGTTCGTTCAGAGATTTTCAGTTTCCTGGCAATCTCTTTATTCGAAAGGTTTCCGGACAGGCACTCCAGCACCTCACGCTCTCGCGGGCTGAGGCGGGCTGAAGGCGCTTTGGCAAAGCGGCCCCGTGACCTGTGGGCCATAAAGTCCATAAACCGGGAGAGCATCTTCCGCTCCACCCAATAGCCTGCATGTGCCACCGTCCTGACGGCCTCGGGCAGGTTTTTAGACGCCTCGGAATAATCAAGAAGACCCTTAACGCCGAGTTCCAGAACGGCAAAAGCCGTGGAATCATTGAATTTTTCAGCGAGCACAATGACTTCGGATTCAGGGAAACGTTTCACCAGCGCGCCAATCAGGACCGCCGCGAACGGTCCATGGCCATCCACCACGTAAACGTCCGCTCCCGGAATCGCCAGGCGATTCACATCTTCAAAGAAAACCTGGCGCAGCCGGAAGGCTTTCACGGTGAGATTTGACCGGGAAAGTGTCCGGGTGAACTCATCCAGCAGCAACGGATGGGTAGAAAGCAGGCAGACCTGAGGATGATTGTTCCTGTTCGTCTTCCGCTCCATAGCCAATCCTGGATAGTGTTTGTCCTCAGGCGGAATTCCTCTGGAAACAAGGACAGGATAAGAAAGCCTGCACCTGGGCGAGCGACGCAGCAACCCGTCCTCTCAATCCTGTGCCTGGCAAGATCCTGGGCAAACGGAATGGCTTGATGGCAAAAAGCCCATCCTGCTTCCCGGGCAAAACAATGCTGCCCGCCTGAGGCAATATCTCTGCCCACGTTGGCACAGGCCAAGGGGCGCCACGGACCCGAAATTCCGCGTTCTCCGGCAGCCTACCTGTCCGCCGGTTCCACCTTGCGACCTGAACCTCTTCTAGCCTTTCGTACAGTTGTTGTACAGGCGTGCTCCTTAGTAGTCTAAAAGCGGCAGTCAATATAGGTTGCCAAGGCAAGACTTCAGATCGATAGCAAAAAATAAATCGCTGGCCGGTAATCACTGACTGAAGAACCGCATGTTTAATGCGTGGGCCTTGGCACAAAGTGGGGAGGACTGATGAAAAGAGAGCTCTGCTCTGTCTGAGGCGGGCATTTGCCTCGGCCGGAGTGGAGAAAAAAATCCGAAGCATTGAGTCATTTCGAGGGGGAAGGCCGATGCGCAGATCGAGAGTCTGCACGAGAAAGGGAAAGTCAGAATGCGTATCGTCGGGCCGAACTCAGGTCAGCGCCATTTCCTCCTTCTTTCTATTTTTTCCATCCTTTCGTTCTCCGTCGCCACCAGCTTTGCCTGGGGATTTCAAGGCAAGGGATGGGGGCATTCAACCAACCAGCTCTCCATCAGCAGCGTAGGGCCCGGCAGCGGGCCTGCAACGGGCGGCACTACGGTCATCTTGTCCGGCAGTGACTTTTCGCCGTCCGCTTCCGTTTTCTTCGGTGGAACTTCCGCCCAGTCGGTGGTTGTGGTCAGCTCAACCGAACTGCAAGCCGTCACGCCCGCGCATACCGGCGGGACGGTGAGTGTGACGGTGACAGAAAATCCTCACAACCAATCCGCAACCCTGCCAGGAGGTTTTACCTACGCCAGCGCCAGCTCAACCACCCTTGGCATTTCGGGAGCCTCCCCGGCAGATGGCCCGACCTCCGGAGGGACGGTGGTCACCATCACGGGCAAAGGTTTCCAGGCCGGAGCCGGCGTCAAATTTGGCGGTTCACAATCCACGGCTGTTACGGTGTCCAGTTCCACCCAGATCAACGCCATGTCGCCGGCGGGAAGTTCCGGGACGGTCTCGATCACGGTAACAGATCCCAATGCGCAGTCCGCGTCATTGCCCTCGGGCTTCACCTACACTTCAGCGCCTGCCGTCAGCAGTGTTTCGCCCAACTCGGGCTCGGTAACCGGCGGAACCACCGTAAAAATACTGGGCAGCGGTTTCCAAAGCGGAGCGAGCGTGACGTTTGGAGGAATTGCCGCAACGTCCGTGACGCTGGTCAGCTCAACCGAGATTCAGGCCGTGAGCCCTGTTTCTGCAGCCGGCACCGTCTCCATCGCCGTCACCAACACGGATTCGCAGAGCGCAACACTGGCATCGGCGTTTACCTACTTTCACACAGTCACCCTTTCATGGACGGACAGTTCGTCCGGAGTGTCGGGCTTTAACGTCTATCGCAGCTCCACCTCCGGCGGTCCGTACACCCGGCTGAATTCAACACTGCTTTCGGGGACATCGTTCAATGACGACAACGTGCAGGCCGGGCAAACGTACTTCTACGTCACCACGGCTGTCAACAGCAGCAACGCGGAAAGCGCGTATTCAAACCAGGCTCAGGCTATCGTTCCATCTCCCTGAGAGAACTCTGGCTGGCCATGCTCGAAGGAGTCAGCAAAAGGAAACAGAAAAAGGGGCATAACGGGAAACACGAAATGCGGAAGCAAGCAAAAGCGGATAGCAACACAGGTCGCCTGAATAGCGGCCTGTGGCGTCTTCAGTTCCACGCTTCCCGGCTGGGTTCAGCCCCCTTGAGGAGAAATATCATCATGAAGTCAAGCGTACTCGAACGGAAGATTCTCGCGTGCCTGGCCGTTCTGCTGGTGGCTGCCCTTCCGTTACTGGAAAGTTCATGCCGGAGCAATCTGAGCACTCCCCTCGGCACCGGCACGTCACAGCAGAACTCGGCAACTACGGCGGTGACGTCGGTGGTTCCCAAAACAGGTCCCCTGGCGGGCGGAACGGTCGTCACCATTAACGGATCAGGTTTCACATCCGGCACCCAGGCATCTGCTCCTTTGGTGAGCTTCGGCGGGACGCCGGCAACGAATGTGACCGTCATCAGCTCTTCGCAGTTGAAGGCCCAGGCTCCGGCACACGCTGCCGGAAGCGTCGGCGTGCAGGTAACCGCCGCAGACGGCAAATCCGCTTCACTCGCCAGCGCCTTCACTTACATCACGGCGACCTTCAGCGTCAAGAGCGTCTCACCCCTCTCGGGACCTGCCGCCGGCGGAACCACAGTGACCATCAACGGATCAGGCTTTCAATCGGGCGCATCTGTAAATTTTGGAGGGCTGGGGGCAACTTCCGTTTCTCTCACCAACTCTTCCACCATCGTGGCAGTTACTCCTGTTCACAGTTCCGGACCGGTGACGGTCACTGTTACCAATACCAGCGGAGATTCGGCCACCTTACCTTCAGGCTTTACGTTCCACAGCATCAATTTACTCTGGAACGCGCCTTCCTCTTCTCCGGTCACGGTTGCCGGGTACAACGTTTACCGCGGAAACGCCTCGACAGGCCCGTTCGGCCGGCTCAACGGGTCGTCACCCCTGACGACAACATCGTATGACGATACAAATGTCGATGGGGGTACAACTTACTACTACGAAGTGAAATCCGTGGATACGAACGGGGTGGAAAGTCCTCCCGCCGGTCCCGTCCCGGCAACCACGTCTCCTTAGAGCCCTGCAGCGCGCAGAAGCCCCCCGGCAGGCCTGCAGCTACAGGGATGGACCTTGCGCAAGTCCATAGGGATTTGCGCAAGGTCTCTCCCTCCGCCTGACCGCGGGGATAAACTTCGGCCTGCCAGCACCTCAGCAGTGGACAATCTTGCCCGGATATTCCGTGATTTCCCGCGTGGCATTGCGGGTGTCAATCACCAGCCGGGAATGGCGAACCACAAACTCATAGTCGATAGACGAATGGTCAGTGGCGATCAGCACGGCATTGTATTGTGAAAGCGTTTCCGGGCTCAGGTCCACCGAATCGAGCTGGAAATTGTAGTGGCGCATCCGGCCCAGGTGCGGGAAATAGGGATCGTGGTAATCCACGCGGACCCCGCGCGATTGCAGGAGTTCCATAATCGCCAGCGAAGGTGACTCCCGCAAATCATCAACGTCCTTCTTGTAAGAAACCCCAAGAACCAGGATGCGCGAGTTGTTGAGGCACTGCCTTCGGCAATTCAGCGCCTCGCCGGTGGCGGCCACCACGTGCTCGGGCATGGAGGCGTTGATCTCTCCCGCCAGCTCGATAAACCGCGTGGGAAATTCATACTCGCGGGCCTTCCATGTCAGGTAGAAAGGATCGATGGGGATGCAATGGCCGCCCAGCCCCGGACCCGGATAAAACGCGGAGTAGCCAAAGGGTTTGGTCTTGGCAGCATCAATCACCTCCCAGATGTCCAGGCCCATCCTCAGGCAGAGCAGCTTCAGCTCATTCACCAGCGCGATGTTCACGGAGCGGTAGATGTTTTCCAGCAGCTTGGTCATTTCTGCGGCCCGCGATGAACTCACCAGGACCGTATGCTCAAAAGCTGTTTCATAGAGCGCGCGTGTGGCAAGTACGCTGAGGGCATTGACCCCGCCAATCACCTTGGGCACCTGATAGGTCTTGAAATTCTTGTTGCCGGGGTCTTCCCGCTCCGGCGAGAAGGCCAGCAGGAAGTCAGTCCCGTCACTGTTCGCATTCTCCTCAGGATTGGCCTCGGCGGAATAATCGGACACCGGGCAGCGCAAGCCGGACTTTTCCAGGATGGGGAGAACCACTTCCTCGGTGGTTCCGGGGTAGGTGGTGCTTTCAAGCACCACGAGCTGTCCGCGGCGCAGGTGTTGGCTGATGCTCTCCGCTGTCGCGCGGATGAAAGAGAGGTCCGGCTCGCGGTGGTCATCCAGAGGAGTGGGAACACAGATGATCACCGCGTCCATGGCACTCAACTGAGTGAAGTCGGTTGTGGGCAGGAATTGTTTTGCCTGAACACCCTGAGCGATCTCAGAGTCGGGAATATGTTTGATGTAGCTGCTGCCCTGGCGGAGAGATTCGATTTTCGCGGGATCGATGTCAAAGCCCGTGGTCCCGAAACCCCTCTTCGCAAAAAGAAGGGCGATGGGCAGTCCCACGTAGCCCATCCCGACCACTCCAACCCGTGCGGTTCTTTCCCGGACACGATCCTGGAATCGCGTCAGGATATCGTTTTTTTCATCAAGACTTTTTGCCAACAACGTTGTAGACACCATGTTCGTTACCCTCCTGTAAACTCTTCCTTCCTGTAGGCTGCCACCGGCCGCAGCCGCCCCTTCGCGTTGTGTATCAGACAGCCGTGGGCAGACCCGCCTGCAATCAGCTTTTCAAAGCCCGGCACCGTCTGGTCCCGCAGAGGTCGGGGTTGAACTGCTGATGCTCAGATCCTGCCTTGATTTCGAGAAACGTAGCAGCCGAAACGGCACGAAAGATAAAATTCACATTCGCTTTTCCAAATGCAACCGCTGCAACATAACCTTCCAAGGGCGAAAAAGATCGAACTCGCCAAACGCCGGACGCATCAGCCGTCTGTGGCAGGTTCGTACAACCTGGCGCTCCTGGTTCCAGCACAAAGTCACCGCATCCTGCCTGGCGGTCTCCCAACCCCTCGCCGGTAACCTTAAGAAGGGCTTCCTTGCGTGTCCAGAGTTCGAAGAAACGCTTGCCACGATCCTCCTTGCGAATGGCCTCCAGGCTCATGCATTCTGCTCGAGAAAAAAACCTCCGGCCGACCCGCTCGTAGTCTGGAAATGTCCGGGCGCATTCCACATCCACCCCGACCGGGCAGGCACGTGTGATGCCATAGAGTGCCACATCCTCAGAGTGCGACAGATTGAAATGGATCGGAGGTTCTTCGGCGTCGCCCTGCAGTTCAGGTTTTCCGTACGTTCCCGTTCTAAAGCAGAGGCTGGCAGGGGATTCCCCGACATAATCACCCAGAAGCATTCGAAGCAATCCGTGACAGATGATGTAATTATTTCTGTCACGAAAAAACAGAAACTTCCCAGCCCTTGCCTGCTCCAAGGCGGAGAGAACGGACCACAACTCCTGAACGTGTGAGTCAAAATCGCGCAGATTCGCCCACCAAAGTTGGACTTGTTCATCCATGATGGCTAACCCAATAATCAGACGGATTCGCTGTTGACCAGGGAAGTGTTGCGCTATAATTCCCCAGAGGTGTGATGGTGTCTTGCCATGCCTACAAGTCGCCGTGGATCAATGGCGATCTTGACGTCTTCCGAAACACGGTTCGCCGCTTCATCCAGGAAAATTTCCTGCCGGCCGAGTCTCGCTGGCGCCGGCAGCATCATCCCGATCCGGAAGCCTGGACCGATGCCGGTGCAGCAGGCATCCTCCTCACCGATATCCCTGAAGAATATGGTGGCGGCGGCGGCACCTTTGCGAGTGAAGCTGTCGTGATCGAGGAACTCGCTCAAGCTGGAGTTCACTTCGGGTCCAACGTCCAAAGCGTTGTTGCGCATTACATTCTTGCTTACGGCAGCGAAAAACAGAAGCGGGACTGGCTTCCCCGCATGGCGCGCGGAGAACTGCCAGGAGCCATCGCCATGACGGAACCCTCAGCCGGTTCGGACCTGCAGGGAATCAAGACCACGGCTGTCCGCGATGGCGACGAATATGTCATCCATGGATCGAAAACATTCATCACGAACGGTCGGCTGGCCGGCATCGTGTGTGTCGCCGTCAAAACCGATCCCAAGGCCGCCGGGTTGAAGAGCATTTCACTTGTCATCGTAGAACCCCGGGATCTCCCGGGATACCGTGTGGGCTCTCTGCTTGATAAAGTCGGCATGCATGCCCAGGACACTTGTGAGATCTTTTTTGACGACGTCCGGGTTCCGGTTTCGAATCTGCTGGGACCAGCAGAAGGAGCGGGCTTTTCCCAGATGATGGAGCAACTGCCCTTTGAGCGCCTTGCCGTCAGCCTTGGCGCCGTCGCGACATCCGAGCGGGCCATCGCGGTGACGACAGAATACGTTAAGGAGCGCAGGGCCTTTGGCAAGACCTTGTTTGACTTTCAGAACACTCGCTTTAAGTTAGCAGAATGCAAAACTGAAACTCATGTCGGGCGGGTCTTCGTTGACGATTGTATCCAGCGGTTCATTAACGGACGGCTTGATCCAGTCACCGCCGCCATGGCGAAATATTGGCTTACCGACTGCCAGTGTCGCGTCGTCGACGAATGCGTCCAGTTGCACGGCGGCTATGGCTACATGATGGAGTATCCCATCGCCCGCATGTGGGTTGACAGTCGCGTGCAGCGAATCTACAGCGGAACAAATGAAGTTTTAAAAGAGATGGTCGGGTGGTCGCTTTAAACTGAAAGCCCCGCGTGACGCCGTAGTCAGTAACTCAACGCCCCCACTTCAACTTCATCTCCATCATCGCTCCAAGCAAGCTGTCGCAGCAGCGCTTCCCCCTCAGGAGGACAAAGCGGCGTAGCACAAAAGTATTGCCAGCTGTAATCCTCCCATGAACTTCGCCATTTGCTCGCTATCCAGCATGCCGTGAGTCCGGCGAACCTCTTCTTTAACAGGCACCTCCGCGCCTGCTGTCTCCGCAGCCTGCACTTCGTCCAGGGACGCTTTCAGGTCTTGCGCCAACATGCGCAGGTAGGGGTCGAGCATGATTCCTTTGGGCCGGGCAAGATTCGTTCGGACATCCAACTGCCTGCAAAGACCTTCACCCCATCCCAGCACTTCGTCCTCCTCACCCCAGAAGTGGCCTCTCGAGCGAATCAACAGCACCTTTCCAGAGTATGGTCGCGGCACGTAATCCTTCATGGCCTGGTGATTCACCTTCTTTACGCGCAGAAGGGTATCACTGCCTGACCTGGACGGTTTTCCCCAGCCCGCCAGTTTGTCCCTCCAGGGCCGAAGACTGCCCCCCAGGCTGGCCCTGGCAATTTCCCATTTGTGTCGCAGAAAGCGCCACCTCTCAACATTCTTCGGGGAAGCAAAGTTGGCCACGTGAAACCACATGCTCTGTAAAATGTGCAGGAATTCCAGGTGGCGCCATCTTGCCTTCTGAATCAGGCTGAGGTTGTACGAATCAATCATAACAACCAGAGCCACGTTCGCTCCCTGTGCACTCAGTTGCAGTGCCATCTCCAGAGCAATCGTTCCACCCAGGCAGTAGCCGCCAAGATAATACGGACCACGGGGCTGCACCCTTCTCACTTCATGGATATAGCGGCTGGCCATCTCCTCGACGGTCCGATGCAGGAATCCATCCCCCTTGAGCCCTTGCGATTGCAGTCCGTAAACCGGCTGATCCCCCCCAAGGTGCCTCGCCAATTGCTTGTAAAGCATGACGCTTCCGTTGCCCTCATGCGCCAGGAACAGAGGGGCCTTTGAGCCGCTCGCCTGGATAGGAACCAGCGATGACCAGCCTGGATCTCGCGAATCATTCCGAAGAAGTTCAGCAAGACGGGCAATCGTGGGCGCTTGCAACAGCATCGCCAGCGGCAACCGCTTATCCGACAACTTCTCGAACTCCGCAATCACCCGTACCGCCAGCAGCGAGTGGCCACCCAGGTCAAAGAAATCCTCATGAATTCCCACCCGTTCCACTTTCAACACCTTCGCCCAGATCCCGGCCAGCGACTGCTCCAGTGCATCCCGCGGCGCTACGTAATCACCAGGGACTTCGGCCGAAGCTTCTGGAGCCGGCAAAGCCTGCCGGTCAATCTTGCCGTTCTGAGTCAAGGGCAGTTTCTCCATCAACACGAACGCCGATGGAACCATATACTGCGGAAGCCGCTCCTTGAAGAATTTGCGCAGCATCGCAGGAGTTAGAATTTCTTCGTCCGCGGGCCGCAGTGGGCGAAGATGCGCGTCGGCAGCCTGTTGACGGACGAGCCGTCGTTCGGACGACGGCCTGATCGCATATACGTAGCAGAGTTCCGTCTTCCTCAGCAGCGGGTCTTGCTCAACGAGGACCTCAAAACCATTCCGTTCCACCAGCGAGGTGACAAGCTCCAGCTTCTCCTGCTCATCAACCTCAATCACCATTTGCTGGATTCTTGACCAGTCTTCAGGCCCAAGACCATCGAGAACATCGAGTTCACTCTTTTCAACGTTGATCTTGAGCAGATCGATTCGGTCGATCCCATGCTCCGAGATTACACTGGAGAGTGTCCGCAATTGAGCCGACAACGTCTTCGCATGAAACCGCCCGTCAATCATCTCACCGATTTCAGTAGCGAATCGGGTGCTATCAGGCGATTCCAACTCCTGATTCCAAACATAGGTCTTGACCACCTCACGCTCCTTGTCTGGATCGGCGTAAAATCCCGAAAGAAGCGAGAAACCTTCAAAGAACGTCATTTCTGCTGACTTATTCTCACGCGAGAGGCCAAGTTGGAAACACCTTACTGTTGCGTCTAACGACTCCGCATTGGCTTTCAAGCAGTCAAAGGCAGCGGGATTTGGCTCAAAAGAAAAAATCTTTAATCCCCGTGCCAATCGGCTAAGGAATACGGTAAATAATCCGATGTTCGCGCCGGCGTCAACAATACAATCGCCATCGCGGATTGTAATTCCATGCCGAAGATAGGCCTGGAGAACGAAAATTTCGTTGTAAATGTAATCCGTCTCGTTCTTATTCAGGTGGGCGACCGGTGAACCATCGGGCAGAGTGTAGAGGCTCTTGGCAAGCCAGAGGGGTTGGCTTAAGCGCTTTGGCACTACATAGGCCGCGAGTTCATTACTTCCAAATTCATCCTCTTTGGCTACGACAACAGCTTCGCGCACTCCCCGATGTGACCGGATGGCCCTTTCGATTTCGCCCAGCTCAACGCGGTAGCCGTGAACCTTGACTTGGTGGTCCACTCGGCCCAGGAATTCAACGTTGCCGTCGGGTAGATAGCGTGCACGGTCCCCTGTACGATACATTCGCCCAGACCTATTTGGGTTGAACGGGTCCGAAACGAACTTCTTACCAGTCACATCAGGACGGTTGAGATACTCACGACCCACGCCACAACCGCCAATGCAAAGCTCACCCGGAACGCCCACAGGCACTGGCTGCCCATTTCCGTCAAGGATGTAAGCTCGGCTGTTCGGCAATGGCCGGCCAAGAGGAAGTGAGCCCGACTGCGTGCCAGGCAATGGAGATTCAACATGATAAGTCAACACTCCCACCGTGGTCTCCGTGGGACCATAGTGATTATGGATCTCACAATTCGGTGAGAGCTTGCGCAATTTCTCAATCCAATCAAGCCGGGAGGCTTCACCCCCCAGGATCAAGCGAGCTCTAGGCATAACGGCCTGCGCGTTGCCCGCCGCCTGCAACGCCGCGAGGTGTGATGGCACTATCTTCAGAACATCGATCTTCTCCCGCTTAAAATACTCGCCCAGCTGCGCTGGACTCTGCGCTCGCTCCTGCGAAATCACATGCAAGCAGCCTCCAGTAGCCAGTGCCGGAAAGATCACCGTGTTCCCCAGGTCCGCCGCTATCGTCGACACCGTCGCATGGTTCATCCCAGTCTTGAAATCAAGCCGTTCCACTACCCCGAGAACATAATTCACTATGTTCCGGTGCTCGATGCATACCCCCTTGGGACGCCCCGTCGAACCGCTCGTGTAAATCACGTAGGCCAGATTTTCTGGCCGGGCGCCGGAAGCCCCGCAATCAAGCTCCCCGCTCCCCCTCCAATCGAACGTATCCAGGCAAATCGTCTGCGGGGCACCGGCCGGCAGATTCCCCAGAAGTCTGGTTTGCGTCAGCAGCAAGGCCACCTTCGCATCTTGCAGCATGTACCTGATCCGCTCTCGGGGGAACGTGGTGTCAATCGGAACGTAGGCCCCTCCCGCCTTCAGGATGCCGAGGATCCCGACGATCGTTTCGAGGGAGCGCTCGACAAAAACGCCTACAGTTTTTTCCGGCCCCACACCCGAATCTCTCAGGCGTCGCGCCAGCAGGCTGGCTCGGCGGTCAAGCTCAGCGTAGGTCAACTCCTGCTGTTCAAACGCCACCGCCGTTTGGGCCGGACTCCGCTCAGCCTGCCGTTCGATCAGTTGGTGCAGGCAAAGATCCTTTTCCGTATAGTCCACAAAAGTATCGTTCCATTCCAGCAGTCGACGGTGCTCGGCATCGCCAGACAGAGACGTCGCAGAAGCGCCCTGCGTGGAATGGCCGGCACGCGCCTTCGGGGAAGTCCCGAAGTGTCGCCGTACAATCTTCTTAATGGTCCCGGTCATCATGTGCATGTTCAAGGCCCTCTCTACCAGGTTGCCCCAACGTTCTGCACACACCTTAGCCGGACATCGATTGGCAGGAACCCTCGAACCGCCTCCGTTCCAGGAAAAGGCGAAAGTGCGTTGCGAAGCTGTTAATAGGAATTCACCATTCACCATCCCGGGCTTGCGGTTGGTCGATGTTAAAACAGAGCTAGGATCCTTTCTAGCGTTGGTTTTCCCGAGGAATACCGCCCCATGCGGAGTGTTGGCTGTGAGGATCAAATCAGACGCCTGGAAAGCGCCCACTCATAAGGACCTAAAAACTATAAACCAGCGTGCCGTTTTCCAGGCGCGCATAGGCAATTCTGGCGCGAACTTTGCCGTCGCCCTCAATTTCCCAACCGGCACCGTTCCTCACCAGCTTCATCCGGCTCCGCTCGCACCACCATTGGTTCACTTCGCACGGCAATGCGGTCCAGACGCCGGCGTTCTTTCGCAATTCGGCAAGACGCGCCAGCAGGCTCCGGTAAACTTTCTGCTCCGGTTCGTCGCGGATGTAGTCGGGATGGACGATAAAGTTCATCACACCGTGCTTCCTGCGGATCGCATCCATCTGCGCCTCCCACAGGTCAAGGTTGTAACGGCGCAGGATGTTGAAAAGCGAGTAATCCTGGGTCATGGTCACCGGAATTTCCAGCATGTCTCCGATGAAGTAGGGAAACGTGGTGCAGCACCCGCCGTGCTGGGGATCGAGATGCGCAACGTTGGGAACCGACATGTCATATTCAAAGTGCAGGAGGCCGAACCAGCCGATATTCCGGTAGAGGACCCCTGCCCTGAATCCCTTCGCGCCAAAGGTCTTTCGGTACCCTTCAATCACGGCCGCCCGCCGCCTGAATTCCTCGTAATCCCTGTACAGGTTGCCGTCGTGGTTGAGGTCATGAACGTTCACTTCAAACCCGCGACGGCGAATATTGTCCAGATAAGCCTCTGACACCTCGTAACGCGATTCGGGAACGACTTGGAATGACGACTTGATGCCGTATAAATCGTCGATATCCATCAGCTGGTCACAGAAGTCCCTGCCGGCCTGCGCCTCAACGTCATGAGTCATCACCGCACAAGCCTGCGCGCCATCGGGCCAGAACCAGATGAACGGAATCTCTTTCAGACCCTGAGCTTTCAGGTTCAGGTGCATCGCTGTCTCAAAGGCGGATTCAACGCTGGTTTCCACCGGCCAGCGCGGAAACTCTCTCTTTTTCCACCCCCGCAGGGAGTATCGTTGCAGGTGTTTGCGCACCGGCACCGGCATCACAGGGCGGAGTGCATAGTAGGCCGCCCGCACAGACCGTTGCAGGATACTGCTCCTGTTGGCGCCATTTCCGTTTTCCACATACTTTTCGCAACGGAGCGCTGTGACGGTTTCGGCAAGGTCGAACGGCAGACTGATGCCGTCCCGGCCGCTCTTAATGTATTTCAGGGCGTCATTCAGAATCGGTCCCGCTTCAGGCGAAGGCGTAAAGGCGGCGGTCCGCCCGTAGCAGACCGATTCCGGACCGAATTTAAAGAAGCCGGCTTCTTCCGACAAATCACCCTTCGTGCCGACGCGGACAAATTCCCGCGGGCACAGGTAATGATCCATCATCACCTGTTCCGACGGCTCCGGGCCGGGCAGAATTTCTTCCTGCACTGAATCCTCGCCTGCTCTCTCCAGTAAGAGGTTTGAATTTTCCATCATTGCCTCATGCTCTCCTGGCTCGGAGGCCTGTTTGGTTTGCCCGCCAACGTCATGCCGGAAGGAAGCGAATCGCGGACACTTGATTGCCGGGGCTGCAAATTCGTCCGGGCCAGGTTCCCGGCGGACGATCTATTTCGTCTGAACATCCAGCGAACAGAATGCACGGCCATTGAAAGGAAAGGGCGAATGTCATCGGCGGCAAACCAGTGGGTTTCTTCAACACCCCGGAGCGAGCAGAGCCAGTCTTTAAGCCCCAGCGTGCCATCCGCCAGTTTGCCGGCTGCGGCAATGAAATCTAGATTCTCAGCCAGCCACTTTCTGCCCACTCTGGGTTGCGCTCCCGCCACTGGCTGGCCCGTCAGGTCGCGATAAAGTACGCGTACAACGTCTGTGCCATTCCTGTCGACAAACAGCCGGAAGGTCATACCGGTTCGCGGGTTGACATCAAGCAGCTTGTACTGGCCGTCCCGTGCGTCGTACTTGAAGTCAAGGTCCAAAATGCCCCGGTAACCCAAGGTCCTCATCATGTCGCGGGCAAGAGTATTAACGGCCTCATTGGCAACACACACTCCCAGGCTGGTGACTCCGCCGTGGTCGGGATACTGGCGAATCTTTCTCCCCGTCATCCCCAAAAGACATTCCGAACGCTCGTCGAAGTATCCGTTAAACATCCAGACTGATTCCGGCGGGCCGGGAATGTATTCCTGAATCATCAGATTGCGGGCCTGCGGTGTTTCCCATTTGTCGTAAAGCTCCAGGAGGGAAGCATGGTTCTGAACGATGGCCAACCGGGTTCCAACGTAACGAAGGAGCGCTACGGTGTCGATACCCTTCAGGATGACAGGAAAACTCACCCGATCAAGGCAATCGAGAACGTCCTCCCGCGAACGCGGGAAAAATGTAACGGGAGCCGGAATCGAATACAGGCCGCACAACCCATACATGGTTTCCTTGCTGGAAAGCAGGTGGGTCAGTCCGGGAGGCTGATTGGGAAATATGAATCCCTCCCGCAACTTCTCTGCGTGGTCTGCCACAAACAGGCAGCTGCCATCGTCGGTAGGCAGGAGGATCGGCTTTTCGCCGATCTCGTCACTGAGCCGGAGCAATCGGTCCACCGACATCTCCAAAGGATGATCGGCCAGGTTCCAATATGCATTCTGTTTCCAGTATCTGGATCGTGCGGCGGGCGAACCAGGATCAGCGTGAACGCCGTAGACACCAACCCCAAGGCGTCCAAGACTTCGCGCAATCGCATGGCCGTGATACCCGGGGGCTATCACCACGACCGGAACAGAAGTATTTAAAGGGTTCATTTTCAGCAAATAATAAATAGTATTGCCTATAAACCCCAACTGCCGTTTCGGTCTTTAGCGCATTTTATGTTGTGCCGGCCGTCTAGAACCTTTACCCGTTAAAGGTTGTGAATTCGACCGGTCTTATGAGTCTTTTTAAGAATGAAATGTAGCTTAAGTTCGTATAAAGTGGTCAGCCAGCGCTATCCCCACAGAATCTCCGCAATGTTTGGAGCCGCAGAAAACTACCCTTTAATTATAATGCATGGCTCCAAAGAGATCGTGGGGAAATCGAACCTGCTTTTTGGCTGGAGTCAGAATTGGTTTTGCCTCGCGGCCAGGCAACAAGCGTGCTTATCGCAGACTGCCGCCGGGTCTCTGGCTCAGTAAACTCTGGCTCGCTTTGTCAGCCGGACAAGGCTGGGCAGCGGATCGCGCCAGGAGAAATAGGCGATTG
>Ga0102953_1000980_pt1 | contig 18629 bp, 25 predicted proteins | sample SalPon2A_C_D2_MG_FD_78509 | JGI IMG/M metagenome (GOLD analysis project Ga0102953, IMG submission 78509) | Soil microbial communities from South San Francisco under conditions of wetland restoration - Salt Pond MetaG R2A_C_D2_MG | ecosystem: Environmental > Terrestrial > Soil > Wetlands | place... | reverse complement strand
GCCGCATTTTTCCAGCGCATCGATGATTTGTTGTTTTTGCGGATCGCCCGATTTGCCGGCCGGATATGACGGCTCGATCGGCGGCGGGGGGGCTAAGCTGTCTGGTGGTGGCGCTTCGTAGACAGGCTGCGCGGTGCCGGATTCCGAAGCGGCAATAATGGGATAAACCGCGTGCTTGCTGTGCTGCTGCCACATGATGAAGGAAAAACACATTTCGCGGTCGCACAGCATGTCCTTCTTGTGGATGACCTTGCCCTGGGTTGTGGCAACCATGCGTTCGACGCAGTTGGACAGCTCGCGCACATTGCCGGGCCATTGGCAGTTGTACAGGACTTGTACGACTTCCGGCGAAAACCGCAGATGCTTGTCGTTTTCCTTGTTTGCCTGCTGCAGGAAAAAATCCGCCAGCAAGGGGATGTCTTCGCGCCGTTCACGCAGCGGCGGCAGAAATATGGCTACCACATTGATACGGTAATACAGGTCTTCGCGGAAACTGCCCTGGGTGACGGCCTCCTCAAGATTGCGGTTGGTCGCGGCGATCAGGCGTACGTCCACCTTGATGGTCTTGGTTCCGCCCACCCGTTCGAACTCGCGCTCCTGCAACACCCGCAGCAGTCTGGTCTGAAAGGCTGGGGAGACATCGCCGATTTCGTCGAGGAACAGCGTGCCGCCATGCGCCAGTTCGAAACGCCCCTTGCGTTCCTGCGAAGCGCCCGTAAACGAGCCGCGCTCATGACCGAACAATTCCGACTCCAGCAGGGTTTCAGAGAGGGCGGCGCAATTGACCTTGATGAACGGTTTGTCCTTGCGCGGCGAAAGATGGTGGATGGCCCGTGCCACGGCTTCCTTGCCGGTGCCGGATTCGCCGCGCAGCAATACGGTCGATCTTGAGGCTGCGACCTGGTGCACCTCGGCGAACACATTCTGCATGGGCTTGCTCTGCCCGATCACATTGTCCAGGCTGTACTTGCTTTGCAGCTCGGATTGCAGGCGCATTTTTTCCTGCAACAAATTGGCGCGATCTTCCGCCACTTTTTGGTGCAGACGCACTGTTTGTCCGACCAGGTTGGCTAACATTGTCAGGAAACGCACGTCGCTGCCGAAATTGCTGCTTTTGCCATGGTCGTTTTCGCGGTCGAAGCTGAGCACGCCTATGGTGTCGTGCCCTGCCTTGATCGGTACGCCGATGAAGGAGATGATAGTTGCTCCCTTGTTCTTGCGCGAGCCGGTACGGTTTAAAAACAGCGCTTCCTTGGCAATATCCGGCACCACGGCGGGAACACCGCTTTTAAGGACGCTGCCCATTACGCCTTCGCCGCTTTTGAAGCGGCCCTGGGCGATTTCCTCCTTGTTCATGCCGGTAGCGGCGACAACCTGCAAATAGCCGTCGTCCTGCAGCAGCGCGACCATGCCGCGCTGCATATGCAGGTGGCTGGACAATACGTTCAGCACGCTGCGCAGCGTCTTGTGCAGGTCCAGCGACGAGTTGAGTATCTTGCTCACTTCGTACACCGTGACCAGTTCTATGTTGTCTTCTTTCGAAACACGCACCTTGAATTCCTCTTGAATCATTACCGCCCTCCGATATCAAGCAATTTACATGCCCATACTGCGGACTCAACCATGAGCCTGAACGGACGGAAAAAATGCTGGCTGCCAACAATAGCCCGACAATTGATGTGTCGTAAAAGTTACAAGCCGCGCAGGTGGCGGGCAGCTTTGCATTGTCAGTAATCGGCAAGGAAATGATTTGTTTATGTTATTCGGCGATTGGCATGCTCTTTGCTGAGGTTTCTCTCAGGAAACCCGGCACAGGATCTGATAATGGCTTACAGCGATAAATTGATGGACCACTACGAAAATCCTCGCAACGTCGGTTCGATGAGCAAAGAGGATGCACAAGTAGGTACCGGCATGGTGGGCGCGCCGGCCTGCGGCGACGTGATGAAGCTGCAGATCAAGGTGAACGAATCCGGTGTGATCGAGGACGCCAAGTTCAAGACCTACGGCTGTGGCTCGGCGATCGCATCGAGCTCGCTGGTAACCGAATGGGTGAAGGGCAAGACGCTGGACGAGGCGATGGAGATCAAGAACACGCAGATCGCCGAGGAACTGGCGTTGCCACCGGTAAAGATCCATTGCTCGATTCTGGCCGAGGACGCGATCAAGGCGGCCGTGGCCGATCTCAAGAGCAAGCGCGAGGAGGAAGAGGAGAATTCCCGGGAAGTTTGTGTTGCTGAATGAATTTTAACCAATGGAGAGACAATCATGACCCAACTGCAGGCTGAAATACTGACGACAATGGATTTCACTGACAGCGCGGCAGCCAAGGTAAGGTCGCTGATCGAAGAAGAGGGCAACCCGGAACTGAAGCTGCGTATCTACGTATCCGGAGGCGGCTGCTCGGGGTTTCAGTACAACTTTGCTTTCGACGAAGCGGTCAATGAAGACGATACGGTGATCGTTAAAAATGGCGTGTCGTTGCTGATCGATGCAATGAGCTACCAGTATATGGAAGGCGCCTCCGTCGATTACCAGGAAGGACTGGAAGGGGCGCGTTTCGTGATCGATAACCCAGCCGCGTCCTCCACCTGTGGTTGCGGTTCATCTTTTTCGGTATAGGAGAGCAAATCATGGCAGTGACTATGACGGAACGCGCGGCCAGCCGCGTACAGAACTTCCTGAACAATCGCGGCAAGGGAGTAGGCCTGCGTATCGGTGTGAAAACTTCGGGCTGTTCGGGTATGGCCTACAGCCTGGAATTTGCCGATGAGTTTGACCAGGACGAGCTGACTTTTGAAAGCCATGGCGTTAAATTGCTGGTGGATGTCAGGAGCATGGCCTACCTCGACGGCACCGAACTGGATTACGCCAAGGAAGGGCTGAATGAAGGTTTCAAATTCAACAACCCCAACGTCAAGGATACCTGCGGTTGCGGCGAGAGTTTCAGCGTCTAAAGCCGTAATTGATAACAGGCCGGCTGGCAGCTTTCCCGATGCCAGCCGGTTTGTCCATTAAATTTTGCTGTGGGTGCCATCGCAGAAAGGTGAAGAATGTGTAGCCCGGCAACCGCACAAGTACTTCGTCTCTTTCTCGGCGACGGTAAATTTGACTGGCGCCAAATCGGTTCCGCTGTGGCTGCCGTCGCAGAATGGCTGGCTCTTGGAGCGTCCGCAGGCACACCAGTAGTAATCACCCGGCTCAAGCTCGACGGCAAACGGATTTTTCTGTACGCAAATTGCTTCGCTCATCGTGTTTCCTTTCGTGGTTGGTGGTAAATGTAATTTGCTGCAACAAACCCTGGTCCGCCATCAGCCTGTTTCCTGTTTGAACAGTTTTGTCAGGCTGCCCAGCGAGCTTTGTATCCTGCCCAGTTCGGTTGCGCTCATGACGTCGAATACCTTGCCGAGATGATCGAGGGTGGCGGGAAATACACGCTCGAACATTGCCTCTCCGGCATCGGTTAACTGCACAATCTGGCTGCGTCCGTCCAGCGGCGAGGCAACGCGCCGCACCAGTTTTTTTGCGGCCAGGCGGTCGACCACGCCGGTCAACGTGCCTTTGGTGATCAGTGTCATCTCGCCCAACTGCTTGAAGGTCATGCCTTCGGTATTACCCAGGGTCGCAAGGATGTCGAACTGCGAAGGCGTCAGACCCAGGCTGCGCACATGTCTGGACGAATAACATTCGAATGCCTGATAGCAACGCGCCAGTTCGCGCACCACCGGCAAAAACGCTTTGGCTTTCATATCTCCGGTATTGGAATATCTGTTCCGGCAATATTGTTCTAACTAGAACTATATGTCAAGTATGTTCGTTGCCAGCTTTGCTCCGGTTTTGTATGTCGCAAACGCTACAAATTCATATTTTGTTTCAATCATTCCAAATTCGAAAATACATATATCAATTTGATTTATAGAGAATACCGCTAGTGGCACGCTTGTTGCTGTTTAGTTGGCCGAAAGGGTTTTAGTTATGGACAACGAACATTACAGCATCATGGTGACGATCAACGACACGACGTTGCGCGACGGTGAGCAGACGGCCGGCGTTGCGTTCACTGCGGACGAAAAAATTCGCATTGCCCGCGGTCTGGTTGCTGCCGGTGTGTCCGAACTTGAAGTTGGCGTGCCGGTGATGAGTGAAGCAGAATGCGAGGTCATCAACGAAATTGCCAACCAGGACCTGCAGGCCGGCATGATGGTGTGGGGCAGGATGCACGAGGCCGACCTGGCGGCGATGATGCGCTGCAATGTGGACTGGGTAAATCTGTCGATTCCGATTTCCGATATTCATATCCAGAAAAAACTTGGCAAGGATCGCGCCTGGGTACTGAACACGGTTCGTCAGTTCGTTACGGCCGCCGCCGAAATGGGCTACCTGGTCTGCGTCGGCGGCGAGGATGCTTCGCGTGCCGATATCGATTTCGTGCGCCGGGTTGTTGAGGCAGCACAGGAAAGCGGTGCGCTGCGTTTCCGCTTTGCCGATACGGTGGGCATCCTCGAACCGTTCACCACCTTCGAGCGTATCAGCCTGCTCAGGAAAACTTCCGATCTGCAGATCGAAATTCATGCGCATAACGATTTTGGCCTGGCGACGGCCAATTCGCTGGCCGCAGTGCGCGCCGGCGCAACCCACATCAATACCACGGTCAACGGCCTGGGCGAGCGCGCCGGCAATGCACCGCTGGAAGAGGTGGTGATGGCGTTGCGCCACATCCAGAACATAGAAACCGGTGTTGATATGCACGGCTACCACGATTTGTCCGAACTGGTGGCCGCAGCTTCCGGCCGCGGCATTGCCGTGAACAAGAGCATTGTCGGCTCGGCGGTATTTACCCACGAAGCCGGTATCCACGTCGACGGCCTGCTGAAGAATCCGTTGAATTACGAGCCGTTCGACCCTTCCGAGGTGGGCATGATGCATCGCATGGTGTTGGGCAAGCACTCCGGCACCAGCGCGGTGATCAAGGCTTATGCGGATATCGGCATCAGCCTGTCCGCACTGGAGGCACAGTCGATTCTGGCCAAGGTGCGCGATTTCGCGCATCGCTACAAGCATTCGCCGGAACAGAACGACCTGCACCAGATTTATTTCGAAACCGTGGCATTCCAGCACGTGGCATACGAGGCCTGACATGTCCGGCGAACAGGCAACCATGAACAACCCGACCACAAGCGCAACCACCAAGCGCGCACCGGGATTGTTACGGCAAATCGCGGAAGACCTGGATTGCGTGTTCCAGCGCGACCCCGCTGCACGCAGCCGGCTGGAGGTACTGTTGTCCTATCCCGGCGTGCATGCCGTGGCCTGGCAACGCGTGGCACACCGCCTGTGGTGCCGCAAGCATCGCTTTACTGCCCGCATGCTGAGTTTCCTGGTGCGTATGTTCACCCAGATCGACATTCACCCCGGGGCCACCATCGGGCGACGGTTCTTCATCGATCACGGCTGCGGTGTGGTGATCGGCGAGACCGCGGAAATCGGGGACGACGTGACCATGTATCACGGCGTGACACTGGGCGGCACCTCGTGGAATGAGGGCAAGCGCCATCCGACGTTATGCAACGGCGTAGTTGTCGGTGCGGGCGCCAAGATTCTGGGGCCGATCACGGTCGGCAGGAACGTCATGGTCGGGGCAAATTCTGTGGTGATCCACGAAGTACCGGATGGCATGACCGTGGTCGGCATTCCCGGCCGCCCGGTGTTGCCGCTGGAACGTCGCCACATCACCGAGCACGGCATCGACCTGGATCACCACCTGATCCCGGATCCCATGGGCAAGGCGCTGGCATGCATGCTGCAGCGTATCGACGAACTGGAGCGCCAGGTCGGCAGCAACACTTCGGCCACAGGCAATATCAAATGCACCCAATGCGGTGGTCTGGACAACAACGGCAGGGCACATACCTGCAACACTGGAGAAATGGCATGAACGAACTGATGGCTACCATGGGACAACTCTCTTCGGCGGAGGAATTCCTCGATTTTCTGGGAGTGGAATACCAACAGCCAGTGGTCAACGTAAACCGCCTGCACATCCTGAAGCGGTTCAATCAGTACATGGCGCGCCACAGTTTCAACGGCACGACGGATGACGAACTCAAGGCGGAATACAGGACGTTGCTGGAACAGGCGTACGGTGATTTCGTGAAGTCTGACGCTGCCACGGAAAAAGTGTTCAAGGTGTTCCAGGATGCCACCGGAGTAAAAACTTTCAGCGTGGACAGCCTGCGCGCATCGCTACCGGCACGGCAATAAGTAAGGAGAGCAGACATGCTGCATATCGTGGTTTGTATCAAGCAAGTACCGGACTCGGCGCAGATCCGGGTGCATCCGGTGACCAACACCATCATGCGCCAGGGCGTACCGGCAATCATCAACCCCTACGACCTGTACGCGCTGGAAGAAGCATTGCGCATCAAGGACAAGTTCGGCGGTTTCGTCACGGTAATCACCATGGGGCCGCCCCAGGCCGAGGCCGCTCTGCGCAAGGCGCTGTCGTTCGGCGCCGATGATGCAATCCTGGTCACCGACCGCGCGTTTGCCGGTGCCGACACGCTGGCAACCTCGTTCGCACTGGCCTCGGCGATCCGCCAGATCGAAAAGAACATGCCGGTCGACCTGGTGTTCACCGGCAAGCAGACCATCGATGGAGACACCGCACAGGTTGGCCCCGGCGTGGCCAAACGTCTCGGCCTGGAACTGCTTACCTATATTTCCTCGATCCAGAGCGTGGATTCGGAAAAGCGCGAGATCGTGGTACAGCGCCGTTCCGAAGGCGGCGTGCAGGTGCTGCAAACGCGACTGCCCAGCCTGATCACCATGCTGGAGGGCAGCAACGAAATGCGTTTCGCCACCATGCCCAACATGATTCGTGCCGCGCGCACCCCGATCAAGAAGTGGGATCGCGAAGCAGCCGGCATCGAGGACATCACCAAGATCGGCCTGAAAGGTTCGCCCACCGTGGTTAGCAAGGTATTTGCGCCCAAGCCGAAGACGGAAAAGGCGGAGATTGTGGAGACCGAAAGCAACGCCCCGCAGGACCTGGCAGCTGCTTTGCTGTCGCGCATATTCACCCGATTCCCGCATGTCAGGGAACAACTCGACAAGAGCGCAAGCGTTTGAGGACAAGACCATGAGCGAAGAAACCAAAAAACCGGCCAGCAAGAGGAAATTCGAACTCTCCCCGGAGTTGCAAGCCTACCGTGGCATCTGGGTGTTCATCGAGCACGAGCGCGGTACGCCGCACACCGTGTCGTGGGAACTGCTGGGCGAAGGTCGCAAGCTGGCCGACAAGCTCGACGTGCAACTTTCCGGCGTGGTCATGGGTGCGCCGGGCGAAGACACGCGCAAATTCTGCCAGGAGGCGATCTACCACGGTGCCGACCATTGCTACCTGATGGAAGACGAGTTGCTCAAGGACTACCGCAACCAGCCGTTCACCAAGGGCATGACCGACCTGGTCAACGCCTACAAGCCGGAAATTCTGCTGCTTGGTGCTACCACGCTGGGGCGCGACCTGGCCGGCAGCGTGGCAACCACGCTGAAGACTGGGCTTACCGCCGACTGTACCGAACTCAATATCGACGTCGATATACGCAGCCTGCTGGCGACCCGTCCGACCTTCGGCGGCAGCCTGCTGTGCACCATCCAGACACTGAACTATCGCCCGCAGATGGCAACTGTGCGTCCGCGCGTGATGTCCATGCCGAAACGCGACGAGTCGCGCAGCGGCGGCATCACCGAGCATCCGCTATCGATGATCGAAACCGACATCATCACCAAGGTGCTGGAATTCATCCCGGACCAGAACACCAACAAGGTCAACCTGGCCTACGCCGACATCATCGTGTCCGGCGGCAAGGGACTCAAGAAGCAGGAAAACTTCAAGTTGATCTGGGACCTGGCCAAGGTGCTGGGTGCCGAGGTCGGTGCCACCCGCCCGGTAGTGCAGTCCGGCTGGGTCGAAGCCGAACGCCAGGTCGGCCAGACCGGCAAGACTGTGCGGCCCAAGCTGTACATCGCAGCCGGTATCTCGGGCGCGATACAACACCGCGTCGGCATGGATGCCTCAGACGTGATCGTGGCAATCAACAGCGATCCCAATGCACCGATCTTCGACTTCGCCACCTACGGCATCGTCGGCAATGCGATGACCATTCTGCCCGCGCTGACCGAGGCTTTCCGCAAAGAGTTGGCGGGCAGAGCGGAGGCGGCGGTAGCCTGACAATGATGCTTAGCCACGGATTGACACGGATGAACACGGATTACAGCGAGAGAAGCATCGTTATGCGGTTTTTATCCGTGCCTATCCGTGTTCATCCGTGGCTGATTGCAGTTTCTGATAGCAGGAGATAAACATGGAAAAATTCGATGCCATCGTAGTCGGAGCCGGTCCTTCGGGAAATGCGGCGGCCATTACCCTGGCCAAGGCCGGACTCAGCGTGATCCAGATCGAGCGCGGCGAGTATCCAGGCTCCAAGAACGTGCAGGGCGCCATCCTGTATTCGGACGCGCTGGAAAAAATCATTCCAGAGTTCCGCGACGAAGCCCCGCTGGAGCGCCACATCATCGAGCAGCGCATGTGGGTGCTGGACGACGATTCCTACATGGGCACGCATTACCGTTCGGATTCCTTCAACAAGCCGCCGTACAACCGCTACACCATCCTGCGCGCGCAGTTCGACAAGTGGTTTTCGGAAAAGGTACGCGAAGCCGGTGCGCTGGTGATCTGCGAGACCACCGCGACCGACCTGATCATGGACGGCAACCGCGTGGTTGGCGTAAAGACCGACCGCGAGAACGGTGAGGTGTTCGCAGAGATCGTAATCCTTGCTGACGGAGTGAATTCGCTGCTGGCCAAAAAAGCTGGCTTCCATCCGGAGCTCAACCCTGGCGACGTGGCGCTGGCGGTCAAGGAAATTCTGTTCCTGCCTCAGGAAACGCTGGAAAGCCGTTTCAACGTGGGCGAAGGCGAGGGCACCGTGATCGAGATGATCGGCAAGATCACCCAGGGCATGATGGGCACCGGCTTCCTCTATACCAACAACGAATCGCTGACCATCGGTGTCGGCTGCATGCTGTCCGACTTCAAGAAGGAGCGCATCTCGCCCTACCTGCTGCTGGAAAAGATGAAGAGCCATCCTTCGATCAAACCGCTGATCGAAGGCGGCGAGATGAAGGAATACACCGCGCACCTGATTCCGGAGGGCGGCCTCAAGGCCATGCCCCAGGTATACGGCGATGGCTGGATGATCGTCGGTGACTCCGGCATGTTCGTTAACGCCGTACACCGTGAAGGCTCCAACCTGGCGATGACCACCGGGCGCCTCGCGGCCGAAACCGTGATCGAACTGAAGCAGGCCGGCAAAGATATGGTCAAGGGCAATCTGGCGACTTACCGCACCAAGCTGGATGACAGCTTTGTGATGAAAGACTTGTCCAAATACAAGGATATGCCGAGTATATTTCATGCTAATCCGCAGTTCTTTACCACCTATCCAGAGCTGCTCAACAACGCAGCCAAACACATGCTCACCGTGGATGGCGTGGACAAGAAAACCAAGGAACGAGAGATTTTAAAGAGTTTCACCGGCAGCCGTTCGCTGACCGGCTTGCTGGGTGATGCCTACAAAATGTGGAGGGCTTTGAGATGAACGTCAACGTCGAGGAAAAACTGTTCCAGAACCGCTACAAGGTCGACCACGGCCGTCCGCACATCAGCATCATCGACCCGATGATCTGTGTCTCCGACTGCAAGACTCAGCAGTGTACCCACATCTGCCCGGCCAACTGCTACAAGGCCGAAGGCAACGGCGACATTACGCTGATCACCGACGGCTGCCTGGAGTGCGGCACCTGCCGCATCATCTGCGACGATTTCCGCAACGTCGAGTGGGATTATCCGCGCGGCGGCTACGGCATCCTGTTCAAATTCGGGTGATGGGTATGACACCGGCAGAGGATATCAATGTATTTCTGGCGCATGCCGTCGAGCTCGAACGCGAAGCGGCACGGCGCTTTGAGGAACTGTCTGAAACCATGCAGTCGGACAGGAATGTCGAAGTCGAAAAGTTTTTCCGCCAAATGGCGGTTTTCTCGCGCAAGCATCTGGCGTTGGCAATGGAGCGTGGTGGCTTCCACAGCCTGCCCGCACTGTCTGCCGGGGAGTACACATGGCCTGACGGGGTCAGCCCCGAGCAGTTCGACTGGATAGGCGTTGATTCCATGATCGACGTGGAAAATACCCTGAGACTTGCTCTGGACGGGGAACGCCGCGGCCAGGCTTTCTATGCCGGTATCGCCGCCATGACCCGCGACCAGGAGGTCAAGGCGATGGCAGATGAATTTGCCGCCGAAGAATCCGAACATGTGGCAATACTGGAAAAATGGATTGCCCGGTATACCGATAAATCCTCACAAACATCATAAGGAAGCAAGTATGGCTAAACCGCAAAAACACGTATTCGTCTGCACCCAGTCACGTCCACCCGGGCATCCGCGCGGCTCATGCGGAGCCAACGGCAGCATGGCCGTGTTCCAGGAATTCCTGCAGCAGTTCGAAAAACAGGGACTGTGGGGACGCTTTACGGTAACCGGCAGCGGCTGTCTGGGACCGTGCGGCAATGGCCCCAGCGTTCTTATCTATCCGGAAGGCGTGATGTATGGCGGCGTAAGCAAGGACGACGTGGCCGCCATCATCGAAGACCACCTGCTGGGCGACCAGCAGGTGGAGCGACTCAAAATGCCCGCCGAAATCTGGTAACCAGCAGAAAACTATCGAACCTAACCATTAAACAAGGGAAACATTACCATGAGCACCTCACCCATCCAGAATCTGGAACAACAGAAACGCCTGCTTAGCCCGGTCTACAAAGGCGCCCTTAAACAGGCCGACGAAGGTTTTCGCGGCGAAATCGCGCTGAAGTTTGCCGAACAGCTTGCCGACGAAGCGCGTCCACCGGAAATCGCGGCATTCCAGACCATGTTTGCCTCCACCGGCGGCAAGTTCGATTTCCTGGCCTGCGAACTGGATTCGCTAGCCTATCTGGAAGATCTGCGCTCGGTGCTGGGCGATTTTCTCAAGCCGGAAGGCAAGTATTTCGCCTTTGCCGGCAACGTGGATATCTCCAAAAAATATGCCATTAGCATGGACGGCATCGAGTTCAACGTGTTTCCGTTGGACGAGGCCACTGTGTACAACGAACTGCTCGACCTGATCGGTCTTGAACGCACCGACCTGAAGAAACTGGATACCGCTTCCAAGCTGGACAAGATCAGGGAAGCAGCCGCAAGGTATGTCGGCAAGCTGCCCGAAGTCAGTTTCGAGCAAGGCAAACAGGAGATGGGGCCGATCCGCATTCCGGACAACCGCCCGGTTTAACCGGCTCATACACCGGCAATAATGGAATCGCTGATTGCACCGCGTGTGCTGTTCGGCGGCGAGGCGCCCGCCGAGATCGTCTCGCTGCTGGAGCGGGCAATGCAGTCGTACGCCGACAACCAGTTGGCGGAAACCCTGCTGTGGCAGGCACAGCACCAGGCCCCGGATGCCTTGCCGGTGTATTTCTCGCTGTACAAGTTTTATTTCTACAAGGGCAACCTGGAACAGGCGGAACTGGCTGCACGCATGGCACTGGCAGCCGCCGCAATGCAGGGCGGCTTCGATGCCGATTGGCAACGACTGGAAGCTGATGCGTGCGACTGGACGGATCATGCCAGCCCCGCACATTTCTACCTGTTCAGTCTGAAGGCGCTGGCGTTCATCCGCCTGCGGCGCGGCGATGCCGATGAATCGGCGGCAATACTTGTCAGGATGGCCGAACTCGACCCGGACGACTCGGTCGGTGCCTCGGTCATCCGCTCAATAGCAGAAGGAGCTGCATAATGGAGCAACTCGAACAGCGCGTCGCAGCAGTGGCCGAGCAGGGAAAAACGCTGCTCGCCGCATTGCGTGAAAAAGTCAGCGGGTTAAACCTGAGCGGTGAGGAAGTCGTCATTCCACCGTTCGACGAGGCGAAATTTACGCTGGAATATGACCTGTATAACGGCCAGCAGACGCTGATGGCTTCGTTCTATCCGTCGCAATATTACCGCGCCGGTTTCCTGCTGTTCCATTCGGACGGCAGTTGCTTCGCCGAATACCACGTCATGCAGTTGCACCCGAAAACCCCCCACTTATTTATCGAAGCTGTGGAAGCCTGGGTGCGCGACGGCGAAATCAAGACCGACACCCGCCTGGCACCCATGCCGCAATGATGCGTAGCAAACCGGACAAATCCGGCTATTGTTGCGCCATGCGCTATAAAGCATGGTACATAACGTATAGAATGCATGAAGCTTTTTAATCCAGGCGTAGTTCTTGCTATATCCGGGATGGCGTTATAAGGCTTGTTATATAGCTAAAACGCAGCAAGAACAAAATTTCTGGTTTTCGCTCAGGAGGATTTATGAGTATGAACATGCAGGTACTAGGCGGAATCTGGCTAGGGCAGGACGGGGAACCGGTGCTGGGCGACGTGCGTATCGCGCTGCTGGAACAGATCGACCAGACGGGTTCGATCACACAGGCGGCCAAGGCGGTCGGCATCAGCTACAAGACGGCATGGGACGCGGTCGACACCATGAAGAACCTTTCCGGCGAGCCGCTGGTGGAAAGCGCCAGCGGCGGCAAGGGCGGCGGTGGCACTCGCCTTACCGATTCGGCGCGCAAGCTGGTAGAGACTTACCGGCTGGTCCAGCAGGAACACGAGCGTTTCCTTACCGCGCTTAGCGACGGCATCGACGACTTCCAGAATTTCTATCAAATCATCCGGAGACTCTCCATGAAAACCAGTGCGCGCAACCAGTTCTTCGGCAAGGTTATCGCCATCCGCGGCGGATCGGTCAACGCCGAAGTCGAACTTGCCCTCGGTGGCGACGACAAGATCGTTGCCACCATTACCCACGAAAGCCTGGAAAACCTGGGCCTGAAAATCGGCAGCGAGGCTTGGGCCCTGATCAAGGCGCCATGGGTCATCATTACTACCGGCGACACCGACTTCAAGCTCAGTGTCCGCAACCGCCTGTGCGGAACCGTCACCCGCCTGACCAAGGGCCAGGTCAACAGCGATATTGTGCTGACGCTGGCGGGCGGTAACACGGTAAGCGCAATCGTCACCAACGACAGCATAGAACAGATGGAGCTGAAGGAGGGCGTTGAAGCCTGCGCCATATTCAAGGCGTCCAGCGTAATTATCGGCGTCGCCATTTAAAAAAACAATTGGGAATGTTATCAATGAACTGCAAGCCTATATTTAAGTTATTGGATAAGTTTGTTTTGGGGCTGGTTTTGCTGTGTGCCGCCGCCTTGGTCCAGGCAGAACCGTTGATGATCGCGGTCGCCGCCAACGTGAAATTCGCCTTTGCCGACCTGCAACAGGCCTTCACCAGACAGACCGGTATCGAAGTAAAAAGCGTGTTCGGTTCCTCCGGCAAGCTCACCGCGCAGATCAAGAGCGGAGCCCCCTTCGACGCATTCCTTTCAGCCAACATGAAGTATCCGGAAAACCTGTACAAATCCGGACTGGCGATCACCAAGCCCAGGGTCTATGCCAACGGCGTGCTGGTGCTGTGGACATTGAAACCGCTCGACCTTGGCAAGGGCATCCAGGTGCTGAACGACCCGGCCGTGCAGAAAATCGCCGTGGCCAACCCCAGGCTGGCGCCATATGGCCGCGAAGCCATCAACGCGCTGGAGCATTTCAAGCTGCGCAGCACAGTCGAACCGAAGCTGATCTATGGCGAAAATATTTCCCAGGTCAGCCAGTACATCGACTCGAAATCCGCCGACATCGGCTTTACCGCCAAATCGGTCGTGCTTGCGCCGCAACTGGCTGGCCAGGGTAAATGGATCGAACTGCCCAGGGACAGCTACCAGCCGATTGCGCAGGGGGTGGTGATACTCAAGCATGCCGAGGAAGCCAATTCCGAAAACGCGCAGCGTTTCCTGGCATTCCTGGCCTCACCGGCGGCACGCAAGATATTCGAGAAATACGGCTACCTGCTGCCATGAACCGGTTGCGCGGACAAATCAGCGGCATCGAGAGCAACGGCCACGTTTCATTGGTTGACGTGACCGTCAACGACAACACTTTTGCCTGCATCCTTTTGGAAGCGCCGGACAGCTCGCCCTATCTCGCCGTGGGCAACGAGGTCGATGTGCTGTTCAAGGAAACCGAGATTTCGCTGGCAAAGAACCTGTCCGGCCTGATCAGCCTGCGCAACCGCATCCACGGGACTGTGCGGACTATCCGCAAGGGCGAGATCCTGAGCGAAGTGGTGCTGGACTGCGGTGGCTATCCTGTCACCAGCATCATCACCAGCCGTTCCATCGTGCGCCTCGATATCAAGGAGGGGGATGAGGTGGAGGCGCTGATCAAGGCAAACGAAGTTGCACTGACGGAGATATGAGATGAGTTACGACTGGCAGCCGCTACTGCTGACCTTCAAGCTGGCCGGGATCACCACGCTGATCCTGTGCCTGCTCGGCATTCCGTTCGCCTGGTGGCTGGCACATACCCGTGTGCGTATCAAGCCGGCGCTGGAAGCGCTGGTCAGCATGCCGCTGGTGCTGCCGCCGTCGGTGCTGGGTTTTTATCTGTTGCTGGCGTTCAGTCCAGGAAACTGGTTTGGTGGAACGGTAGAACATCTGACCGGGTTGAAACTCGCCTTCAGTTTCAGCGGGCTGGTCGTCGCTTCGGTGATTTTCAGCTTTCCATTCATGGTACACCCGGTGCAATCCGGCTTTCAGGGGTTGCCGGCTAGCCTGAGCGAAGCAGCCCTTACGCTGGGCAAGTCGCGCTGGCAGACCTTCCTGCATGTGCTGCTGCCCAACATCAAGCCGCAACTGCTGGTCGGGGTGGTGCTGTCCTTTGCACACACCATAGGCGAGTTCGGCGTGGTGTTGATGATAGGCGGCAACATGCCGGGCGAGACGCGCGTGGCCTCGATTGCCATCTATGACGAAGTGGAATCGCTCAACTATGCCAGCGCTAATTTCTATGCGCTGGTGCTGTTCTGCATTAGCTTCGCCATCCTGCTGGGTGTGTACCTGATCAACAAGAAACTGCTGATGCGGGTGGGCTGATGATCGAACTTGACCTGCGCAAGAAGCTGCATTCCGCCGAGGGTGAATTCGATCTGGACGTGCAACTGCATGTTTCAGAAGGTGAGTTCGTCACGTTATTCGGTCATTCCGGCGTCGGCAAGACCACGCTGCTACGTTGTCTTGCCGGCTTGGCCGAGGCCGACGACGGCATCATCCGCGTGCGGGGCGAAACCTGGTTCGAACGGCGCAACCGTTTGCCGCCACAGCGTCGTCGCGTCGGCTACATGTTTCAGGACTATGCGCTGTTTCCCAACATGAGCGTGCGCGGCAATCTCGAGTTTGCGCAACCGAAGGATGCAGTGCAGGGGAGGGTCGACGAACTGATCGAGATGATGGCGCTGGGCGAATTGCAGCACCGCAAACCGGCCACGCTTTCCGGAGGGCAACAACAGCGTGTGGCACTGGCGCGCGCACTGGCCTCCGAGCCGCACCTGTTGTTGCTGGACGAGCCGTTTTCCGCACTCGACCAGCAGACCCGGCTGCGCCTGCAAGACGAGGTGCTGCGCCTGCACCGTCACTACGGCCTGACCACCATCATGGTCAGCCACGACATCAGCGAGGTCTACAAACTGTCGCAACGCGTTCTGCTGATTGAGCACGGCAGGGTCGTGCAGCAGGGCACGCCGGCGGAAATATTCGGGGCAGGACAGGCAGGAGGAAAATTCAGTTTTGCCGGGGAAGTGCTGGCAATCGAACCTTCCGACGTGGTATTCACGGTCACGCTGCTGGTGGGCAACCAGATCGTACGCGTTATTGCCACTGCAGAAGAAGCTCGGGGAATCCAGTCAGGCAGCCGCGTGATGCTGCTATCCAAGGCGTTCAATCCGGCGCTGGTGGCATGCTAATGTGCTGCCGGAAAAACGATCAGACAACTACAACGATTCAAAATCCCTGCTGCAATGTTAAAATTCGGGAAATAAAACTTGCATTACACTATGATGGCTGTCTTGGCCCCTGGCAATAATCATGAAAAACAATAAATTAAATCCGTTATTCGATAAAAACCTGGAGTTGGCAGGGTGGATCGACTCGGGAACCTATATCTTCGATACTGCAATGAACTGGGTTGCCTTCGTTGCCAATGAACATGCATGGTCCGCCCACAATGTCCACTGGCTTGGTCCTGTAAAAGGGAGACTGTGCATGGACGCCCTCGGCAAGCCGGTCGCATGGAATCCGCAGGAAGGAGTTTTCAACATCCTTCCGCCGCCACGCCCGCCACGCGCCTCGCTGATCGTTGCTCCCCAGCTGCCGGAGCAACCCGTAGCACCCGAAGCGCCAGCCAAACCCGCCCCGCCCAAGCGTGGTTGGTCGATGCTTTCTTTTGAGCAATGGCTGTCGCAGTAATCTGAAACAAATCTAACAGTCGGAAAATAAATTAAGGGCAGCCTGACCAGGCCGCCCTGTATATTGAATCGTTTATGCTGATTGCCAGAGCTTCCACCATCTGGATATATTCCCCGTACGCATAAATTCTTAATGCCAATAATGGCGGTTACTGCTTCATGTCAATCCTCTTATACTGCCATTTATGGCAGTATATTCTCTGCTTCAGTTATGCGAATTAACCAGTAAATTCATATAATATCAATGTGTTAATGAATACTTCAGGTAAGTGGCATGCATAATGCATAAGTATGGGTGGACGCAAAGCGGGTCAGAGGCCCGGATGCGAGGAATCGAAACCAAAGGAGAGTGCCATGTTCAAGTTTCCCCTGGTAACCATCTACGCGATTGTTGCTTTCAACATTATGATGTTTACCCTGTTGTTGCAGTTTGATTACCTGATGTTTCAATCGCCTGTCGCAAAGGTTATTGCTTGGGTAGCCACGATTACTGCATGGGGAGTTGCTTACCTGAATCGCAACAAGTTCTATACGATTAACCTCACAGGCGACAACAACTTGCATCACGAGTAATTCTGCCAAGGTACTTGACGATGGCCGGATATCCCCCTGATCCGGCCATTATTTTTTATATACACACCTGTTTTGATCAGAAGCCGGAACCCGGCTGTTTCAGAAATTCGACTTCCTCTTCCGTAGATACCCTGCCCAGAATGTCATTGCGGTGCGGGTAACGGCCAAAGCGCTCGATGATCGCCTTGTGCCGGAACTCGAAGTCCAGATTGTTCGGATTGCCGTTTCGCCTGAACAATTCCACCGCGATCTCGTGGATTTCCAGCGACTCACTGTGCATGAACGGCATGTAGAGAAAACTGCGTTCGGACTGGCTCAATGACTGGTCCGCCCCCACGGCAATCGCTTCCTGAGACAGCGCCAGCGCCATTGGGTCATAGGCAAATGACAGGGGAGAACCACGAAGCATGTTGCGGGAGAACTGGTCCAGCACGATAACTTCGGCCAGCCGTCCGTGCGCATCTATGCGCCACCCGAACAGTTCGCAGCGCGTTGCACGCCGGTGTATCTCCGAAAACCGTTCGACGATCATCCGGTCGAAATCATCGTCCTTCTTCCACCATTGCGCCGGTTCGATTTCCTCGAACCAGAATTTCAAGACATCCTGGTACATGCCGGAATTAGACGCCGAATAGCATCGTGGGACAAGCGGCATTTCTTGGTATAGTCGACATCACGATGGATGCACCGCTGCCCAAGTTCCTGGCTTTGCTGCTGCTGATTCTGATCGGCAGCAGTGGAGTAGTGCGGGCGGCGACGCTGTCGATATCCTGCGGTGCGGTCGGGGTGGAGATGCGCCTGTGCCAGCAGGGCGTCGATGCCTGGGTGCAGCAAACCGGCAACCAGGTCAAGATCGTCGCAACACCCAACTCATCCACCGAGCGTTTCGCGCTCTACCAGCAGATCCTCGCTTCGCATTCCTCCGATATCGACATCCTGCAGATCGACGTGGTCTGGCCCGGCACTCTGGCGCCGCACCTGGTGGACCTGTCGCAATACATCGGCAAGGATGACACCAGGCAATTTTTCGCCGCGCTGATCGCCAACGACACCGTGGCCGGCAGGCTGGTGGCAATACCGTGGTTCACCAATGCCGGCGTGCTGTACTACCGCAAGGACCTGCTGCAGAAATACCACGCGGCCCCGCCGACCACCTGGCAGCAACTGACGACCACCGCGCGCCGCATCCAGAACGCCGAACGCAAGGCCGGCAACCCGCGCATGTACGGTTTCGTGTTCCAGGCCAAGGGCTACGAAGGCCTCACCTGCGATGCGCTGGAATGGATAGACAGTTTCGGCGGCGGCACGCTGATCGACGCCGACGGCAAGGCCACGGTAGACAATCCGCGCGCCGTGGCGGCGCTGCAAATGGCCAAAAGCTGGATCGGCGACATCGCGCCGCGCGGCGTGCTGAACTACGACGAAGAGGAGAGCCGCGGCGTGTTCCAGTCCGGCAACGCCGTGTTCATGCGCAACTGGCCGTACGCCTGGGCGCTGGGCAATGCCGCGGACAGCCCGATCCGCGGCAGGATCGGCGTCATCGCGCTGCCTGAAGGCGG
>Ga0102953_1000979_pt1 | contig 18660 bp, 22 predicted proteins | sample SalPon2A_C_D2_MG_FD_78509 | JGI IMG/M metagenome (GOLD analysis project Ga0102953, IMG submission 78509) | Soil microbial communities from South San Francisco under conditions of wetland restoration - Salt Pond MetaG R2A_C_D2_MG | ecosystem: Environmental > Terrestrial > Soil > Wetlands | place... | reverse complement strand
CTCATCGGCCGCAACCTCTTCCGCATGCTGTTCATGATCCCGCTCTTCGCCACGCCGGTGGGCATCGGCTACCTGGCCGTCATCCTGTTCGCCCAGAGCGGGCCCATCAACGGCCTGCTGCAGGGCCTGCAGGGCCTCCTCGGCGCGGTCGGCCTGCACACCTCGCTGGCCGTGAACTGGGGCTCCAGCCCGCACGGCGCCGCCGTCGCCGTGGTGATGCTGGAGATCTGGCGCTGGACGCCCTTCGCGTTCCTGGTGCTGCTGGCCGGCATGCAGGGCATCCCCGAGGAGGTCTACGAGGCCGCCAGCCTCGAGACCAACCGCGGCTGGGACGTGTTCCGCTTCATCACGTTGCCGCTGCTGCGGCCGATGATCGCCCTGGCGCTCCTGCTCATCACGGTGGAGGCGTTCAAGACCATCGACATCCCCTTCGCCTTCACCAAGGGCGGGCCCGGCATCGCCACCCAGACCTACACCATGCTGGTGTGGCGGGTGGCGTTCAACTCGTTCGCGCTGGGCTCGGCGGCGTCGCTGGGGTTCCTGCTGCTCGTCCTGGTGCTGATCGTGGTGAACGTGCTGTTGTTCGTCGGCAAGCTCCGCATCAGCATCTTCGGGGAGGACTGACGTGCGCCGTCGGCGTTCACCCCTCCAGGTCGCGTCGTTCGTCGTGCTGCTGGTGCTGGCGACGATCTGGTCGGCGTTCCCCTTCGTGTGGGCGCTGCGCAACTCGATCATGCGGTTGCAGGACACCTACAAGCCGTGGTTCATCCCCTGGCTGCAGTTCAAGCCCACGCTGGACACCTGGCGCGCGGAGCTGAGCGGGCAGAGCGGCCTGGTGTCGGCGGCGAGCCACAGCCTGATCGTGGCCCTGGTCAGCACCGGCCTCGCGCTGGTGCTGGGCACCCTCGCCGGGTACGCCCTGGCTCGCTTCCGGTACCGCTACCCGGACAACCTGAACCTCTCCATCTGGTTCCTGTCGCAGCGCTTCCTGCCGCCTGCGGTGGTCATCGTGCCGTTCCTGCTGATGATGCGCTCCGCCTGCCAGCCGCTGGGGCTGGACGGGCTGCATGTCCCGCAACCCCTGCAGCTGCTCTGCATGGCCACCGGGAGCCGGACGCTGCTCAACAACCTCACCTCGGTGGTCATCGCGCACACCACGTTCAACATGCCCTTCGTAGTGTTGATCATGCGCTCGATCTTCCGCGAGCTGCCCATCGAGCTCGAGGAGGCGGCGCTGGTGGACGGGGCCAACCGCATGCAGACGTTCTGGCTCGTGGCGATGCCGCTCGCGGCGGCCGGCCTGGTTGCCGCCGGGCTCATCTCCTTCGCCTTCAGCTGGAACGAGTTCCTGTTCGCGCTCATCCTCACCGGCCCCACCACCCAGACCCTGCCCCTGCTCATCGGTTCGGGCACGGGCGTGCAGGGCATCCAGTTCAACCTGATCAGCGTGAGGACGCTGGTCGCGATCCTGCCGCCGGTGGTGGCCGCGCTGCTGGCGCAGCGCTACGTGGTACGGGGGCTCACGTTCGGGGCGGTCAAGGGATGACCGCCCGCCCGGGCCGACGCCGGAGAGGCCGCCGACCCGCCGTCAGGCGGACGCTTTCGAGGTGATCCATGGAGCTCTACCCGCTCAAGCTCAGCTTCCACGTCCGGACCTACAGCTTCGGGGAGCGCCTCATCGCGGATCGCCTGGGCAAGACGGGGCTGCCGCAGGGGACCGTCGCCGAGAGCTGGGAGGTGAGCGACTATCGTGACGCCATCGCCACCGTCCGCAACGGCCCCCTCGCCGGGACCAGCCTGCGCGACCTCGTCGAACGGCAGCCGGGCGCTCTGGTCGGCGAGCGCTGGCGCGGCCCGCACTTCCCGCTGCTGGAGAAGCTGCTCGACGCCAGCCACATGCTCCCCGTGCATCTCCATGCCGACGACGCCACCGCGCGCGACAAGTACGGCGAGCCCAACGGCAAGACCGAGGCATGGCACGTCCTCTGGGCGGCGCCGGGGGCGAGCGTCCTGGTCGGGGTGCGGCCGGGCCTCAGCGACGAGGACCTCACGGCCGCCTTCCTGGAGCAGGACTTCGACCGCGTCATGTACCGCTACCCCGTCCGGGCGGGCGACACCGTGTACGTCCCCGGCGGCGTGCTGCACGCCTTCGGACCCGACACGCTGATCTTCGAGCTGCAGCAGACGTCCGACCTGGGGCAGTCGGTCATGCCGCACGACCTCTACGGCAACGAGCTCGACGGCGATGCCTGGCGGCGGAACATCCGGGAGACGCTCGACGAGCTCCGCCGGGACCGCTATCCGCGGCCGAACCCCGGGCTGCTGCTGGAGGAGGGCGCCAACCGCCGCACCATGGGGTGCGCCGGCCCCCACTTCGCGCTGGAGCGGTGGGCCCTCTCGGAGCCCCACCGCGTCGGCGCCGGACCGCGGCGCTGCACCACCTTGACCAACCTCGGCGATGCCGTGAGCCTGCGCTACGACGGCGGGTCGGAGCGGCTCGAGCGGGCGGAGTCCTGCCTCCTGCCTGCCGCCCTCGGAACGGTGCGCGTCGAGCCCGAAGGGGACGGGGACCTGGTCGCCTGCTACCTGCCCGACCTGCAGCGCGATGTGGTGGCACCCCTCCGGGAGCGCGGCCACGCCCCCGATGCCATCGCCGCCCTGGGCGCCGTGCCCGTCGGCTGGCGCTGATGGGCGCGGCGCGCTCGCGGCGGGGCGGAAGCACCGTGACGCGGTCGCGGCGGCCGTGTCAGGCTCGAGGCGGGCCGCGGCGCCGCCCCCGGGGCGCGGGCGCCGCTCTCGGCCGGCGCGGCCGCTCCAGCGGGCGGCGCGCCGGGATGCGTAAGCGTCACGTCCGGCGCGGGTTCCCTCACCCGACCGCGCGCCGTGGAGGTGGGGTCCATGCCATTCATCACCGACGGTCGCACGCTGATCCGCGACGCCCTCGCCGGCCGTTACGCCATGCCGGCCTTCAACGTCTCCAGCCTGGAGATGGGGCGCGCCTGCATCGAGGCGGCGGAGGCCGAGCAGGCACCCGTCATCCTGCAGACCTACCCGGGCGACCTCGACCAGGCGACACCGCACGTCTTCGCGGCCATGGTGCGCGCCCTGGCGGAGGAGGCCAGCGTGCCGGTCATGCTGCACCTCGACCACGGCGACGGGCTCGAGCGCGCCACGGCCTGCCTGCGCGCCGGCTACTCCTCGGTGATGTTCGACGGCGACGAGCTGCCCCTGGCGGAGAACGTGGCGCGCTCCCGCACCATCGCCACCGTGGCCCATGCCGCCGGCGCCTCCATGGAGGTCGCGGCGGGGGGCTTCGGTGCGGGCGAGGGCGATGGCGGCGTCCACCTGACCGAGCCCGACGCGGCCGTCACGCTGATGCGCGAGACCGGCGCCGACATGGTCGCGTGCTCGGTGGGGTCGCGGCACGGCCAGCCGAGCAAGCTCGACCTGGGCAGGTTGGAGGCGATCGCCGAGGCGGTGCGGGGGCCGCTCGTGCTCCACGGCGGCTCGGGCATCCCGGCCGACGACCTGGCGCGGGCCACCGAGCTGGGGGTGGTGAAGGTGAACATCGGCGCCGCCCTGTTCCGTGCGACGGTGAGCGCCTGGCGCGAGGCGGCCCCCGGCGCGCAGGTGCATTACGAGGTGCTGCCGGTCGTCCGGGACGCGTTGAGGCGGGTCGCCCGCGAGAAGATCCGCCTCATGCGCGTGCATGCCCGCGCGTGAGCGGCCGGGAGGCGCGCTCGCCATGAGGGTGCGGGACGGCGCTGCCGGCGCCGCGGACGGGGCGGCGCCCGGCGCGCCGGAGGTGGTGGTGGCCGGGCACGTCTGCCTCGACCTGGTCTGCCGCGTGGCGCCCGGCAGGCTGGCGCTCGAGCCCGGCGGCCTGGTCGAGGTCCACGACACGCGCCTGGCCACCGGCGGCGCGGTCTCCAACACCGGCCTCGCTCTGCAGCGGCTGGGCGTCCGGACCAGGCTCATGGGCACGGTCGGGGACGACGCGCTGGGGGACCTGCTGCGCGCCGCGCTGCGCCGCGGCGGCGCCCGCGACGTCAGCGGCATCGCCACGGTGGCGGGCGCGGCCACCTCCTACACCATGGTGCTCACGCCGCCCGACGGCGAGCGCATGTTCCTCCACGAGCCGGGGGCCAACACGGCCTTCGACGCCGACACCATCGACCTCGATCTGGTGGACGGCGCCCGGCTGCTCCACTTCGGGTACCCGCCCCTGATGCTGCGCCTCTACCGGGACGGCGGCGAGGCCCTGGCGGAGCTGCTGCGCGGCGTGCGGGGGCGCGGTGCCACGGTGTCGCTCGACATGGCCATGCCCGACCCCGCGTCTGCGTCGGCCAGGGCCGACTGGCGCGCGATCCTGGGGCGGAGCCTGGTCCACACCGACGTGTTCATGCCGAGCTTCGAGGAGCTGCTGGTGCTGCTGCGCGAGCCGGAGGCGGCCGAGGGGACGCCGCGCCACGGCGGCCGTGCCGCGGGCGACGGGCCCGCCCGGGTCTCCCGCCTGGCGGGCGAGCTGATCGCGATGGGCGCGCGCATGGTGCTCTTCAAGATGGGCGCGGAGGGCGTCTACCTGCGCACCGGGGACGCCGCGAGCCTGCGCCGCATGGGGCGCGGCCGCCCCGAGGACGTGGCGGCGTGGGCGGGGCGTGAGCTGTGGGCGCCCAGCCTGAAGGCGGACGTGGTGAACACGGTGGGCGCCGGCGACGCCACCTGCGCGGGCTTCATCGCGGCGCTGCTGCGGGGGCTGGGGCCCGAGGAGGCGCTCCGCACGGCCGCCGCCGTGGGCGCCTACTGCGTGGAGGCCCCGGACGCCTCGGGGGGCGTCCCCAGCTGGCAGGCCTGCCGCCGGCGGCTGGGGGCGGGCTGGCCCGCCAACCCCTTGCCGATCCGTGCGCCCGGCTGGCGACGGGACGGGGACGCCGACCCGTGGCGCGGGCCGCACGACGCCGCGCCTGGCTGAGCCGGCCGCGGCTCGCGCCGGGAGTCAGGCCAGCACGCGGCGGACCTCGACGAAGACGCCGTCGTCGTTCACCACCACCTGCTCGCGCAACGTCTCGTAACGGCCGAAGTCGACCAGCGCGTTCGCGAAGCTCTCCGCCGCGCGCAGGTCGCGGAAGGGGCCGACGTGGCAGCCCGTCTGCCCCTCCCAACGGTCGGGCGCCAGAACCTGGGTGCTGGTCTTCAATGTCGCCGGACGGTCGAGCAGGACGCTCGCGGCCATGGGAACCTCCTTCTGAAGGGGGGCGCTTCGCTGTTGCCTCCATGGTGGGCCGTGGTGGTTGGACGGCGATGAGACCTGCGTTAGATTGCGGAGGCTAGAGCCACGGGAGGACGCCATGGACTTCACGAACAAGCGGGTGCTGGTCACCGGCGGTGCACGCGGCATCGGCCGGGCGATCGCGCGGGCCTTCGCCGACAGGGGCGCGCGCGTGGCGGTGGGCTACCGCGACAACGAGGCGGCGGCGCAGGAGACGCTGCGCTCGCTCGCCGGCGGCGGGCACGTCGCGCTGGGCGGCGACCTGGCGGACGCCGGAACCGCGCGGCGGGTGGTGGAGAGCGCGGTGGAGGCGCTCGGCGGGCTGGACGTGCTCGTCAACTGCGCGGGCATCGGCGTGCACCATCCGCTGGACGCCGTCGACTACGAGGCCTGGCAGGCCGCCTGGCAACGCATCCTGGCCGTCAACCTGGTGGCGCCGGCCAACACCAGCTACGTGGCGGCGCGCCACATGATGGCGCACGGAGGCGGCCGGATCGTCAACGTGGGCTCGCGCGGCGCCTTCCGCGGCGAGCCCGACCAGCCTGCCTACGGTGCCAGCAAGGCCGGCCTGCACGCCATGAGCCAGTCCCTGGCGCAGCACCTCGCGCCGCACGGCATCGGCGTCGGGGTGGTGGCGCCGGGCTTCGTGGAGACGGCGATGGCCAGGAGCCGCCTGGAGGGGCCGGGGGGCGACGCCATCCGGGCGCAGAGCCCGCTGGGCCGCGTGGCACGCCCCGAGGAGGTCGCGCACGCGGTGCTGTTCCTCGCCTCGGAGGAGGCCTTCTTCTCCACCGGCGCGATCATCGACGTGAACGGGGCGTCGTACCTGCGGGGCTGACGGGGCCGGGCTCGGGCGCGGGGCCCCGCCCGCCGCGCGAGGCGGGCCGCGTCGGGTGGGCGGGGCCCCGCGGGTCGCTCAGTGGCCGCCCTGGTCGGGTTCCGCGGGGCCCTGACTGGAGCGCCGCACCAGGATCGTCACCACGATGCCGACGACCAGCGGCACGCCGATGAGCCACGCCAGCCAGGTCGTCACCGAGCTCGAGCCTGGCGCGGACCCCGGGAAGGTGAAGCCGCGGGTGCCGTTGGCGACGTTCCCCCCGATGCGCAGGGGCACGCTGGCCGTGGTGTCCTCGCCGGGATTGGTGCGGTCGTGGACGGTGAGGGTGTAGCTGCCGGCCATCGGCGCCGCGAGCTCCGCGCGGTAGGTTCCGTAAGGCTCCTGGTACTCCTGCAGAGGGATGGTGAGCGGCTTGACGGTGGCGCCGGAGCCGGCCGGCGCCTCGGCCGTCAGCACGGCCGCCAGCTTCGCGCCCTCGACCGGGTTGTCGCGGGTGTTCGCCAGCTCGATCGTCAGCACCATCGGCTGACCGGGCCGCGGCGGGTCGGGCGCCAGGGTGAGCGACCCGCGGATGAGGGTGCCATGGGCGGCAGCCGTGCCCAGCCCGGCGGCGCTCCAGGCCATCACCAGCACTACCGCGACGGCGAGCCCCGGCGGCCTCGCTGCGCGGGGCCCGCCGCGTCGGCGTTGCTGGGTCCGGTGGGGGATGCTCGTCACGGTCTCTCCGGCGCACGGGTTCCGCGCCGCCTTCTACCGCGAAAGGATACCAGGCAGTCCCGGGCAGGCATGGGTGTGGCGGGCGACGACACGGGCCCCTGGGCCGGGCGAGAATGGCAGCCGCACACGGCCGCAGGGCCCAGCGCAAAGCAGCATGAGGGAAGGAGCAGCCATGCCGACACGTCGAGCGAGCGCACGGTGGGAGGGCACGCTGAGGGAAGGCTCGGGCACGATGAGCTTCGGGAGCGGGGCCTTCGAGGGGCGCTACAGCTTCTCCTCGCGTTTCGAGGAGGGAACCGGCACCAACCCCGAGGAACTCATCGCCGCCGCCCACGCCGGCTGCTTCAGCATGGCGCTGTCGGGGAACCTGAGCCGCGCGGGGCATCCGCCAGCGGCCATCACCACCGAGGCCAAGGTGACCATCGAGCGGCAGGAGGCGGGCTTCCGCATCACCAAGAGCCACCTCACGTGCGAGGCGACCGTGCCCGGCATCAGCGAGGACGAGTTCCGGGAGCAGGCCACCGCCGCCAAGGCCGGCTGCCCGGTCTCGGCCGCTCTCGCCGGGGTGGAGATCACGCTCGACGCCAGGCTGGTCGGCTGAGCCGGGACGGCGACGGCGCATGACCGACGCCTCCGACCCGCGGCGGGACCGCCTCGAGCCCGTCCACCTGGTGCGCGCGGCGGCCGGCCTGGACGAATCGTGGTCGCCGCGCGTGGTGGCGGAGCTGGACGAGCACTACGTCAAGGTGGCCAGGCTGCAGGGTTCCCTGACCTGGCACGCACACGACGCGGAGGACGAGCTGTTCGTCGTCCTCGAGGGTGAGCTGCGCATCGAGCTGACGTCGGGCAGCGTCGTCCTCCGGACGGGTGATGCCTTCGTGGTCCCGCGGGGGGTCCGGCACAACCCGGTCGCCGAGCGGGAGTGCCTGGTGATGCTGGTCGAGCGCAAGACGACGCGCCATACGGGCGGCGAGGTGACCGAGAAGACCCGCTCGATCGAGGAGCAGCTCAGGCCGTTGTGAGGCTCGGGGGCAGGAGGCAACTCCGAGAACCGGCTGCCGTGCGGCTGGACATGCCATGATCGGTGGCGAAGGTCCAATCTGCTGCCAGCCGGGCCCGACGATGCGGTTCGTCGTCGGCGATGGCGGAGGAGGGCTCCATGCGGCGGTCGCTGGGGTTGCTGGTCGTGGTATCGCTCGTCACGGGGTTGACGGCGTGCGGGACGCTCAACCCGGGCTCCAACTCCGCCTCGCACATGCAGGTCGCCGCGGGGGCGTGGCACTCCCTGGCGCTGCTCTCCGACGGCAGCGTATGGGGTTGGGGGTACAACGCCGACGGCCAGGTCGGTGACGGTTCCACCACGGGACGGGACACGCCCGTGCAGGTCCATGGCCTGCCCGCCGTGGTGTCGCTCGCCGCGGGAGGCGACTTCGAAAGCGGGCACTCGCTGGCGCTGGCGCAGGACGGAACGGTGTGGGCCTGGGGCTACAACGCCTACGGGCAGCTCGGCATCAACTCCACGGCCGACAGCTACACGCCGGTCCAGGTCCCCGGCCTGAGCGGCGTGGTGTCCATCGCAGCGGGTCTCGACCACTCCCTGGCGCTCACCCGCGGCGGGAGTGTCTACGCCTGGGGCCTCAATGCCAACGGCCAGCTCGGCGACGGCACCACGACCGAACGCGACGTGCCGGTGGCGGTGTCCGGTCTGAGCGGCGTGGTGGCGGTGTCGGCCGGGGGCAATCACTACACCTCGCCGGATTACGGCTTCTCGCTCGCGCTCACCGCGGGCGGCAGCGTCTACGCCTGGGGGTCCAACGCATACGGGCAGCTCGGCGACGGCACCACGACCGACCGTCACGCACCGGTGAAGGTCCCCGGCCTCAGCAACGTCGTGGCGGTGTCGGCGGCGGGAGCGCACGCGATGGCGCTCGAGGGCGACGGCAGCGTGTGGGTGTGGGGGCGCAACGACTACGGGCAGCTCGGTGACGGCACGATCACGGACCAGCATGCGCCGGAGAAGCTCACGAGCCTCAGCGGCGTCACCATGATCGCGGCCGGGGCGTACGACGGCTTCGCGGTGACGCCGGACGGACACGTGTGGGGTTGGGGCTACGGGGGCAGCGGCGACCTCGGCACCGGCACCTCGACCGACAGCCACGTGCCTGTGCAGGTGCTCACCATCGATCATCCCAAGGCGCTGTCGTCGGGCGGGAACTACGACGCCGACCAGACGCTGGCCATGGATGCCGCGGGGAACGTCTACGCCTGGGGACTGAACGACTACGGTCAGGTGGGAAGCGGGAGCGGATCGAACGAGCCCTCGCCGGTCAAGGTCCTGTCTGCCCCCTGACGAGGCCGACCGGTCCTCGCCGCGCTTCGGGCGATCGGGGAGCGAAGGATCGTGCCGCGGTAAGGGGTAGAGGCGCCTGTTCCACGGGGCGCCTTGACAACGGCTGGCCGGGCTCCCTAGAGTCAACTACATGGTTCAGTATGCACAGCGCCTGGACGCCGCCTTCGGCGCCCTCTCCGACGCCACCCGACGCGGCATCCTGGAGCGCCTGGGGCACCATGACGCCTCCATCGGGGAGCTGGCCGAGACCTTCGGCATGAGCCTCACCGGCGTACGCAAGCACGTGCAGGTGCTCGAGGACGCGGGGTTGGTGAAGACCGAGAAGGTGGGGCGCGTGCGCCGCTGCACGCTGGGGCCGAGGCGCCTGGAGGAGGCGTCCGCCTGGATCGCCGGCTACCGGCGTCTGCTCGAGGCGCGGCTGGCCCGGCTCGACGCGGTCCTCGAGCGCACGAAGACGAGCGCGTCATGACGGTGTCGACCGAGGGCGATGCGGTGAGGCATGCCCTCACGCTGCCGTCCGGCCGCCAGATCCGTGTGGAGCGGGTCTTCAACGCCGAGCGGGAGCGCGTGTGGCGGGCCATGACCCGGCCCGAGCTGGCAGCGCAGTGGTGGAGACCATGACGCTCGAGGACCTCGGTGACGGGCGCACCTTCCTGGTCAGGGTGGCGCGCTTTGACACCCGCGAGGAGCGCGACGGCATGATCGCCTCCGGTACGGAGGAGAGCATGGCGCAGAGCTAACGCGCGCTGGACGCGGTGCTGGCCGCGCGCGGTCGATTCGCCGTCAGGCGACGGTGGTGGGTCCGCCGCGCGCGCTCACGCCCGGTACAGCAGCGCGACGAGGGCGGAGAACGCGCCGCTCAGGCCGGCTATCAGTGTCACCGCGAGGGTGATGGTCCGGAAAACCTGGGGCGTGGTCCAACGGTGCAGTACGCTGCCGGCGGTGCGGCCGAGTAGCGCGACCGGCGTAAGGTACAGGATCGGTGGCCAGGTGCCGGCTGGGAAGCCGCCGTGCGCCACCACTAAAGCCAACCCGGCCGGGCTGATGGCTGCGAAGTAGGCGGCGAGCGTGGCCCGTGAGCGGTGCTTGTCGCGCATGGCCGCGTCGAGATAGAGCACGATGGGCGGTCCGCTAAGCCCTACCGCCGTCGTGAGCAGGCCGCTGACGCTGGCTGCCAGCGTGCGCCATCCGGGGCCCGTCCCGTTGCTTCCCCTTCCGCGTCGCAGTAGCAACCCCGTGAACGTCACGACCGCCGCTGCGGCTGTGAGCCGCAACCCCGCCGGTGGAACCAGGTGCAGCGCCGCGGCGCCCAGGAGCATGCCGAGCGTTGCCGGCAGGAGGAGGCCGCGGAGCACGGCATGGTCGACATGGCGCCGTGCGCTCATGACGTTGACGACGTCGGTGATCTCGCCGATCACCAGCACGGTGGCCACCACGCTCGCCGGTGGGAGGACCAGCATCAGGATCGGAACGCTCACCAGCGCGAAGCCGAAGCCGGTGAGACCGGTCACGATGCCGGCCGCGCCAACGGCGATGACCGCGACCATGGGGGTGGACGACGTGAGCACGTGGGCGAGCGGCATGGCCCGGTGGTTCCTCCGGCTGCGGCTGCGTCTCGTGACCCGACCGCGCGAGCGGCCACCGCGAGTACACAACCTACGCCGTTGACAATTGGTCTGACAACCAGGTAACCTGCCGTTCATCGACAATCCGAGGGTTGGAAGGGCCGTCCCAGACGGCTCTTGGGACGGTATCGATGATCGAGTTGCTGGGCACGCTGAATCTGGGGATCTTGGGGGTTGCCGGGTGGAGTGTATCGGGTGAGGGAGATGCGGAACGTCCAGCTGTACGAGGCCGTGGCGCGCGAGATCGGGGAAGCCGTCGTGTCGGGCCGGTTCACGGCAGGGAGCGCCCTGCCCCCCGAGCGTGCGCTCTGCGAGCAACTCGGCGTTGGCCGCTCGACACTGCGCGAGGCGCTGGTGAGCCTCGCCGCGCTAGGCATCGTCCGCATGCATCAGGGGCGCGGCGTGTTCGTGCAACAGGTCCCGTCGGCGTTGCTGCAGGCGCGGCTCGCCCGGCTGGACAGCCAGCCGTCCATGCTCGACGTCGCGGAAGCGCGCATGGCGATCGAGGTGGCCGCCACGGAGTACGCAGCCATGCGGCGTGACCACCGCGACATCGAGCAGATGGAGGAGGCGCTCCGCGCCATGGACGCGGACATCCGGGCGGGAGGCGTCGGGGGCGAGGAGGACACGCAGTTCCACATCCTGCTGCTGGCCGCGTGCAAGAACGACGTCCTGCGGCAACTCGGTGAGGAGCTGGGGGCGCTGACGCACCGCATCCGGCATCGTGCGCTGCTGGTCGAAGGACGCGCGAGACCGGCGAATGAAGAGCACTGGGAGGTGCTCGACGGCATCAAGCGACAGGAGCCGGAGCGGGCCGGAAGCGCCATGCGCCGGCACCTCCAGTACGGCATCGAGCTGGCCGCGCGGGAGTTCGGCGAGACGCCGACTACCGCCGGCAGTTGACAGGAGGCGTGAGCATGCGAGTCGGAGTCGTGCAGATCAACGTCCAGGATGACAAGGAGGCGAACGTTCGCAAGGCGCACGGGTTCGCCCGAGAGGCGGCCGCATCGGCCGACCTGGTCGTCCTCCCGGAGAACCTGAGCTACCTCGGGCCAGACGACGGGAAGCTGGCCGCTGCCGAGCCGATCCCCGGCCCCACCATCCAGGGGTTCCAGGAGATCGCGCGCTCCAGCGACGCCTGGATCGTCTGCGGAAGCATCCCGGAGCTCTCCGACGAGGAGGAGCGCGTCTACAACACCAGCGTGTTGGTGGGGCCCGACGGCCGCATCCACGCCAGCTATCGCAAGATCCACCTCTTCGACGTGGACCTCAGCGCCGACATGGTCTACCGCGAGTCGGACCACGTCAAGCCCGGCGACCGGCCGGTGACCGCCGAGATCCCCGGCTTCGGGACGCTGGGCATGAGCATCTGCTACGATCTCCGCTTCCCCGAGCTGTACCGCCGGCTCGCCGACGCGGGCGCCAAGGTCATCACGGTGCCTGCCGCCTTCACGCTGGAGACAGGCAAGGACCATTGGGAGACGCTGCTGCGCGCCCGCGCCATCGAGAACCAGGCGTACGTGGTCGCCGCCGGCGTGATGGGTTCCTACCCGCCCAACCGGCGGACCTACGGCCGCAGCCTGGTGGTGGACCCCTGGGGCGTGGTCGTCGCCAAGGCGTCCGATGTCGAGGGCGTGATCTTCACCGACCTCCGGCCCGAGGTCATCGACGACGTGCGCCGCAAGGTCCCGGCGCTGCGCCACCGCGTTCCCGCCCTGGCGAGTTGAGGAGACTGCCTTGATGCTGATCCACGCACGCCCTTCGTTGCCCGAAACCTCCCTTCTGGACGCTGTTCGCGGGGTCGAACCCGCCACCATCGGCCACATCGTCGAGAACTCGGTGATGGCCCACCGCATCCAGGGCGTCTACCGCCCTATCCGTGCCGTCGGGTTCGCGTTCACGGTTCGCGTTCACGGCGACGATTCCGCCATCCTGCACTACGCCCTGGATCTGGCCGGACCGAGCGACGTGCTGGTGATCGACCGCGGCGGGGAGCGCGAGCACGCCTGCCTCGGTGGGATGGTCGCTTTCGCAGCGCACCATCGCGGCATCGCGGGGGCCGTCATCGACGGGCCGTCGACCGACATCGCGGAGATCAGCGAGCTGCAGTTCCCGGTCTTCTCCGACGGGCTCTCGGCATTGACCACCCGGCTCGGCGGGCGCGCCGGCGAGATCAACGTGCCCGTCGACTGCGGCGGCGTCACCGTCCTTCCGGGCGACATCATCACCGCCGATGACAACGGCGTGGTGGTCCTCGATCCGGGCGACGCGGCTGCGGTGGCCGCCGAGGCCGCCAAGCGTGAAGCCCGCGAGACCGACCTGAAGAAGCACATCCTCTCCGGGGGAAGCCTGGCCGACTTCACCGGCGCCAAGGCCATGGTCGAAAGGAGTGAGGCATGACACGGAACGAGGTTCGGAGTACTTCGCTGGGTGGTCGCGCACGGCGCCTGCTGGTCGTGCTGGCGGTCGCCCTCGCCGCGGTCGGTATGTCGACCGCGCTCGCCAAGACCTACACCATCCGCATCGCCAGCAAGATGGCCCCCTCGAGTCCCGAGGGCAAGGGCTTCCAGAAGTTCGCGGACCTGGCGAACAAGTACGGTAACGGGCAGCTCAAGGTCGTGGTGTACCCGTCCGAGCAGCTGGGGAACACCGAGACCACGCTGGAGCAGCTCCAGGCCGGCACCATCGATATCTACGTGGAGGGCGGCTCGTATCTCGCGCGTTACGTCCCTCAGATGAGCGTGGAGAGCTTGCCGTTCCTGTTCAAGTCGCGCGATCAGTGGGTGAAGTTCCTGCACTCGCCCAAGTTCCAGGGCTGGCTCAAGGAAGTGGCGGACAAGGCCAACATCGTCGAGATCGGTTCGGAAGCCGACTTCGTGCGCGGGCCGTTCCGCGTGCTGGTGACGACCAAGCCGGTGCACACCCTGGCCGACATCAAGGGCATGCAGGTGCGCATGCCGCCCATCGACGCGCTGGTCGGCTTCTGGAAGGCCGCCGGCGCGGAGCCCCAGGTGCTCGCTTGGACCGACACCTACCAGGCGCTCAGTCGGGGGACGGTCCAGGGCGTGACCTCGCCCATGGCGCTGGTGCAGAGCATGGGCTTCCAGGAGGTCGCCAAGTACATCGTGCGGACCGACGAGTACCCACAGGGCATCGCCTTCATGACGAACAAGCACACCTGGGACTCGCTGCCGCCCAACCTGCAGAAGGCTCTCGAGCGCGCGCACACCGAGGCCTCGGCCTACGCCTCCAAGCTGATGGACGACGACGTGCAGAAGTCGATCACGGAGATGGAGGCCAAGGGCGCCGTCTACTCCACGGACTTCGACTACCAGGCCTTCCACCAGGTGGCGCTGAAGCTCTACAAGCAGTGGGAGAAGGAAGGCAAGCTGCCCGCCGGCATCATCGACTACATCAACAGCCTGTGAACGGAGCGGGGGCCGTGCCGGTCCCCGCCTGCAACCCGCCCCTTGGCGCCGCCCGAGCGGCGCCAAGGGACCGCGGCAGGCGCTTCGGGGCTCCGGCCACGGTCTTCCCGGGGCGCGCCGCCAGCCCATCGAGGCCACATCCATGAAGCAGTTCCGTTCGCTCCTGCAGATCCTCGACCGGATGTTCCTCGTCGTGTCCGTGAGCGCACTGGCGCTCATGACGACACTCTCGTTCGTACAGGTGGTCGTCCGCTACGTGTTCCGGGGCGGCATCGTCTGGGCCCAGCCCATGACGCTCGTGCTACTCGAGATCACCAGCTTCACCGGTGCCGCCGTGGCGGTGCAGCGTAAGCGCGACATCGTGGTGACCGCGCTCCTGCGGGCGCTCCCGAAGCCGGTGGAGCGCGTCGTGCTCTTCGTCGCCACGCTCCTCGCTGCGGCGACGGCCCTTTTCATCCTCACCAGCACGCCGCGTCTCATCGGCATGCAGGGGCAGGTCATGCAGATCCTTCCCTGGCCGCGCTACGTGTTGACGCTGCCGATGGTCGTGTCGCTCGGCATGATCGCGCTCAGCCTGATCGCCTCGGCGTTCGACTTCCTGGCTGGTGAGGAGGTGCCGGTGTGAGCGGCGCGGTGATGCTGGTGGTGCTGCTGGCTGCCATGGCGATCGGGGTCCCCGTCGGACTCAGCATGGGGCTCTCGGCCGTCGCGGCGCTCATCGCCGCCGGCCTGTCCAACGCCTTCTACGTCATCCCGCAGCAGATGGTGGAAGCCGTCAACAGCGTTCCCTTGCTGGCAGTGCCGTATTTCATCCTTGCCGCTATCGCCATGAACGAGACCGGCCTCACGCGCGAGCTGTTCGACTTCGCCAGCGCACTGGCGGGCCACCTGCGTGGCGGCCTGGCACAGGTGAGCGTGGTCGCCAGCATGATCTTCTCGGGCATCTCCGGGGCGGCCGTCGCGGATGCCGCCGGGCTCGGCTCCATCGAGGTCAAGGCCATGACCGACCGGGGCTACCCGCGCGCGTTCAGTGCCGCCATCGCCGCGGCCTCCGCCGCTATCGGCCCCATCATCCCTCCCAGCATCCCGCTGGTCATCTACGCCTTCGGTGCCGGGGTGTCCACGGGCAGGGTCCTGCTGGCCGGCATCCTTCCCGGCGTGCTGGTAGGCATCTTCTTGATGATCGCCAACCACTTCATCGCGCTCAGGCGGGGATTCCCACGCGAGGAGCGCGCCAGGCTGGGGCGCATCTGGCGCTCCTTCCTGGCGGCTGCTCCTGCTCTCGCCACGCCGCTCATCATCATCGGCGCGCTGCTCACCGGGATCGTCACGGCGACCGAGTCCGGCGTCCTGGCCTCGGTCTATGCGCTCGCCGTCGGTCTGGCCACGAGGCGCCTGTCGTTCCGCAAGCTCTTCAAGATCCTCGAGGAGACGGCGATCATGAGCGGCATCATCATGGTGCTGATCGCCTTCGGAAAGCCCATGGGCTGGGCGATGGCGTTCGAGCGGGTGCCGGCCGAGGCGGCCCAGCTGATGGTCAACATCAGCGGGTCGAAGTTCGTCTTCCTGCTGTTCGTGATCATCCTGCTGGTCATCATCGGCGCCATCATGGAGGGGCTGCCGGCGCTGCTGATCCTGATGCCGGTGCTGGTGCCGGTCGCCACCAAGTTCGGCATCGACACCGTGCAGTTCGGGCTGATCCTGGTCTACGGGCTGATCATCGGCTTCGTGACGCCGCCGGTGGGGATAGGTCTGTACATCATGTCGCAAGTGGCGCACGTCCGGTTCGAGGAGATCGTCCGAGACGTGCTCATCTACCTGGTGCCGATGATCGCCGCGCTGTTCGTGATCGCGTACTGGCCGTGGGTCAGTCTGTGGATCCCGAACCTGGTGTTCGGGAAGTAGGACGGAGGCGAACGGGAGGCTCCTCGGACATGCGGCCGGGGAGCGAACGGCTGACGGCTCCGTCGTCTGCGGACGCCCGTCGCTGCCGATAGGCAGCCATTCGATGGTGGGACGCGGCCCGGCGTGTGCGGTCACCCCGTCTCGATCAGCTCGCGTGGGCTGGCCGGCAGGGGCTCGCAGCCGTCCGCCGTGACCAGCACGGCGTCTTCGATGCGCACGCCTCCCCAGCCGGGGAGGTAGATGCCGGGCTCGAAGGTGATGACATCCCCTTCGAACAGCGCAACGTCGTTCCGCATGAAGGGCGCCTCATGCACCTGCAGACCGATGCCGTGACCGAGGCCGGGCCGGATGCGGTCGCCGTAGCCGGCCTCGAGGATGGCGGTGCGCCCGGCCTTCTTGACGCTGAAGGTGGTCGCCCCCGCCCGCACGCATGCGAGCCCGTCGGCGATGGCTCTCTGCACGAGGTCGTGCACCGCGCGTTGCTGCGGCGTGGCCGGGCCGCACACGACCGTTCGCGTCATGTCCGCGTAGTAGCCGTCGACCGCCGCGCCGAAGTCCATCAGCACCAGGTCGCCTGCCTCCACCCGCTTGTCCGTGGCGTAGGCGTGGCCTTCGGCCGAGCGTGCGCCGGACGCGATGATGGGCAGGTTGGCGTAGTTGCGGGCGCCGCGCAACTCGATCTGATGGCGCAGCTCGACTGCGATGTCGCGTTCGCTCACGCCCGGCACGACGTGCCCCAGGATGTGCGCGAAGACCTCGTCGGTGATGGCCTGGGCGCGTCTCAGCGCGGCGAGCTCTGCGGCGTCCTTGGTGCGCCGCAGGCGCTCGACGACGCCCTCGGACGGCATCAGTGCGAGGCCGCCGAGCGCGGCCGTGGCGGCGGCGTGCCACGCCACGCTCACCAGCGCCGCCTCGAAGGCGAGGCGCCGGATGCCGGCCCGCTCGGCGACGTACGTCAGCGCGCCCCACAGATCCGGCCCCTTCTCCACGTGCGTCTCGATCACCTCGAAGCCTGCCGCCTCGCGCTGGGCGCGCTCCGTGTAGCGGGGGTCGCTGACGAAGTACTTGCCGCCGCCGGCCGTGAGCACGACGTGGCCGGCGGAGCCCGTGAACCCGGACAGGTAACGGCGGTTGTCGGGGTCGAACGTGAGGAAGGCGTCGGCGTGCAGGCTCGCAAGGGCGTCCATGACGGCCTGCTGGCGTTCGGCGTGGGGCGTGGACATGAGGGGCCTCCGTTGGTGGCCGGCGTGCCGCGTGCGTGCCTGTGCGGGGCCCGTTCCGTGCCAGCCGGCCGCCTTGCCGGGCCGGCGCCCGCCGGATCGTCCGGGCTGATCCACTAGCGGCCGCCCAGGCGAGGATCGAAGACGTCGCGGACGGCGTCTCCGAGCAAGTTGAAGCCGAGCACGGACAGGTAGATGGCGAAGCCAGGGAAGATGGAGAGCCAGGGGGCGTTCAGGAACTGGCGGTAGCCGGCCTTGATCATCAGGCCCCACTCTGGCGTGGGCGGCTGGGCGCCGAGCCCGAGGAAGCCGAGCGACGCGATCTCCAGGATGGCTACGCCGACCGACAGCGTGAGCTGCACGATGAGCGGCGACAGGCTGTTGGGGAGCACGTGGACCAGGGCCACGCGGTACGGGGACGAGCCCAGCGCCCGGGCGGACTGCACGAACTCGCTCTCGCGCAGGCTCAGCACCACCGAGCGGATGATGCGGAAGTACCGCGGCACGTGTGTGATGCTGATGGCGAGCAGCGCGTTGGTGAGGTTGGCACCCAGGGTGGCCACGATGGCGATGGCCAGCAGGATGCCGGGGAACGCCAGCAGGATGTCCGCCAGCCACACCAGCACGGTGTCGGTCCAGCCGCCCGCCAGACCGGCGACGAGCCCCAGCGCGGTGCCGAGCACGGCCGCTGCGGCGACGGCCACGACCGCCACGCGCAGGCTGACCCGGCCGCCGTACCAGACCCGCGTGAACACGTCCCGCCCCAGCTCGTCGGTGCCGAACCAGTGGTGCACGCTGGGCGGCTCCAGGCGCTGCAGCAGGTGTCGGTCGCGGGCGGCGTCGTAGGGGCGCAGGATGGGGGCCGTCAGCGACGCGACCAAGAAGAGCACGATGATGCCGAACCCGATCATGCCGGCCTGGTGCCGGGCCAGCCGCCGGGTGACGTCCCGGGCGCGCCCGAAGCGCCGGAACCGGCGGTCGGCCGGCGCGCCGGCTCGGGCATCGATCATGGCGTGCTCCCGGAAGGCGTCATGCGTAGCGGATCCGCGGGTCGATGAGCGTGTAGGAGAGGTCGATCAGCATGTTGAGCACGACGAACAGGAAGGCCACGAACAGCACTCCTCCCTGGATGACCGGGTAATCGCGCTGGGAGATGGCGTCGTAGAGCCAGCTACCTATGCCCGGCCAGGTGAAGATCGTTTCGATGAGGATGGCACCGGACAGGAGCGACCCGAACGACAGGCCCACCACCGTGGTGATCGGCAGCAGGGCGTTTCGCAGCGCGTGCTTGGCGACGACCACGGGTCG
>Ga0102953_1000978_pt1 | contig 18667 bp, 17 predicted proteins | sample SalPon2A_C_D2_MG_FD_78509 | JGI IMG/M metagenome (GOLD analysis project Ga0102953, IMG submission 78509) | Soil microbial communities from South San Francisco under conditions of wetland restoration - Salt Pond MetaG R2A_C_D2_MG | ecosystem: Environmental > Terrestrial > Soil > Wetlands | place... | reverse complement strand
TTACCAACACCAGGAGGTCCCACAAAGCATAGAATCGGCCCCTTGGTTGTTTTGTTCAGCTTACGTACAGCTAAAAACTCAAGAATCCGCTCCTTTACTTTTTCCAGACCATAATGATCTGCGTCCAGTACTTTTGAGGCTTCTTTTAAGTCAAGCTTATCTGCAGAGCCTTTCTGCCACGGGACCTCCACCAGCCAGTCAAGATAGGTCCGAACAATGGTCGCTTCAGAGGCCTCGGGGTGCATCATTTCATAGCGTTTAAGCTGTTTAAGGCTCTCGGCGCGAACAGCCTTCGGCATCCTGGTTTTGGCAATTTTCTGGCGAATTTCTTCAATTTCCTCGCCACGATCATCGACATCGCCAAGCTCTTTTTTCAAGGCATGCATCTGCTCTCGCAGATAGTACTCTCGCTGGCTTTTGGTCATCTCTTCTTTCGCCAGTGACTCAATTTTTGCCTGAACGGTCGAAACCTCAACCTCTTTCCTCAAAAAATCCGAAACCTTCTGGAGCCGTTCGACCGCATCAAAGGTCTCAAGAACGGCCTGTGAATCAGGAGTCTTCATGCGAAGATTGGAAATAACCAGGTCGGCTAACCGCCCAGGCTCTTCAATATTGTTAAGGATAACCATCAAATCGGAGGACATGATCCCTTTGAGCATCAGAATCTTCTCGGTGTTCTCACGCACCGTCCGCATCAAGGCCTCAACTTCGACAGAGATGGAATCCACCTCTTCATCTTTAACCACGGAAATTTTTGCAACAAAATGAGGGTCACTTTTAATGACCTCTTCAATCTTTGCCTTGCTGATCGCCTGAACCAGGACCTTCAATCTGCCGTCGGGCAGCTTCAAAGTCCGCATCACCATGCTTACCATGCCGACCCGATACAGATCGTCTGCTGTCGGCTCATCAACAGTTGCATCTTTCTGAGTGACAAGAAGAAGCAGCTTGTCTTTCATCATCGCCTCGTTAATCGCAGCAATTGAAGCTGGACGACCGACAAAAAGCGGTATAATCATATAGTTAAAAACGACCACATCACGAATTGCCATCATCGGCAATTCATTAGGAATTTCCTGTCCTTCAACGTCAAAGAAATCTCCTATTCCACTGGTCAACGAGTCATTAAAATCCACTCTTTATCTCCCTTTAAAAAATATAAAATTTCGGTGACTTGGGCTCTTTGAGCGCATCACCAGAATGTACAATTTGCTGCCTGCATAATCTCTAAGAATGTTACTTTCGCCAACCTTAAACATCATGGAAGACTAAGTCAATATGATACACTACTCCCCCCTGAATAAAACAATAGCCAACTTGAGATGCATCTGGTTAATTATGGCAGGTAATTTGTTGATTTATGGGATAGGTGCCCCGAGGACGAGAGGTCCCGGCACTTTCTATCTCAGTTGCCTGAACAGTTACCTGTTCTCCTGAGATACAGTTAACCGATTAACCTGTGCTGTGAGGTTATTATGCTGACAACCCAATCTTTTTTTAATGTAAACGAGTTCGACCATCGTGAGCTGTTTGGCGGGGGCAATGTCTGGGAGGTCCTCAAATACCTCAAAAAATACATGGCAGACCAGACTTATCCGGACTTCGGGAGCCTCCTTAAAACCGACATACCCCTGCCGGAGACAATGGTAATAACCGACGACAGTTTAATCCCGGCCGCGGCACTCTCAATTGAGCCAGGCGATGCCACCAAAGGACAGATGAAAGTGTATAAAGACGGAAGCCTTTTAGACGGAGCCTCTGTGATCATGGCCGGTACCGTTTTAAGCGGACGTCAGATACAGATCGGTAAAGGTGTATTCATTGAAGCCGGTTCACTGATCAAGTCTCCAGCCATTATCGGGGACTTCTCTGAGGTCCGGCAAGGCGCCTACATGAGAGGTTATTGCTTGATTGGCAAACGCTGCGTCGTTGGCCATACCACCGAGGTCAAGCACTCCATTTTTCTTAATGACGCAAAGGCGGGGCATTTTGCCTATCTTGGCGACAGCATTCTCGGCAACGAGGTCAATTTAGGGGCCGGCACCAAACTGGCCAATCTTCGCTTTACCGGAGGTGATGTGCCAATTCGCACCGAGGCGGGAATTATCTCAACCGGACTAAGAAAATTAGGGGCAATAATGGCAGATTTAGTACAGACCGGTTGCAATTCCGTCACCAACCCCGGCACACTGCTTGGCCGAAAGTCCATGCTCATGCCGAATACTACAGCGCCATCCGGCTATCACCCCCCCAATTCACTCATCAGGAATTAAACACATTGAGAGAACAGGGGTATGCCTGAACAACATAGGGACGGAGGGAAAAAGAAGACATAAATTTAATAAGTAAAAACCATTACAGCATGTTTGCAAATTGTTCATGAAATATTCTGAGGCTAGCCGACCGAGAGGTAATGATAGACGCCAAAAACAATCTCAACCATAAGGCCAATGGTAAGATAGAGCCGTACCGACCTGTCCCAAGGCACCTTCTCACCAGAAGTCCGCTGCAGAAAAGAAACAAGTAACAAAGTTGCCCCACCTGCCATGGGGGCCACGGTAAAAATCTCAAGCAGAGTCTCAATACCGGTTTTGGCGATATTTCCGGGGAAATACCGAAAACTTACTACGATATACACCAGAGCAAGCACAACAAGTGACACTTTCTCTTTTAAATTTTTCATATTAAATATCCAGGTTTGGTGCTATGAATACAGTTAATACCATTATAATGCCGTCAACTATTCCAGAAGAAGCAATCATTCGTCAACTTCTTCTTTTCTCAGATGCAGTTTCACAATTTGCTCCTTCTGAAGACAGCGTCAACACAGCAACTGTTGCCGCCTTTAAAAATTGCTACAGCCACTACCCACCGGTTCCCTTTGGCCAACAGCTCGCAACCTTTCAGAAATTTTTCAAGGACTTGACTTCCCACAGGGCTGAGTATCGTGCTGGAGGTCTGTCACATCTATCGAGCGGGCTTGCAACCGACATTGACGAATCCAGTGTCTGGCTGCTGATAAACAAATTAGCACAAGCAACATCTTCACAACCCAAGTCAGAAACACTCATGCACGCACGACTGTTACTAAAACTGGCAGAGATTCAGCACACCGAAGAAAAAGAAATCGACACAGCGCTTTCAGCTGTGGACAGTCAGATGGGCCAGATATTTTCCGAGTTGAAAAACGAAGAAGGCAGGCAAATTGATAAGACCCCCCCTGACGAAAACCAGCCTCAGAATGCAAACCAGCCTCAGCTCCTCAAGGCTTGGTTTCACCTTTTCCTGGCTGATCAAACTAACAATACGTACCCTGTAATTGCCACCGACTACGGAACTTTCACCACCTTAAATGAATACGCTAGCCCCCTGATTTCTCCACAACAGAACATATTCTGCAGCTTGTCAATCCCCGACAAATGCCTTTCCGGGTCACAGGAGGAATTCAATGAACTGCGGAACCAGTTTCAGCAGACGGGGCAATCAGAAATTAAACAATTGCAAAGCACGCTTATCAAGGCGGCAACAACAGGCATATTACCTACTGAAAAGGATGTTGCCGAGTTCAACACGGCATTTGAAAATGCTTCTGGCAGAGAACCCAGCACACACAATCACACCCTAACGCTTTATGCAGTGCCTCTTTCCCTGCCACAGCTGGCCAGCAGAGTACTCAAGACCACAATAGACGATAAGACCCGCAACTCCCCCCCCAACACGATTATTGCGGTCATCGCGCCATAAGCTGCAGGAAAGATAATAGCCTCAATCCTTGCTCCATCATCTTTTACTTAACGTTCTCTTGTCACTTGAGCCTCATGCAATATGAACATTGTAGCAAAATTGAGAGGTTTACATTGTGCCCGCTTCGTAAGCCGATAAAAATCTGCTGAGCAAGGCTGAGGCGCGAAATCGCTGCAGGGTAACAGCTCTACGTTGAGGACGATTTCACAACGAAAACGCAGCGCAACAGATTTTTAACCGATCAGAGTAAATGGGCATTACGCATGCGGCTCATTTATATGGATTAATAGTCAGGACCGGACACGGAGCCGTTTTCACCACCTGTTCGGCAACACTGCCAAAAAGTATTCGTTCAACTCCTCGATAACCATGGGTCCCCATGATTATCATATCGGTATTATTTGTTTCTGCAAAACCGATGATTTCCTCCGCAACGTCGCCAACTCTTACCTCTGTTGCACATTCTGTCTCCGTCGACAAATTATCTTCAACAAAATTGTCCATTTTAGTCCGGGCACTGGCGAGCAAATCATCTTGAAACTGGGCAATAGGCATGTGCGGCACAAAAAAACCGGAGTAATCATCAAAGCTCTGTACAACAAAAATCAGCGAAAGTTTTGCACCGAACTTGCTGGCAAATCGTTCAGCATCACGAAGAATCTTTTTTGAATTATCTGAAAAATCCACTGGCACTAAAATCACCTTCACATCGTCTTTCATGGCTTATCCACCTTTTGAGTTCCGCATTTATTCCCGCCAAAGACACACAACGGGAATCCCACTCGTGCTCTTTACTTGAGCCTAGCACCCCAACCTTTTTATTGTCAAGCAGATTGACTTCATATCCTCAACCACGTATTATCGACCGAAAGCTGTCATCTGCTGCTAGCTATTGTCATTGTACATTTAACTTTTTACCTTCTACCCATACAATAAGACTGAGACCATTTTTTGACAGCCCTCATCGACCAGATAGAACATATTTTTGCACCAGACGGGCCACTGGCAGAAACACTTCCCGGCTACGAAGTCCGCACAGGACAGCTGCAGATGTCCCTGAATGTCGCCCAGAACCTGGAACCAGCCCCCCTGCCCCATCCACCTTCTACTGAGTGCGAATTCCGGGCCCGAATGCTGGCCGTGGAGGCAGAAACAGGAATTGGCAAGACCCTTGCCTACCTTATTCCGGCAGCAATCAGCGGTCAAAAAATTATTGTTTCCACTGGGACACTGAATCTGCAGGAGCAAATTCTTCACAAAGAAATCCCGTTTATCAAAAAGCATATTGTCCCTGAATTAAAAGTTGTCTGTGTTAAAGGCCGACAAAACTATGCCTGTATGTCCCGGGCAAAGCAACTGTTATCCACAAACCAGCAGCTGCTTTTTGCTGAACGCTTCCATGAGGCTGATGCCCTGCTTGAGTGGCTTGACCAGACCGAGTATGGTGACCGTGCCGAATTGCCCTGGCTGACCGATGATTCACCTCTATGGGGACAGATCTGCTCTTCCGCCACAAAATGTTCCGGTTCCCGCTGTCAGGAACAAGGTGCATGCTTCATCAGCAAATTACGCAAAACAGCCGCGGCAGCAAATATCATCATTGTAAACCACCACCTTTTTTTTTCGGACCTGGCCATTCGCCGCTTTGGTTTTGCTGAAGTCCTGCCCCGTTATCAGTCAGTCATTTTTGATGAAGCCCATCATATAGAAGACATTGCCACCCGATATTTCGGCACTTCATTCAGCCACTACCAGCTGCTCGACCTGGTCAAGGACATTGAAACCCTGGCCCAGGCGTCCCTGCCCCGCAGCGAACGGCTCAAAACGACCCAGATCGCCCAGACCCTGGCAACTCAGGCTGATGAGTTCGCCCGCCTGTTTCCCGTCCAGAAGGGCCGATACCCTTTAAGCGACATTATTGCACGAATCGACAACTGGGAAGCTGAAGTAGAACGGCTTGACTCTGCAATCACCAATCTCAACACCCAGCTGGGCTCACCAGCTCTCAAATCAGAGCTCTGGGAAGGCCCAAAACGGCGCGGCTTTGAACTGAAAGAAACCCTGGCTGCAATAACAACAGAGATATCACCATCCTATGTTTACTGGTGTGAGAAACATGAAAGAACCATCACCTTGAGTGCGTCCCCTATCGATATTGCAACAGAGCTACAGCAGTTTTTATACAGCCAGGTAGACAGCCTTACCTTCACCTCGGCCACCTTGACCACTGGCGGCAATTTTAACTATACCTTACAAAGACTGGGCCTCGACAATAATACTAAAACGCTGCAGCTGACATCCCCCTTCGACTATGCCGGCAAGACCAGACTCTATGTCCCGGCCAATGGCTTTCCGGAACCCAATCACTCGGCATACCTCGATGCGCTTCAGCAGCAGATTTTCGATATTCTTTTGACCTCCCGAGGCCGGGCCCTTATTTTATTCACCAGCTTTAAAACCATGAACCAGGTCTACAGTTTTCTGGTCAATGCCATTCCCTTTCCCGTGTATAAGCAGGGAGACGCCCCAAAGAGCCTGTTGCTTGAACAATTCCAGCAGGAAACCCATTCAGTGTTGCTGGCAGTGGCAAGTTTCTGGGAAGGAGTCAATATTCCCGGAGAGACATTAAGCTGTCTGATTATTGACAAACTCCCTTTTGAAGTCCCGAGCGACCCTGTTATTATGGCCCGGATCGAACAGATAAAAAACAGCGGCGGAAACCCTTTTTTTGACTTCCAAGTTCCCCGAGCTGTGTTATCCTTACGCCAGGGTATTGGTCGACTTATGCGTTCAACGGCTGACCAGGGCTTGCTGGCTGTGATGGATATCCGCCTTTTTTCCAAAGGTTACGGAAAACATTTTTTAAAAAGTTTGCCTGCCAGCCCAATTATTCGCAATTTAGACGAAGTAACAACTTTCTTCACGGAGGCTTTGGGTGCACAAAATTGAGATCATCTCCCGACTCAAACCGGAGACCGAAAAATTCGACAAGATCATGCACACCGATCTTGCTGATATTGACAATTCTCTTTTGCACAAGGTCGTTTCCTACGCAATTTTCAACGGGGGCAAACGCATCCGGCCCCTGCTGACTGTTTTAGCAGCCCGCCTCTGCCAGCCAGATAGCCTGACTGACGAATCAAACATCTACCGTTTTGCCCTGTGTTTCGAATATCTCCACGCCGCAAGCCTGCTGCATGATGATGTCATTGACAAGGCTCACAAGCGCAGAGGACAAAAAAGTGCCAACACTGTCTGGGACAATACGCACGTTATCCTTGCCGGGGACTTTCTACACTCCCGGGCCATGTTTCTTGCCGGAACCTTAGGCAAGGACCAGTGCCTTTCAATTATCTGCAAAGCAACGGAGGCAATGGTAAAATCAGAATTTATCCAGCTTGAAAATGCCAACACCTTGAACACCTCTGAAGATAACTATTATCGGGTGCTCCAGGGAAAAACTGCAGCACTGATCAGCGCTGCCTGTGAATCCGGGGGTATCATTGCAAACGGCACCAATAGCCAGTGTCAGGCCTTAAAACTCTTTGGCACAAACCTGGGCCTTACCTTTCAAATAGTCGATGACCTGCTCGACTATTTAGGCGATCCTGAAAAAACAGGTAAAATCGTTGGCAATGATTTTCAGGAACGGAAGATGACCCTTCCTCTCATTTACACATTGGCCCATGCCGAAACAACCAACAAAAACTTACTGAAAGACCTCTTGGAAGCCGATGTGGAAGCACGCTCCGCCGCCTTGGAACAAGCTCGACGCATCATTAACGACACAGGCGGCTTCACCTATGCCCGCCAGAAGGCCCAAACTCTTATTAACGAAGCAGTCAACTCTCTGCAGATTTTCCCGGAAAGCCCTGCAAAAGAGATCATGACGGCCCTTTCTCTCTATGTTTTAAACCGTGAAAAATAGACCAAAAAAACAAAAACAGGGGAGCAATCCCCTCCTGCTAAAAGCATTTTTTCTAGCACTTGCCATCATAGCTCTTGGCACTACTTTATATTTCTTCAAATTTACCGAGAAAAACCCTGCTGTTGTCTATACAGCACCTGTCCCCTCTTTGCCCAAGGCAACTGCTAGTCCCCCATCGCCTGAGGATTTCGACGTACATCAAAAGCCAGCCTTAGTCAAAATCGCCATCATAATTGACGATATCGGTAACAAAAAAAAACTTGCCGAGGACATTATTGCTCTGGATCTGAACCTTTCATATTCAATTTTACCTCAGAGTCCCTATGCAATATACCTGGCAGAAAAAATAACTGCGGCAGGAAGAGATATGCTCCTGCATCTGCCGCTTGAGCCTTCTGATTCTAAATGGAACCCCGGCCCAGGGGCGCTCATGCTTTCCATGTCCTCAAAAAAGCTTATAAGTACATTCAACAACGACCTGACCGGTTTTGATTTTATCGGTACCAATAATCACATGGGCTCCAAATTCACTGCCGACCCAAAGGCAATGCATACCCTGCTTTCAGCAGTCAAGAGTAATGGCCTTTTTTATGTAGACAGTCTGACAAGTGCCAAGAGTGTGGGTTATACAACCGCCAAAGAACTTGGCATAAAAACTGCCAAACGGGACATTTTCCTCGATAACGAGCAGACCTCTCAGGCTATCGCGAGCCAGTTTACAAAACTCATCGCTATCGCCAAAAGACGGGGCAGCGCCATTGGCATCGGCCACCCCTACCCTGCCACGCTAGAATTCCTTACCGCTTTTCGGCCCACGCTGTTAAAAGAAGTTAAACTGGTCGGGATACATGAATTGGTGGAGTAATCATGTCTGGTCCAATAATTACCTTAACCACAGATTTTGGTCTCGATGACTGCTATGTCGGAGTAATGAAGGGCGTTATTCTCTCCAGCAATCCGGCAGCCCGGATTATTGACCTCTGCCACACTGTTGGGCCCCAGGATGTCCTTCAGGCCGCATACCTGATTCATGCCAATTTCAGCTATTTCCCGGAAGGCACCTTACACCTCGTCATTGTTGATCCAGGAGTCGGCAGCGACCGTAAAATTATCCTGGCAACAGCCTGTAATCATTTATTCCTGGTACCAGACAATGGAGTTTTGAGCCCTTTTCTAAAAAGAAACCAGATCACCGCCGCCTTCTCTACTGCCAGAGAAGATCTGTATCTTAGCCCAACAAGCCAGACCTTCCATGGCCGTGATATTTTTGCCCCTCTTGCCGCCTTTCTCACAAAAGGTAATCCCCCCGAAACCATTGGTCCGGAATATGACACAGCCGAACTAATAGCGCTGGATCTGCCGACATCGAGAGTTGATGCGGCAAAGGCGACAATTACCGGGACCATTATACATATTGATCGTTTCGGAAACAGTACCACCAATATCACATTACACGAGATTGGGATCCTAAACTCCCCACCGGAGTCTCTGGAACTCACCATAGCAAATCATACGATAACCGGGTTGCAGGCAAACTACACAGCCACTGCGGCAGGAAAACCTCTTCTGATAATCAACAGTCAAAATCTTCTTGAAATTGCCGTTAACCGGGGCAGCGCCCAAAATCGCCTCAACCTCTCTCTCTATGATACTGTCTCACTGCGCATCACGGCCAAAGCGGCAAGATCCTGACCAGAAAGTGCCGCGCTCTGAGGAAAAACTCTCCCCGACCACATGTATCCGGCCTTTAAACAAGTTTTTGTTTCCCATGACCCCTCCCCCCTGTTGGTAAAAAATGGTTATTTCCATTTTCTTCTCTTTACAAATAAAACACAGCATATTAAATTAAATACTTAAATACGCAGCCTCATGATTTTCTCAGTTTTGGTCTACAGGCAAATTTCCCCTTCGTGGCTGCAAATTCGAGAATAAAAGAGAGAGAGATTAAATGGACATGAATGATAAAGAGGTGGAGCATGTCGCCTCATTACTTAAGACAATGGCCCACCCAATACGAATGAAAATCCTCTGCCTGTTGCAAGATAAAGAGATGACGGTCGGTGAACTCCGGGAACAGGTAAAAACAACCAACGCCAATGTCTCCCAGCATCTGACGATTCTTAGAAATAAGGACATCATTTCCCACAGGAAAGATGCAAACTTTATTTTTAATAAAATTTCTGACGCACGCATACTCAAGCTGATAGCTACAATGCGGGAACTCTTTTGTCCAGAATCACAATGAAATCGAATAGAGCCATCCAATTTGCCGTCAACCGGCCCAAACTGACTATCTGGGGCCTGGTGGTTATTTCTCTCCTCCTCAGCCTCTTCATTTTTAAAGTTGAGGTCGATACGGACCCTGAGAATATGCTTTCAGAGCATGAAGCTGTTCGTGTTTTCCACAATCGCATCAAGAAGGAGTTTAGCCTCAATGACATCGTTGTCCTTGGCGTCGTAAACGAAACCAACCCGGATGGCGTATTCAACCCGGCGACACTGAAACATATCCATACCCTGACCAATTTTATCCTTGACCTCAAAAGTGAGACTGATCCGAAAAAACATGTTGTTGCTAAAAACCTGATCTCGCTGGGCACGACAGAAACTATTGAACAGGCAGGATTGGGGCAGGTCAAATTCAACTGGCTCATGAAAACACCGCCTGATTCAAAAGAAGAGGCTCTGGCTATCCGCGACAAAGCCATGACTAATCCTTTACTGAAAGGAACGCTTGTCTCAGAAGACGGAAAAGCGGTTGGTATCTATATTCCGATCACCTCAAAAGATTTTGCAGCAGAAGTCCGGACCCGATTGCTGATAGAGATTGATTCCCTGGAGGAAGCGAACAATGGTGATCGTTACTATATCACCGGTCTTCCCGTTGCAGAAGATACTTTTGGCCAGGAAATGTTTATTCAGATGGCGATTTCAGCACCACTGGCCATGCTGGCTATTTTCCTGCTCATGCTCATATTTTTCAAGAAAATCCGCCTGATTATAGCACCTCTGATTGTGGCGATGCTGGCAGTACTGTCAACCATGGGTCTTTTTGTGGGCGGTGGCAACACCCTTCACATTATGAGTTCCATGATTCCCATTTTCCTTATGCCCATTGCTGTCGTTGACAGCATTCACATTCTCTCTGAGTTCTTCGACTCATACCCCACAATCAAAGACCGGCGGAAGACTATTGAACAAATCATGGGCCACCTCTTTATGCCCATGCTGTATACCTCGCTGACCTCTGCCGCCGGATTTGCCTCCCTGGCCCTGACCCCAATCCCACCGGTGCAGGCCTTTGGAGTTTATGTGGCAATCGGTATAGTCCTTGCCTGGCTTCTGACTATCCTGGTCGTTCCGGCCTATATCACGCTTATCCCGGAAAAAAGCCTGCAAGGCTATGGCGCCATGACCCACACTGATGGCAGCCATAATTCGATCCTCTCAAGATTTCTGGTTAAGGCCGGCCAGACAACCTATTTGAGAGCAAAGGCCATTGTCCTCTGCACCATTGTCGCTTTGCTTATCAGCGGTTACGGCATAAGCCTGATTCAAATTAACGATAACCCGGTCCACTGGTTTACCCCCAAACACTCAATCCGCGTGGCCGACAAGGTTCTCAACTCCCACTTTGGCGGGACCTACGAAGCCTTTCTCGTCCTTGAAGCAGAAGACGTTACCCTGACTACGCAACAGGCAGCGATGGAGCTTCGTACTCTTTTGGGAAACATCGCCAAAGAACAGGACATTCCGGAACAAGTCCTCACTGAGGCGTTAGAGTTCCTAAGCAGCGCTCAGCAGGATTCCCAGACCAGCGAAGAGTTTCTTGACAAATTGTCAGGGGCACTTGGCTACCAACTGGATACTGTAGGCCCCGACTTTTATGATGCCTGGGCCGAGTTTCTGGCCGGCCTCGACCAATTTATGAACCGGGGGCAGGTGTTCAAACGTCCTGATGTCCTTCAGTATATCGAAACATTGCAACAGGAACTGCTCGACTCCGGAGTTGTTGGCAAAAGTAATTCGCTGGCCGATGTCGTCAAAAAAATACACCAGGAACTTTTCGAATCAAATCCGGAGAGATATACAATTCCTGAGACCGCCAATGCTGTCGCCCAATGCCTCATCTCTTTCCAAAGCAGTCATAAGCCGGATGACCTCTGGCACCTTGTCACTCCTGATTACCGGACGGCAAATATCTGGGTCCAGTTAAAAAAAGGCGACAACCAGATCATGGAACGGGTGGTTAGCAAAATAGAACGCTATATCAAACAAAATCCGCCTCCGGTACCTTTAACCCATAACTGGGCCGGTCTCACGTACCTGAATGTCGAATGGCAGGATAAAATGGTCTCCGGTATGCGAGACTCATTTTTAGGAAGTTTTGTTATCGTTTTCATTATGATGACCTTTCTGTTTCGCTCACCGTTGTGGGGCCTGCTTGCCATGGTTCCTCTATCCATCACCATTGTTATCATTTACGGCGTCTTAGGGTTGATTGGCAAGGATTACGACATGCCTGTCGCCGTACTCTCCTCGCTTTCCCTGGGGCTAGCTGTTGATTTTGCCATCCATTTCCTGGAAAGGACCAAAACGACCTATGCCGCGGCTGGAAACTGGGCGGACACCATAAAGACAATGTTTGAGGAACCGGCCAGGGCAATTTCCAGAAACGTTATCGTGATTGCCGTAGGGTTCATGCCTTTGCTGGCCGCTCCTCTGGTCCCATACCAGACAGTAGGAATTTTACTGGCCAGCATTATGGTCATATCCGGGTTCACCACCATGCTCATTCTGCCCTCACTCATCACACTATTTGAAAAACGCCTATTTAAAGGCTAAAGGATACCGTCATGAATAACCGACCTGTCTTGCTGCTACTTGTTTTTATAACCCTTTTTATAACTCCCGTTACAGTCCATAGCACTCCGGAAGTCAAAGAGATAATCAACAAAGCCAATAACGCCGCTTACTATGCGGGTGATGACGGCAAGGCCCAAGTCACCATGACCATTACCGACAGCCAGGGCAGACAGCGAACCCGGGAATTTAATATCTTGCGCCGGGATAGCGCTGACGGCGGCGAACAGCAATTTTACGTCTACTTTAAAAGGCCCAGTGATGTCAGAAACATGGTTTTCATGGTGCATAAGCACATTGACCGGGATGATGACCGCTGGCTCTATCTCCCTGCTTTGTCGCTTGTGAAGCGAATTGCGGCGTCAGATAACAGGACCAGCTTTGTCGGTTCTCATTTTTATTATGAAGATGTTTCAGGAAGGCCTCCCCTAGCTGATACGCATGAATTAATTGAAGAGAACGACACGTATTACGTCATCAAAAATACACCAAGAGCCCCAGATTCTGTTGAGTTCTCTTCCTATACCGTGTGGGTTAACAAAAGCAATTTTATGCCCATGAGAGCCGAATATAGTAACAAAACCGGTCAAAAATACCGGCTTGTTGAAGCCCTGGAAGTTAAAACCATTCAGGGTTTTCCCACGGTTGTCAAATCACGGGTTGCCGACCTGTTGGATGGCGGGGAAACTATCAGTGAATTTAGCAACATCACTTACAACATTGGCCTGGATGAAGATATATTTACTGAACGTTATCTCCATCGCCCCCCCAGGGAGGCCAGGCAATAGCCTCTACCAATGGCCATTAACACTTATTTTTGACCACAGATACTTAAACCAGCCATGAAATACCTACTCGCCCCCTTTCTCGTTATGCTCAGTTGCCTGATGCCCCAATCAGCCTCCGCAACACTGCGCGACACGCTGTATGATAACTATCAGACAGATTTTTCCAGTTTCATCGAAGTCCGCAACGGTTGGCGGACAGACAGAAACCAGGACGAGAAAAACGCCTCCATCGCTGAAGCGCGTCTGCAATTGGATCTTTCAACAGACCTCACCTGGGCGATCCTGAAACTGAAAAGCGATTTCGTCGGTGATCTGGTAGAGGAGGAAACACGGGCGGAACTGCGCGATTTTTCTATATCCTTTTCCCCCCTTGACTTTGTTGATATCAGGGCCGGGCGACAAATTATCACTTGGGGCACCGGCGACCTTCTCTTTATCAATGATCTATTTGCCAAGGACTGGGAATCCTTTTTCATCGGCAGGGACACCGAATATTTGAAGGCCCCCAGCGATGCCCTGAAAACCAGCATCTTTTGGGAGGCCGTTAATCTTGATCTCGTCTATGTCCCGGTATTCAACGGCTCAAAGTTCATTGACGGCACCCGTATATCCTATTGGAACAACCTCTCCGGCACAATCGGCGACCGGACCAACACTCTCCGGGATGAGGAGAGAAACCGCTTTGGCAATGACAGTGAGTTTGCCGCGCGTTTATCAAAAAATATCGACAGCATCGAACTTGCCTTTTATCTCTATTCCGGTTTCTGGAAAACACCAGAAGGGATCAATCCAACGACCTTTGACCTCATCTATCCCAGGCTGACCGTTTATGGTCTGAGCGTGCGGGCACCTGTACTTGGCGGCATCGGCAACATTGAAACCGGGTACTATGACTCCCGACAGGATAGTGCGGGAAACAACCCTTTTATCCGTAACAGTGAAGTTCGCTTGTTGGCTGGATTCGAGCACGAACTCGCCACCGATTTCACAGGTGCGTTTCAGTATTATCTCGAGTGGAAGCAGGACTATGATCAATATGAACAAAATTTTACCGGCGTTAAAGCGGCCGATGAATACCGCCATCTCTTCACCGTACGCCTGACTCGACTGCTCATGAATCAGAACCTGACCTTTTCACTTTTCACCTATTATTCCCCCTCAGACCATGATGCCTATCTGCGCCCTAAAGCCAGTTACAACATTTCCGATCACTGGAAAGTGGAGGCTGGCGGCAATATTTTTATCGGCAGGGATGACCAGACATTTTTCGGGCAATTTGAAGACAATACAAATATATACGCCAGCCTGCGTTGGAGTTACTAGAAACTCATTGGAGAATTACTATGGTAGTTAACGACTGGATACATACTATTGCCGGCACATTCATTTTAGTTAGCCTTGCTCTGGGGACCTGGGTCCATCCATACTGGTACCTGATGACCGCCTTTGTCGGCGCCAACCTCTTCCAGTATGGCCTGACAAAGTTTTGCCCAATGGGCATTATCTTAAAAAAACTTGGTGTCCCAGATTCAAGAAAATCCTGCTGTTAAGCAATGATTGATGCTCTCGCAAAAAGTATTGGATGGCTAAGCACAGGTAAGCACAGACTCCGAATGTTTGATATACAGCTAAGCGAACGAAGTGAGACTTCGAGGAGCAGTGCTTTTTTGAGAGCAAGACCATACATGTGGTATGTCGAGCGAACAAAAAAGTGCTACGACGCAGTAGATCGGACTTTTTGTGACGCCATCAAACATTAATATTTGAATTTTACAGAGAAAGCACCTACACTGAAATAATCTTGTTCCGGATACCTCGGAAATGTTCATATTCTCAAAGTGTATAGGTCCAATTGGATTCCTAAAATAGCCATAATGTTATAAGATGCAAAATTTATGAAAGATTATTCAGAAAGTCTGCTGGTCCATTTCCGTAGGGCTGAAGACCTAAAAAAAGAGGCCTTGTCATATCCTTACATCGATTTGAACAAGCGCCAGCTCTGTGACCTGGAACTTCTTCTTAACCGGGCCTTCTACCCTCTTGAAGGATATCTGAACCAGAAAGATTACAACGCCGTACTGGATTCCATGCGACTGGCAGACAACTCAGTCTGGCCAATTCCCATCTGCCTTGATCTGTCCCAGGCCCAAGCACAATCGATTTCATCGGGACAAAAAATAGCCGTTAATGATGAAGAGGGCTTTATGCTGGCGGTGCTCACCGTTGGCGATATCTGGCAACCCGACAAAAGAAACGAAGCTATTAAGGTCTATGGCACAGATGATCCCCAGAAACACCCAGGCGTCCGTCATTTATACAATCATACCGGGGAATGGTATATCGGGGGCTCTTTGGAAGGTCTTTACCTTCCCCTGCATTACGATTTCAAGGAAATACGATTAACACCCGCCGAGACAACACGCCGGTTTTCGCAAAGCGGCTGGCGCAGGGTTCTTGGTTTTCATACCGATGAATATCTGCACTGTGCACACCGCGAAATGATTCTCCGGGCAGCCCGGGAATACAGCACCAACATTTTACTGCAGCCAATCGTCGGTCTTGATCACCCTGGCAACATCGACCATTACACCCATGTCCGGTGCTATGAAGAAATTATCAAACATTTTCCCCGCAATATGAGCATGCTCAGTATCATCCCTATGGCAAACCGCTGGGCCGGACCACGGGAAGCCCTCTGGCACGCAATTATAAAGAAAAATTTCGGCTGCAGCCATTTCCTGGTTGCCGACAATCACGGCGACCCGTTTGCCCATAGCCAGGATGGCTCCAGCTTTTATCCCCTCTTCGAAGCCCAGAATACCGTTAAAGAATTTGAGGCGGAAACCGGCATAGAGATGGTGCCCTTGGAGAAAATGGTCTATGTGGAAGATAAGGCCCAATATATCCCCAAAAGCCAGGCATCACCCAAAATGGACATCAAGGACATCTCCTCGGCAGAACTCAAACGGCGCCTTGAGCAAGACCTGGAAATCCCGGAATGGTTTTCATATCCGTCAGTTGTTGCAGAACTGAAACGTGCCTTCCCGCCCCGGTCGGAACAGGGATTCACCATTTTTATATCCGGCCTGTCCGGATCCGGGAAATCAACCCTGGCCAAGGCCTTGATGGTTAAGTTCATGGAGATGCGTGACCGACCGGTTACTCTTCTGGATGGTGATATTGTTCGGAAAAACCTTTCAAGCGAACTCACCTTTTCAAAGGAACACCGAAACCTCAACATTATCCGAATTGGCTTTGTTGCCAGTGAAATTACCAAAAATGGCGGCATCGCCCTCTGTGCTCCAATTGCCCCCTATGAAGAGTCCCGACAGGCAAACAGAGAACTGATCAGCCGTTACGGCGGCTATATCGAGGTCTATGTTTCAACCCCTCTTGAAACCTGCGAACAGCGTGATCGAAAAGGCTTGTACGCCAAAGCGAGGGCGGGAAAGGTTAAAGGTGTTACCGGTGTTTCTGATCCGTATGTACAACCCTCAAACCCGGAAATAACCATAGACACATCCAATATTACCCCTGCAGAAGGCGCCCAGGAAATCCTCCTCTATCTTGAGGAAAAGGGCTATATCAGCTAGGAAATAACAGTTTGAACGGTTTGAACAGTTTGAACGGCTTAAACGGCTTGAACTGTTAACCAAAATTCAATCGTCGCTCTTGTCCTCGGATGGCTCATTGTCAAAATCAATATAATCTTTCAATTTCTCAAGCAAAGAGTCCGGCAACAGCTCGTTGTACATAAATGCATGGGCTTCTTCCCCGGTAATTTTCTGCTTGATCTCAAGGGGCAGAGAACGAAGCACCGCCATTCTTTCAGGATCCGGTTTTTCTTGGCCCAGTCCAGTTTTTGTATTCATATTTTCTCCCTGCAATCACGTTATTCGTGAAATTCTTATAAAGCTTTGTTTCAGGGCAATTGTGAGCGCATCAGCTTTCTGAGGACATAAGGAAGTATGCCCCCATGCTCAAAATATGCAACATCTATGTCTGTATTGAGCTGGGCAATCACCTCAAAACTGACAACACGTTTATTGGCGTTGACCGCTTTGATCTGGAGTAGTTTTCGGGGTTTCATCTCAGCAATCCCTGTGATGCTGAACATTTCTGAACCATCAAGGTTTAAGCTTTTCCAACTCTCTCCTTCCATGAATTGAAGCGGCAAGACCCCCATACCCACCAGGTTGCTCCGGTGAATCCGTTCATAAGATTGCGCTATCACTGCTTTTACGCCCAGCAAACTGGTCCCCTTGGCCGCCCAGTCCCGCGATGAGCCGGTGCCATATTCCTTGCCGGCCAGCACAACAAGAGGCGTATCTTCCCTCCAGTATTTCATGGCCGCATCATAGACATACATTTCTTCCTTTTCCGGAAATTTAAGACTAAAACTACCCTCTTTCGGAGAAACAATCTGATTTTTAAGCCTGATATTGCCAAATGTTCCCCGCAGCATCACCTCATGATTGCCCCGCCTCGACCCATAGGAGTTAAAGTCTGCTGCCTGAACGTCCTGCCTATGTAAATAGCGGCCTGCCGGATACAATTCGGGAATAGCGCCAGCCGGTGAGATATGATCTGTGGTGACAGAGTCGTCCAGCAGGAGAAGGGCCCTGGCATCGGCTATATCCAGGGGCTTATGCCCTTGCAGGCGGAACCCCTCAAAATATGGTGGATGTTTGATATAGTTTGAGTTCTCATTCCAGATATAGGTTGTGCTCTGGGTCGCGTGCAGGCCATGCCAGAAATCATCTCCAACGAAAATTCTGTTATATTCGTTCATGAACTGTTCCGGTTTTAGATAACCGTTCATGACAGATTGAATTTCGGTATTCTGCGGCCACAGATCTTTCAGGTAAACTGGCTGGGAATTGGCATCAAGACCTAAAGGTTCCACCTGCAGATCTACATCTATCCGCCCGCAAAGAGCAAAGGCCACCACGAGCATGGGAGAGGCCAGAAAATTTCCTTTAACATCCTGATGAATTCGGGCCTCAAAATTTCTGTTTCCGGAAAGAACTGAGACGACAGATAGATTGTTGTCGGTAATCGCTTTTGCAATATCAGGATGCAGCGGACCACTGTTGCCAATGCAGGTAGTACAGCCAAAGCCGACCAGGTAAAAGCCCAAAGCCTCAAAATAAGGGAGAAGACCGGCAGCTTCAAGATAGGCAACAACCACCTTAGAGCCGGGAGCAAACGATGTTTTGACGTACGGTGGGACCTTCAAGCCTTTCTGCACCGCATTTCTTGCCAAAAGACCGGCGCCAATAAGGGCAAACGGGTTAGAGGTGTTAGTACACGATGTAATCGCGGCAATGACAATGCTGCCATC
>Ga0102953_1000977_pt1 | contig 18669 bp, 16 predicted proteins | sample SalPon2A_C_D2_MG_FD_78509 | JGI IMG/M metagenome (GOLD analysis project Ga0102953, IMG submission 78509) | Soil microbial communities from South San Francisco under conditions of wetland restoration - Salt Pond MetaG R2A_C_D2_MG | ecosystem: Environmental > Terrestrial > Soil > Wetlands | place... | reverse complement strand
AGGCCAAGGTCGACACCCGTCTGCCCCAAGGGGTGGTGTTCGCCCCCTACCACTTCGCCGCCGCCGGCCTCAACCGCCTCTACAGAGGCGAGGCCGCCGTCGCCGTCGAGCTGAGCAAGTAAACCTGGTCCCCGGGAGAGGTTATGGACTGCCCCAAGTGCAAAACTTCGGTTTCCACTCGAGCGAAATTCTGCGACCAATGCGGAATCAATCTCGTCGAAAACATCGATTTTCTCCACCAGAGAGCCCTTGATCACTACCATCGCGGCCTGATCGACGAGGCGGTCAAGCTCTGGGATGAGGCCGTGACCAAGGAACCCGGTTTCAGCAAGGGGTACTATTACAAAGGGCTGGCCCTCTATGATCGGGGTGACCTGCAGCAGGCGATCGACACCTTTGAAAAGGCTCTCGAAGGCGAGTCACAGCCCTTCCGGGTCTATTTCAAGCTCGGCATGGCCCAATACGGACTCGGCGACCTGACCTCCAGCGTACAGAGCTTTCAGAAGGCCCTGAGGCTCAATCCCGGCAGCGCCGAAACGAACTACCGCCTGGGGTTGTCGCACCTGCGCAACTCCGATCTCGACCAGGCCCAGCAGGCTCTTGAGGCGGCTGTCGAGATCAACCCCAAGTACACCCGGGCGCTCTATATCCTGGGGATGGTGTTGGCCCAGAAGGGGGAGCAGGGCAAGGCCATCGAGCAGTTCAGGAAGGTAGTCGAGATCAGTCCCAATTATACCTCGGCACGCTTCGATCTCGGAATGGCCCTGTTCAAGGAAGGCCGACTGTCCGAGGCCGTCGAGCAGTTTCAGAAGGCGGTCGACGGAAGCGCCCGCTTCGCACCCGGCCACTACATGCTCGGCGAGGCCTATCGCAAACTCGGAGAATTCAGCGACGCCATCGGGGCCTACAACCAGCTTCTGAAGCTCAATCCCATGGACGCCGACGCCTATGTGCGGCTGGCCGAGTGCAACATGCAGCTTGACCTCATGGACGGAGCCCGTGAAGCGCTGGAAAAGGCTCTTTCCATCAACCCCGAAAATCACGATGCCCGGTATCTGAAGAAGCACCTGGGGGAGATGAGCACCCCGCACAAGCCCGGATTTTAAACCGACCGTAAAAGGTAGACCCTATACTGTTCAAGGAAGAGGATTGTCATGACGCCTGAAGTGTTGAGCCTCTCAAACAACGCACTGTTGTTCATCGTTGCCATGCTGGTGAAGATCGTCGCCGTTTTCGGTGTGACCATGGGGATCGTCGCCTACACCACCTGGGTCGAGCGAAAGGTCATCGGCCACATGCAGACCCGGATCGGGCCGATGCTCACCGGCTGGCACGGCCTGCTGCAGCCCATCGCCGACGGTCTGAAGCTTTTCTTCAAGGAAGATATCATTCCGAGTGAGGCGAGCAGGCTGCCGTTCCTGCTGGCGCCCATGATGATCCTGATCCCCTCCCTGATCACCATCGCGGTCATCCCCTTCGGTCCCGACGTCGTCATCGGCGGCTACATCATACCGCTGCAGGTCACCGACCTCAACGTCGGCATCCTCTACATCCTGGCGATGGCCGGTCTCGGCGTCTACGGCATCGTTCTGGCCGGCTGGGCCTCCAACAGCAAGTATTCCCTGATGGGCGGTATTCGCTCCACGGCCCAGATGGTCTCCTACGAACTGGCGGCCGGACTTTCCATCATCGCCGTCTTCATGCTCTCCGAAACTCTGAGCATGCGGGGCATCGTTTCCGCCCAGCAGCTTCCGCTTTGGGGCGTCATCGACTGGCTGCCCAACTGGTACGTTTTCACTCAGCCGCTCGCCTTCGGCCTCTTCATCATCTGCGGCATGGCCGAGATCAACCGCACGCCCTTCGACCTGCCCGAGGCCGAAACCGAACTGGTATCCGGTTTCTGCACCGAATACTCCTCGATGAAGTACGCTCTCTTCTTCATGGCCGAATACGCCAACATGATCGTCATCGGGGCGATCTGTGCCACCCTCTTTCTCGGTGGCTGGGGTGGGCCCTTCCCCGGCGCCATCGGTGGGGTGGTTAATTTCCTGATCAAGGTATTCGCCTTCATGTTCTTCTGCATCTGGGCCCGTGCGACGTTGCCCAGGGTGCGTTACGACCAACTGATGTTCATGGGCTGGAAGGTCTTTTTACCCCTGGCCCTGGCCAACATCCTGGTTACCGGTCTGGTTGTCGTCCTGTTGCAGTAATACCCATCAACGATAAGAGGATAGGCCCATGTTCAAAGAGTTCGCCAAAGGTCTGAGCATCACCTTTAAGCATCTGCTCCCGGGGCATTCGACCACGGTTCAGTACCCCAAGGAAAAACTGCAGACCTCCGATCGGTTCCGCGGTCTGCACCGGTTGGTTCCGACCCAGGACCGGGAGAAGTGCGTGGCGTGCTACCTCTGCCCGACGGTCTGTCCGGCCAAGTGCATCACCGTTGAGTCGGCGGAGAACGAAAAGGGTGAAAAGTACCCGGCCGTTTACAAAATAGACCTTCTTCGCTGCATCTTCTGCGGCTACTGCGTGGAGGCCTGCCCGGTCGAAGCGCTGGAGATGACGGACCAGTACGAACTGGCCAATTTCAACCGCGACGATTTCACATTCACCAAAGAGCGGCTGCTCAAGTAAGCGTATAGGAGTCTTTGACCCATGGAAATTCTGTTTTTCTATCTGGTCGCCCTGGTCGCGGTCATCTCCGGGCTTTTCGTGGTGACCTGCAAGAGCCCGATCAACAGTGCCATCGCGCTGGTGATGACCTTCGTCTGCCTGGCTACCTTCTACGTCATGCTCCATGCGCCCTTCATGGCCGCCATCCAGATCATGGTCTATGCCGGCGCTATCATGGTCCTGATTCTCTTCGTCATCATGCTGCTCAATCTCGGCAGCGAGATCCGGTCCAAAACCTCCCACACCCTGGTGGGGGGAGGGGTTGCCGCTGCCCTGGTTCTTTTCCAGGTGGTCTACCTTCTCAATCGGAGCGAACCTACCGGAGCGACGGGGGGAATCAGCAACGAAATGGTGCAGAGCATCGGCCACACCGAAATGATCGGCAGGGCGCTCTTTACCGACTTTCTGCTGCCCTTCGAAATCACCTCGATCCTGCTTCTCGTGGCCATGGTCGGGGCCGTGGTTCTGGCCAAGAAAAACGTCTAGCGACAGGAGATTGATAAATGCACGGAGTTAGCGTACACCATTACCTTGTGCTCAGCGCGATCCTTTTCTCCCTGGGGACCTTCGGTGTCCTCACCCGGAGAAACGCCATCGTCATCTTCATGTGCATCGAGCTGATGCTGAATGCCGTCAATCTCTCCTTCATCGCCCTTTCCCATCACCTGGGGAGCATGGACGGCCAGATCTTCGTCTTTTTCGTGATGACGGTCGCTGCTGCCGAGGCTGCCGTCGGCCTGGCGCTGATGATCACTTTCTACCGCAATCGCGAATCGATCGACGTCGAGGAATTTAACCTGCTGAAATGGTAGAGGGTATTTTCCTGTTCGCATAGGGATTCATTCCGTTCAGAGGAGATAGAGGTTCATGCAAGAGTACAGTTATCTATGGCTCATCCCGTTCTTCCCCCTCCTGGGGTCCGTGATCAACGGGTTGCTGGGCAAGAAAATCAAGAACGAGAAGGTGATCGGGACCATCGGGACCCTGGCCATCGGTCTCTCCTTCGTGGTCTCCTGCAGGTACTTCTTCCAGTTGATCGGCGATGCGGTGAAGATCCATGAAGTGGTGCTCGGTTCCTGGATTTCGGTCGGCCACTTGCAGGTCGACTGGGGCTTCCTCCTCGACCCGCTCTCGGCCTTGATGATCATGGTCGTGACCGGGGTCGGCTCCCTCATCCACCTCTACTCCATCGGCTACATGCACGGCGAGGAGGGCTTCTACCGTTACTTCTCCTATCTGAACCTCTTCTGCTTCTCGATGCTGATGCTGGTTCTCGGCAACAACGCCCTGGTCATGTTTATCGGTTGGGAGGGCGTCGGGCTCTGCTCCTATCTGTTGATCGGCTACTACTTCCACAAGAAGAGTGCCGGCGACGCGGCCAAGAAGGCTTTCGTCGTCAACCGTATCGGTGACTTCGGTTTCCTTCTCGGGCTCTTCACCCTGTACTGGACCCTTGGTACCAAGCACGGCATCTGGACCCTGAATTTCGTCGATTTTGCCGAGCACGGCCACTTGCTCGGCACCGGCAGCATGGTGGTGACCGTGGTGACCCTCTGTTTTTTCCTCGGCGCCACCGGAAAGTCGGCCCAGATTCCCCTCTACACCTGGCTGCCTGACGCCATGGAAGGCCCCACCCCCGTCTCGGCTCTGATCCACGCCGCGACCATGGTCACTGCCGGCGTCTACATGATCGGCCGCATGAACGGCCTCTTCGCCATGGCCCCCGATACCATGATGGTGATTGCAATCGTTGGCGCCGCCACCGCCATATTCGCCGCCACTATCGGCATGGCGCAGAACGACATCAAGCGGGTTCTGGCCTACTCCACCGTCTCCCAGCTCGGCTACATGTTCCTGGCCATGGGCGTCGGCGCCTTTACCGCCGGCATCTTCCACCTGATGACCCATGCCTTCTTCAAGGCCTGTCTCTTCCTCGGTTCCGGCTCGGTCATCCACTCCATGCACCATGCCTACCATCAGGAGCACCTGCATGACGATGCGCAGGATATGCGCAACATGGGCGGCCTGCGCAAGAAGATGCCGGTAACTTTTATCACCTTTCTGATTTCTACCATCGCCATCTCCGGCCTCCCGGGCTTCTCCGGATTCTTCTCCAAGGACGAGATTCTCTGGTGGTCCTTCGGTTCAAGCCGCGGGCACTGGCTGCTGTGGCTGGTCGGCGCCCTGGCTGCCGGCATGACCGCCTTCTACATGTTCCGCCTGGTCTTCATGACCTTCTTCGGCGAGCAACGCACCGATGCCCGGGTCAAGGACCACGTGCACGAATCGCCATGGGTCATCACCTTGCCGCTGGTTATCCTCGGCTTTCTGGCGCTGGTCGGCGGCTTTGTCGGCATTCCCCATGTTCTCGGCAGTGTTTTCGGCCACATTCCCAATAAACTTGAGCATTTCCTTGCCCCGGTTTTCGAGCATACCCAGGAATTGCACCATATCGCGGCCCACGGCAGCTCGGCGATGGAGTTCGGGTTGATGGGAGTCTCCGTCGGCATCGCGGTGGTCGGCATCGTCTTCGCCTGGCTCATGTACCTGAAGAGACCGGAGCTGCCCGGCAAGTTCGTCGCCTCCTTCCAGGGGCTCTACCGCACCGTTTTCAACAAGTGGTACGTCGACGAGATCTACGATGCTCTCTTCGTCAATCCCACCAAGCGTCTCGGCACCTTCCTCTGGCGGGGCTTCGACGTGGTGGTGGTCGACGGCATCGTCAACGGAGTCGGCAAACTGGTCACCGCCTGTTCCACCGCCCTGCGTTTCACCCAGAGCGGGTTCGTGCACAGCTACGCCTTTACCATGGTAGTCGGGGTGCTGGTGATCCTCGGTATCTACGTCCTCAAATAAGAATCCAGTCCGATTTGCGATAGAGAACGAAGGAGCAATTTCCCATGGACAATCTACTCAGCCTGATGACCTTCTTCCCGCTACTGGGGATGCTGGTACTCCTCTTCCTTCCCCGGGAGAACGACGGGTTACTGAAGGGCCTTACCCTGGTGGTGACCCTCATCACCTTCTTCATCAGTCTGCCGCTGGCCTTTGACGATGTCTTCAAGACCTCGGCGGGATTCCACTACACCGAGTTCGCCAGGTGGATCAACATCGGGGACTACTTCCAGATGAATTATAATGTCGGCATCGACGGCATCAGTCTCTGGCTGGTCCTGCTGACCACCTTCATCATGCCGATCGCGGTACTGTCCACGTGGCATGCCGTGGAGAAGAACGTCAAGGGGTTCATGGCCCTGCTCCTGCTGCTCGAGACCGGGATGCTCGGCGCCTTCATCTCCCTCGACCTCTTTCTCTTTTACATCTTCTGGGAACTGATGCTGATTCCCATGTATTTCCTGATCGGCATCTGGGGGGGTAAAAACCGCATCTACGCCGCCGTCAAGTTCTTTATCTACACCGCCGTGGGCTCCCTGCTGATGCTGGTGGCCATCATCTTCGTCTATTATCACGCCGTGCAGTCGGGCATGGATATCAACGGCTTTTCCATCGCCGAGTTCTACCGTCTCTCGATCGATCCTGCTCTGCAGAAGTGGCTCTTCCTGGCCTTCGCCTTCAGCTTCGCCATCAAGGTACCGATGTTTCCCCTGCATACCTGGCTGCCCGACGCCCACACAGAGGCGCCCACCGCAGGTTCCGTCATCCTGGCGGCCATCTTGCTGAAGATGGGTACCTATGGCTACGTGCGCTTCGCCATGCCACTCTTCCCCGATGCCCTGCAGCTGTTCATGCCCTATCTCGCCTCCCTGGCGGTCATCGGCATTATCTACGGCGCCCTGGTGGCGATGATGCAGGATGATGTCAAGAAACTGGTCGCCTACTCTTCGGTCTCCCACCTCGGTTTCGTTATGCTTGGCATCTTCGCCCTCAACATGCAGGGGATGGCCGGAGGCATGATCCAGATGATCAACCACGGTATCTCCACCGGTGCCCTGTTCCTAATCGTCGGCTTCATTTACGAGCGGCGCCACACCCGTCAAATCTCGGAGTTCGGTGGCCTGGCCAAGCAGATGCCGATTTTCGCCACCATTTTCATGATCATCACTTTCTCCTCCATCGGCCTGCCCGGGACCAACGGTTTCGTCGGCGAGTTCCTGACCCTGATGGGAGCCTTTGAGAGTGAATTGCGCTGGTTTGCGGTCCTGGCCACCTCTGGCGTCATTTTCGCCGCTGTCTATATGCTGTGGATGTTCCAGCGAGTCATGTTCGGCGAACTGAAGAATCCCGCCAACCAGAACCTCAAGGACCTTTCCGGCCGCGAAATCCTCCTCATGCTGCCGCTTCTGGTCTTCGTTTTCTGGATCGGAGTCTACCCCAACACCTTCTTCGAGAAGATGAATCCGGCGCTGGAAAACCTGCTCCAACAGGTCAAGGGCAAGCAACAGCAGGTGGCCATGGTCGAGCAGGTCGACCCGCACCGTCTGGACCTGAAATAAACAACGAGATAGGCTACTTAGCTATAACACAGCTTCCGGAGGAGCATTTCCATGGAAAATCTGGTGCAAATCGCCATGCAGAACATTAATCTCCCGGCCATCATGCCGTCTCTGGTGCTGACCTGTTTCGGCATGGCGCTTCTGCTGGTCAATGTCTTCACCCCCCGCGGCAAAACGACCCATGTTGCCTGGATCAGCATGGTCGCACTGGTAATCGCTGCGGTGGTTTCGGTGAACGGGTGGAACAACCCCCAGTTCGGCTTCGCCGGGCACGTGGCGCTCGACAATTTTGCCACCTTCTTCAACATAACCTTCCTCATCGCCGCGGGCCTCACCATTTTGATGTCCGACGACTACCTCAAGCGTGAGGGCTACCCGGTGGGCGAATACTACCCCATTATCCTGTTCACCACTGCCGGTGCGATGTGGATGGCTTCCGGCACCGACCTGATGACCATCTTTCTCGGTCTCGAAGTGCTCTCCATCTCTCTTTACATCCTGGCCGGCTTCTTCCGGGGACAGACCCGCTCCAACGAGGCGGGCCTCAAGTATTTTCTGCTTGGCGCCTTTTCCACCGGTTTTCTGCTTTACGGCATCGCGCTGATCTACGGGGTGGCCGGGACGACCAACGTTGCCGACATCGGCATGTACCTGACTTCCCATCCGGCTATTCTCGGCAATCCGATGACCATCGCCGGCATGCTGCTGCTCTCCACCGGTTTTCTGTTCAAGATCGGCGCTGCGCCTTTCCACATGTGGACCCCCGACGTCTATCAGGGCGCCCCCACTCCCGTAACCGCCTTCATGAGCGCTGGACCGAAGGCCGCCGCCTTTGCCGCCTTCATGCGCGTCTTCACCCTAGGTCTCGGCGGTCTGCAGCACGAATGGACCTCACTGCTGTGGGTTCTGGCGGTATTGACCATGACGGTCGGCAATATCATCGCCATCTATCAGACCAATATCAAGCGGATGCTGGCCTACTCCTCCATCTCCCACGCCGGCTATGCCCTGGTCGGGATGGTCGCCGCCAACGAGATCGGCTTCAGCGGCATCCTCTTCTACATGCTCGCCTACACCTTCATGAACCTCGGCGCCTTCGCCGTTCTCGTCCTGGCCGGCAAAAAGGGGGAAGAGAACCTGACCCTGGAGGGCTTCGCGGGCTTCGGCTTCAAGCGGCCCTTCCTCGGAGTGGCGATGGCCATCTTCCTCTTCTCCCTGATGGGGATTCCCCCCACCGCGGGTTTCGCCGGCAAGTTCTTCATCTTCGCCGGGGCGGTCAAGGCCGGTTACATCTGGCTGGCGGTGCTCGGCGTGCTCAACTCCGCCGTCTCTCTTTACTACTACCTGCGGGTCATGGTCTACATGTACTTCAAGGAACCGGCCGAGGACTACGGTTGGGTGACCATGAACGTCAGCGTGGTGGTCTCCATCGTCGTCGCTCTTGCCGGCATTTTCTACCTCGGCATCGTGCCGGGGGCGGTAATGGAGATGGCCAAGCAGGCTATTTTCTGATCCCGGTCTAACATTTCACGACAAAAAACCCCCGGCAAACCCGGGGGTTTTTTGTCGTGGAGAAAGCCTTTTCGTAGCATGGGGCCAGAGCCCCGGAGTCCGATCCGCCCGGCAAGAGGAAGAATCGAGTCGCAAAGAGAAATTTTGCAATTTGCCGAGGTTGTAGATAAATTAGAGGGAGCAGGGGCAGGTACCCACCAGGGATTCGCGGCGAAGACGGAACGATGGCCGCACATCCGTCGAGACCTTCGGCTGATAGGCCGAGCTGGCGACTGCCGATCCTGGCTGGCCCATTCCCCACCAAGGCAAGAGGTGACCCTTCCATGATCAGGCACGAAACCCTCAACCCTCCGCCCCATATCTACCCGGTCAACGAGTGGAAAATTATCGAGACGGCATTTTATGAACGATTTCTCGCTCAGACCGAGACGATCTTCGCCGTCGGCAACGGCTACCTCGGATTGCGCGGCAACTATGAAGAAGGTCCCCCGGCGTTTCAAAACGGCACCTTCGTAAATGGGTTTCACGAGACCTGGCCGATCGTCTATGGCGAACACGCCTATGGCTTCGCCAAGACCGGCCAGACGATGCTCAACGTCACCGACGGCAAGGTCATCCGGCTCTTCATCGACGACGAACCCTTCTACCTGCCTACCGCCAATCTGCTGCTCTTCGAGCGCACCCTCGACATGCAGGCCGGTACCCTCGACCGGGAGATCCTCTGGGAGACCCCGGCCGGCAAGCAGGTACTGATCCAGTCGCGGAGGATGGTATCCTTCGAACATCGTCACCTGGCAGCCATCTCCTACCAGGTGACGGTCCTCAACGCCGAGGCGCCAGTCGTGATTTCCTCGGAGCTCATCGGCAACCGCCCCAATCAGGCGAGCGAGGGGGATCCACGGCAGTCCCGGGGGGTCGTCCAGCAGGCTCTCGTGCCCGCCGGCAACTCCGTGCGCGAACGGCGCCTGCTTCTCGCCCACCGGACCACCAACAGCGGCATGGCCCTCGGCTGCGGCGTCGATCATCTCCTCGAAACGGATTGCCCGCACAGCTACCGGGCCGAATGTACTGACAACGTCGGGCAGGTCGTCTTTTCCGTCGATTCCCAGCCCGGCAAGCCGATCCACCTGATCAAGTACCTCGCCTACCATACCTGCGACCATTCATCGCCCGAGGAACTCTGCGTTCGAGCCGAACGCACCCTCGACCGGGCCCTCGACAAGGGCCTCGATACCCTGTTCGAAGGTCAGCGGCGGTTCGTGGAGGAGTTCTGGAGCCGCAGCGACGTGCGCATCTTCGGCAACCACACCCCCTCCTCCCGCCCCAGGGGCGAGATCCAGCAGGCCCTGCGCTGGAACCTTTTCCAGATCCTTCAGGCCTCGGCCCGCGCCGAGGGGGGCGGCATCCCCGCCAAGGGCCTCACCGGACAGACCTACGAGGGACATTACTTCTGGGACACCGAGATCTATGTCCTGCCCTTTCTCATCTACACCGCGCCGCGCATCGCCCGTAACCTGCTGATCCATCGCTACCGCATGCTCGACCGGGCCCGGGAGCGGGCCCGGGAGGTGAACCAGAAGGGGGCCATGTTCCCCTGGCGGACGATCAGCGGCGAGGAGGCCTCGGCCTACTACGCTGCCGGCACGGCGCAGTACCATATCAACGCCGATATCGCCTACGCCCTGAAGAAATACGTCGATATCACCGGCGACGTCGCCCTGCTCTACAACGAGGGGGCCGAAATTCTGGTCGAAACCGCCCGGCTCTGGCACGACCTCGGCTTCTACTCCGAGCGCCAGGGAGGCCTCTTCTGCATCCACGGAGTGACCGGCCCGGACGAGTACACCACGGTGGTCAACAACAACGCCTTCACCAACCTGATGGCGCGCGAGAATCTCTGGTTTGCGGCTCGGACCGTACTGCGGATGGAAGCCGACCATCCCGAGCACTACGCGACCCTGGTTCACAAGACCGGCCTCGACATCACCGAGGCCGCCGACTGGAAGAAGGCCGCCGATGCCATGTACATCCCCTACGATGAGGCCACCGGCATCCATCCTCAGGACGACAGCTTTCTCGACCGTGAGGTATGGGATCTCAAGAACACACCGCGGGAGCGCTTTCCCCTTCTGCTCTACCACCACCCCCTGGTGATCTACCGCCATCAGGTCATCAAGCAGGCCGATATCGTCCTGGCCCTCTTCCTGCTCGGCGACAAGTTCAGCGCCGAGGAGAAGAAGCGCAACTTCGACTACTACGACCCGCTGACCACCGGCGACTCCTCCCTCTCGGCCTGCATCCAGAGCATCGTCGCCGCGGAGATCGGCGATATCGAAAAAGCGATCAAGTACGCCCGCTACGCCGTTCTCATGGACCTGGCCGACATCGGCGGAAACGTCCGCGACGGCTGCCACATCGCCTCGATGGGAGGCACCTGGATGATCATGGTCTACGGCTTTGCCGGCATGCGCGACTACGACGGCGAGCTGAGTTTCCGACCGCACCTTCCGGCGCAGGCGGGCGAGCTCGCATTTCCCCTGGAGGTACGAGGACAGGAGCTGGAGGTACGGATGGCAGAGGGTAGGGCGACCTACCGGCTGCGCAAGGGAACCGGCCTCACTATCACCCACCAGGGCGAAAAACTGCAGCTGGCTCCGGGGCAGCCGGTCAGTCGCCCGATCGCTCCCCCGGGCACCCCGGCGGAAGGCGGGGAATGATGGATGAGGCGCGTCCCCTCGCGGTAATCGGCGTCGATACCGGCGGCACCTTCACCGACCTGATCCTGGTGCGAGGAGAGACGGTGCGTACCTGGAAGCTCCCCTCGACTCCCGACGATCCCTCCCGGGCGGTTCTGGAGGGGGTGCACCACCTCATCGGCGAGGACGAGGCGATCATTTTCCACGGCTCCACGGTGGCCACCAACGCTCTGCTGGAGGGCAAGGGGGCGCGGGTGGTCCTGGTGGTCACCGCGGGCTTCCGCGATCTGCTCCTGATCGGCCGCCAGAACCGGCCGCAGCTCTACGCGCTGCACCCGCAGCGGCGCTCGACCCTGGTGCCTTCCGAGAAAGTGGTGGAGGTCGCCGAGCGCATCGGCCCCGACGGAGAGGTGGTGAAGCCCCTGGCCGAGGAGGAGATCGAGCGGGTGGTGGCGGCGGTGCGGGGATGCGGCGGCGACTCGGCGGCGCTCTGCCTGCTGCACGCCTACGCCGATCCCCGGCACGAGCTCGTCCTGCAGCAGGCCCTTGAGGCCGGCGGCTGCCGGGTGTCGGCTTCCCACAGCATCCTTCCCGAATACCGCGAATTCGAGCGGGCCTCCACCACCGCCGTCAACGCCTCGGTCTCGCCGGTGATGGAGCGCTACATCTCGCGCCTGCAGCGGGGTCTGGGCGCCGGCCACCTCAAGATCATGCAGAGCAACGGTGGTTCGATCCTGGCCGAGACCGCCGGCCGCGAGGCGGTTCGCACCATCCTCTCCGGACCGGCAGGCGGCATGGTCGGCGCCTTCGAGACCGCCAGGCGGGCCGGCTTCGGGCGCATCGTCACCTTCGACATGGGCGGCACGAGCACCGACGTCGGCCTCTGCGACGGGGCCATCCCGTTTACCTCCGAAACGGTGATCGCCGGCTGGCCGGTCAAGGTGCCGATGATCGACATCCACACCGTCGGCGCCGGCGGCGGCTCCATCGCCCGGATCGACCCCGGCGGGGCCCTGCGGGTCGGTCCCGAGAGCGCCGGTGCCGACCCGGGGCCGGTCTGCTACGGGCGTGGCGAGGCGGTCACCGTCACCGATGCCAATCTCTATCTCGGACGGCTGCTGCCCGAGCGATTCCTCGGCGGGCGCATGACCCTGGACCTGGAGCGCTGCCGGCGGGCGGTCGAGGCCCTGGCCGCCGAGGCGGGCCTTGCCCCCGGCCGCCTGGCCGCCGGGGTACTCGAGGTGGCCGAGGCGACCATGGCCGGCGCGTTGCGGGTGGTCTCGGTGGAGCGCGGCCACGACCCGCGCGACTTCGTCCTGCTGCCCTTCGGCGGCGCCGGCGGCCTGCACGCCTGCGCCCTGGCCGAGAAGCTTGCCATCCCCCGGGTCTTTCTCCCGGCCCATCCCGGCCTCCTCTCGGCGGTCGGCATGGTCCTGGCCGATTCGGTGCGCGACTACTCCCACTCGGTGCTGCGCCCCGGAGACACTTCCGCCGGCGAGCTCGAAGCCCTCTTCGCCCCCCTGCGGGAGCAGGCCGGGGAGGAAATGGCCGCCGAAGGGGTGGCCCCCGGCGGGCTGCAGCTCGATTTCTCCCTCGACATGCGCTATCGCGGCCAGTCCTTCGAGGTCAACGTCCCCTTCGACGAGCACTTCCGCCCCCGGTTCCATGCCCTGCACGAGCGCCGCTACGGCTATCGCGACGAGGCGCGCGCGCTGGAGATCGTCACCCTGCGACTGCGGGCCACCGGCCGCGGTCCTCAGCCCGACCTCACCCACGGTATCTGCCGCGCGGGCACCGTGCGCCCCGTCGACATCCGCCCGGTGGTCATCGACGAGGAGCGTATCGACTGTCCGGTCTACGAGCGCGCCGAACTGCCCTGCGAGGGCGAACTGAGCGGCCCGGCACTGGTGGCTGAGGAAACCGCTACCCACTTGGTCCGCCCCGGCTGGAAAGGCCGGGTCGATGGACGGGGCAACCTCCTGCTGAAAAGGAATTAGATACCGGGAGGGAGGCATAAGGTGGTTGTGTTTCACGCGAAGCCGCGAATGGTCCGGGGGCGCGCCAGTCGAGGGAATGCCCGATGAAGCGTTCAACGATCTGGATTCTGGGTTTATGCCTCGTCCTGCCCCTTTTCGGCTGTCGGCAGCAGCCGGAGGCCCGCCTGACCTTCGCCATCGGCGGCGCCCCGGCGGAACTCGACGTCTGGGAAGAGCTGGTGCAGCGCTTTTCCGAGCAGACCGGCATCGCCGTGGAGATGCTGCGCCAGCCGACCGATTCGAACCAGCGCCGCCAGGGATTGCTGATCCCCCTCAAAGCCCGGCAGGCCGACCCCGACGTCTTTCTCATGGATGTCGTCTGGCTGGCCCAGTTCTCCGCCTCCGGATGGCTCCTCCCCCTCGACGAAGATGTCTCCGACCAATTCCTCCCCCGGGTGGTGGACCTTGTCGACCGTCGTGGCGGGAACCTGATGGCTCTGCCGGTCAACGTCGACGCCGGTCTCCTCTACTACCGCAAGGACCTGCTCAAGCGCTACGGCTTCGCCGGCCCGCCCGCCACCTGGGCCGAACTGGCGTCCCAGGCCGGCACGGTGCAGGCGGGCGAGCGCGGGGAGCATTCCGGCTTCTGGGGCTACCTCTGGCAGGGGGCCGAGTACGAGGGGCTGATCTGCGACTTTCTGGAAGTGGCCGCCTCGGCCGGCGGCGGGATCGTCGAGAACGGCCGGTTCGTCCTCGACCGACCCGCCAACCGCCGGGCTCTCGCCTTTCTGACCGGTCTCATTCACGACGAGGCGGTCTCGCCGCCGAACACCTACACCCAGATGCGGGAGGAGGAGGTCCGCGAAGCCTTCCAGAACGGCCGGGCTCTCTTCGAGCGCAACTGGCCCTACGCCTGGGCGCAGCACCAGAGCGCAGGCTCGGCCGTGGCCGGTAAGGTCGGCATCGCGCCGCTCCCTCATTTCCCGGGGGGTGAGCCTGCCGCCACCCTCGGTGGCTGGCACATCGGCATCTCGCGCTACACCGACACGCCGGAGCAGGCAAGGGCGCTGGTGCGCTACGTCACTTCCTTTCCGGTGCAAAAGGAGATGGCCCTTCGCCTCGGCTGGAATCCGGGCCGCCGCGACGTCTACCGCGATCCCCGGGTTCTTGCCGAACTGCCCTACCTGGGGCAGCTGCGGGAGATCTTCGACCATGCCGTAGCGAGGCCGGTCCTTCCCTATTACAACCAGCTCTCGCAGATTCTTCAACGGCACCTGAACGCGGCGCTGGCCGGCTGGGTGCCGCCGGAAGAGGCTCTTCGCAAGGCCCAGGCCGAGATCGAGGCGGTCACCGCCCGCTACCGAACCGGGAGGTCGCGATGAAACCCGCCCAGGATTCGAGGACCGCGCTGCTCTTCCTGCTGCCGCTGCTGCTGACGGTACTGATCTTCATCGCCGCGCCGGTGGCCGGCACCATCGTCGAGAGCTTTTTTCGCGACGTGACCTTTCTCCCCCGGCGATTTTTGGGGGTGGATAATTTCCGCTCGCTCCTGGCCGACCGCTCCTTCCACCAGTCCGTGCGCTTCACGCTTCTGTTCACCTTTGCCTCGGTTCCCCTGGAGGTGGCCCTGGGGCTGATCTTTGCCCTGGTCCTCAATCGCCCGCTTCCAGGCCGGGGTCTGTTGCGGGCGGCGGTGCTGGTCCCCTGGGCGATTCCGGCAGCCGTCTCGGGGCGAACCTTCGAACTGATCTACAACTACAGCTACGGCCTGGCCAACTATCTGGTCCTCACCCTGGGGGTGAGCGAGGCGCCGGTGAACTGGCTCGGCAGCAGCTACGGCGCCTTCGCCTCCCTGGTCATTGCCGATGCCTGGCGAACCACCCCCTTCGTGGCGATCATCCTTCTGGCCGGCCTCTCCGCCATCCCGGATGAGCTCTACGATCAGGCGACGATCGACGGCGCTACGGGCCTGCAGCAATTCGCCCGCGTCACCCTGCCGCTTCTCAAGCCGGTGCTCACGGTGGCGCTTCTCTTTCGCACCATCGACGCCCTGCGCGTCTTCGACGTCGCCTACGTCATTACCGGCGGCGGCCCCGGCGGAAGCACCAACGCGCTTTCCCTCTACGGCTACCAGTATTTTCTCTCCGGCGATTTCGGCTACGGCTCGGCCATCTCGGTGGTCCTCTTCGCTCTCGCCCTGATCCTCTCCATTTTCTACGTGCGCCTGAGTGGCTTCGGGAGGGTACTGACATGAAAACCGAGCGTCCCGGAAGCCTGCCGATGCTGGTGGCGGCAATCTTCCTCCTCATTTTCTGCCTTCTGCCTTTCGGTTACATGGTACTGACCAGCTTCGCCCGCCGGCCCGACTACCTGCGAGGGAATGAGGGACTGACCTTCACCCTGGAGAACTACCACGACATCCTCAGCGCCCAGTCCCTGCACTTTCTCGACTACCTTCGCAACAGCCTGGTGATCTCCGGCCTCAGCGCCGCCTGCGCGGTGGCGATAGCCGCCCTGGCCGCCTATGCCCTGACCCGCCTGAGCATCCCCGGCAAGGGAGCGATCCTGTTCGGGGTCCTCGCCGCTTCCCTCTTTCCGCAGGTGAGCCTGGTCAGCTACCTCTTCAAGATGATGAACGCCCTGGGTTGGATCAACACCTGGCCGGCCCTGATCCTGCCCTATATCGGCTGGGTCCTGCCCCTGTCCCTGTGGATCCTGGTGAGCTACTTTGCCCAGATCCCCCTCGACCTCGACCGGGCGGCACTGGTGGATGGCTGCTCGCGGCGGCAGATCCTGATGCGGGTGATCCTGCCGGTGGCGGCGCCGGGGATCTTCTCCACCTTCCTGCTCGCCTTCATCTTCGCCTTCAACGAATTCCTCTTCGCCCTGGTTCTGAGCGTTGACCACCGGGCCCGCACCATCCCGGTAGGGATCGCCCTCTTCCAGGGGCTGCACGGGCAGATCCCCTGGGGGCGGATCATGGCGGCCTCGGTCTTCACCACCCTGCCGGTGGTGGCGCTGACCCTGTTCTTCCAGCGGCGCATCGTCCAGGGGCTGACCCGGGGAGCGATCAAGGGATGAACATCGAACTGCGACAGATCGGCAAGCGCTTCGCCAGCCGTCAGGGCCAGGTCGAAGCCCTTGCGGAAATCGACCTGACCATCGGCGATGGCGAGTTCTTCGTCCTGCTCGGCCCGTCCGGCTGCGGCAAGTCGACGCTGCTCAACCTGCTGGCCGGCCTGGAGCGCCCCAGCAGCGGCGAGATCCGGTTCGACGGACAGACGGTGGCCGCGGCTGGCGGTGATGTGTGGGTTCCCCCGCCGCAGCGGGATGTGGCGATGGTTTTCCAGAGCTATGCCCTCTATCCGCATCTGAGCGCCTTCGAGAACATCGCTTTTCCCCTGCGGGTGGGCCGGACGGTCCGAAGGGAGATCGAGCCCGCGGTGCGCGAGATCGCCCGCACCCTGCAGATCGAGGAGCACCTTATGGCCCGCCCGGCAGAACTCTCCGGTGGACAGCGGCAGCGGGTGGCCATCGCCCGTGCCCTGGTACGAAAGCCGCGCCTCTTCCTGCTCGACGAGCCGCTGTCGAACCTCGACGCCCAGCTCCGGGCCGAGACCCGCGTCGAGCTCAAGCGCCTGCAGCGTGAGCTGGGGGTGACGACCGTCTACGTTACCCACGACCAGGTGGAGGCGATGACCCTGGGACATCGCATCGCGGTGCTGCAAAAGGGCCGAATCGAACAGATCGGCGATGCCAGGGAGCTCTACGATCGTCCGGCCAACCCCTTCGTCGGTCGCTTCATCGGGGCGCCGCGAATGAATCTGCTGGAGGCGACATGGAGGCGGGAGGGAGAAGCGGTCCGCCTGCATTTGGCGGGGCAGGAGCTGGTCTTGGCGGGCGCGGCCTCCCCTCATTTCGGCGGCCGGGAAGAGGGGGCCTGCCTGGCCGGCTGGCGTCCGGAACATCTGCATCTGGAGGGGGAAGGAAAGGAGGAAAAGAAAACGTCCCTCACCGGCCGGGCCGGACTCAGCGAGCCGTTGGGGCGGGAGTATCTGGTTCATGTCGAGCTGAACGGAGCGCAGTTGACGGTCCTCCGGGCCGGACCTCCTCCCGGCGAAGGGCAAAGGGTGCGGGTCCGCCCGGACCCGGAGCATCTGCACGTCTTCACGTCCCCTCTTGCGTAAAATCCGCCGGCCGGCTTATCATTATCTTGGAACCCTGCCGGACCTGCCTGGGAAAAGACCGGGGCAGACCCGCACCGAAGGCGGAGGAGCCCATGACCCAACAAGACCTGGCCGCGCTGGTCCGCCAGGGCCTGGCCGCACTGGACGAGGACGATGTGCCGGCGGCCCGGCAACTGTTCGGGGAAGCCGCCCGGAAGGAGCCGACGCCGGTGGTGCGATCCTGTCTCGGTTACTGCCTCGCCCGCGAGGATCACGACCTGAAGAAAGCTTTCGGCATGTGCCGCGATGCCCTGCGGGAGGAGCCGGCCAACCCCCTGCTCCATCTCAACCTCGGCCGGATCTATCTTCTGGACGGGAACAAGCCTCTGGCCGTCAGGGCCTTTCGCAAGGGGCTCAAGTTCGGCCGTCACCAGAGGCTCCTCGATGAATTGGCGCGCCTGGGGATGCGCCGACCGCTCATCTTCCCCACCCTCGGTCGCCACCATCCGCTCAATCGCTGCTGCGGGTTTCTCTTCAGCCGCCTCGGCCTGCGCGGCCTGCTTCACCTGCCGGAGAAATTCCGGGAACACCACCGCTGAGGCGGGCCAGACGTCCCTGGCGAGCGGCCGCGACCGCCGGTCCCCTGATCGGCAAACTCGATCACCACCGTGAGCTCGTGGGGGTGGGCGCCGGCCAGAACGGCGGCGCGCCGGCCGCGAAAGACGAGGTGCGCGTCGAAGTGTTCCAGAGGCCTCGCCACCCCTTCGACGTACCTTTCCCATTTGTCCCGGCCCTTGACCGTGATGTGTCCGATCAGGTATGTGGCCATGTCAATATCTCCTTCCCGGTATCATAACAGATCGAACCGAAGAGAGTGGGGTCTGCCGCGACGCAAATAGCGGATGATTATTCCGCAAGCGGGTGGTATCATTGGGCCATGGACCGCTCGACCGAAAACCGCCAGGCCTGCCGGGAGATTCGCCGATGACCGACATCGACCCGATCCGCCTCGAGGTGCTCAAGAATCGCTTCACCTCCCTGACCGACGAGATGGGGGCGGGGCTGATGCGTACCGCCTTCTCGCCCAACATCAAAGAGCGCCGCGATTTCTCCTGTGCCCTCTTCGACCGCCGGGGGGGGATGATCGCCCAGGCGGCCCACATCCCGGTGCACCTCGGTTCGATGCCCTTGT
>Ga0102953_1000976_pt1 | contig 18670 bp, 12 predicted proteins | sample SalPon2A_C_D2_MG_FD_78509 | JGI IMG/M metagenome (GOLD analysis project Ga0102953, IMG submission 78509) | Soil microbial communities from South San Francisco under conditions of wetland restoration - Salt Pond MetaG R2A_C_D2_MG | ecosystem: Environmental > Terrestrial > Soil > Wetlands | place... | reverse complement strand
TTTCAGCTTCAATTTCTCAGAGGCAAAGCTGCACAGCGAAAAGCACAAAACAAAAAGAATCAGCAAAGTTAAACGTGTTGTTTTCATTATGGGTTTTGATTTGTTTCCTCAAATGTTGCGAAAACAACGAAAGATACAAATACCAATTTAGTTAACGGTATAAATGATTGATTAAACGGGAAAATTTGACGATCTTCATCCAACGGAACAGTTTGATTGACGACTATCATATTTGCCGTTCCCTCATCGGTTGCATCCGCTTACTCATTAACCGGATTTTACCTGACAACGATTTCCGAACTTAGCTTCTGAAACGAAACAAAAACTTATGAATTACACTTTGCCGAAAACCAACCTCATGCTTTTACTCCTGCTTGTCTTGTGGGCAACACCATCTAAATCAGAGCCGGCCGGCAACCAGGGATTTCAATTTTCGTATGAACGCTACCAGGAAGGCAGCAAGCATTTTGATGGTACAAAATACCTGTCAATGGTGTTCGAGGTAAAAGCAGAAACGAAGCAAAACCAGCAATCTTTCACCGCACGTCTGAAGAAAGGGATTGTTTCTGAAGGACATCGGTCAGGCTGGGGGTATTACAAATACCGCTACTTTGAAACTGGTGAGCCAATCAATGAAAACGAATCGTTTTATACGAAAATCGCACTTTCATTTTTTAAAAGTCATCCGATTCATTTTTCGGTCAAAGATGGGCAAGTGATCGTTGAGAACGCCAAACTGTTAAAAGCTGGATTGGGCGCATCAATCAAATCGGCGCAAAAATTACGGCTTCCTCATGACGAATCAAACGCTTTAAATGTGGCCGAAATAAGGAAGCTGTTTCAACATTTATTTGTGCAACTGCCGGATGAACTGAAAAAACCTGGCGATATGCAACTTAAAAGCAGCGTGGTTTTTCAATATCGTGGAAACTACCATAAATTCATGCATCTAAAAGTCAACGACATCCGAAAACATGAAACCCAAAATCTCTTCATCTTGCCTAGTTCCAATTTGATTCGGTACTCAGAAATCAATGGTTTGCCTGCGCAACAAATCATTCGTGTTTTACCGCTAGAAACTGGCGAGAACATTCATATTCAAGGGCAGTTCCCACGGAATAAAAACACTACGATTCAGTTTATAGCCGACGCCAATTCGTCCTTGATTCCAACGAAAACTTTTTCAGTTCATACAAATTCGACTGGGAAATTCAGCTTGGTTTTCAACTCAAACGATCCCCTTACCATACACGCTTCAACCGGTTTTGACTTTTATGCAGAGCCCGGCGACGACTTTTCGTTCACCGCAAATTCCGCACAGGACACCTTGCATTTTTCAGGGATTGGAGCTGGTAACAATGAATACCTGCTGGCGGAATCTCGTTTACCCAAACTGGGTATTCCAAAAGGTGTAAGAAACCAGCAAACGCAATCAGCTTGGTTTAAAAGAGCGGATGCCTTCATGACTGTCTATTTAAAACAGCTTGAGAATTATAAGAACAGCCTGACACCCAAATTTTACGAAACGAAGTACCTAAATTACTATTTCGGAAAACTTAACCGGAAGATTGAATGTGCGCATAGTTGGTTCCGGTTTTCAACCGATGAAAATGGGATTCTCAATGAAAACCTGATGAAATTGGACACCGTTGTTCATTACCAGCCTTTTATTTTTAACCGTGAATTTAATCGGTATCTCCACAGCCAATTTCTGCGACACTTTGAGGAGCTCCGAGGATTTATCTACAAAAATAATTACACCGCCGCTCAGGCGCCGTCCGACAAAGAAATTTTGCAAATGGCATCGCTCTCAAATAGCGGTAAAACACTCTATGATTTTCTGGAATACATGGCGCCACGCATCTATTTTTTCGCGAACCAGCAAGATATTGATGCGCTTCACGAGACTGTAGAGGATTATTTTGATCACTCCAGCTTACAACAACGAATCAAAGAACTGGAGATTCGGAATGTGAAAATTAAAGCCGGAGATCAATTTCCTCCAGTCACCTTTAAAAACATAAAAGGCGAAGAAGTGAAACTTTCCCAATTTCAAGGCCAGGTGATTTACCTCTTGTTCTGGCGCAATGACGCGCTGGTATTAAATAGGGAGTGGGACGAATTTCAACAGTTAGCGCAAGAAATGAAGAATCAAAAAGTTGTGTTCATCAACGTTGGCATGGAAGAGAACTTTGAGAACTGGCAAAACTATGTGAATGGGATGGAACTGAACGGCCTCAGCCTATTTGTTGACCGAAACAGTCCGGCGTTTAAAACCTATTTGAAAGGTTTGAAAAATCGTCATTACCTACTCATTTCAAAAAACGAGAAGGTGATCAACAACAATGGCCCGTACCCTGATGAAGCCAAACTACAAATTACACAAAACCTTGGATACACCAACCGTGAAAAATTATTAGCTGGAGGTCTGGTCATGATTCTTTCGGTATTATTCATACTGGGAGCAATTTGGACAATTAGCCGGATTCGCCAAAAACGCCGGGCAAAAATCAATGAACTCACCAACCGACTGCGTGAAACCGAACTGAAAGCTATCAAGGCGCAAATGAATCCTCACTTTTTATTCAACTCGCTCAATTCCATTCAAAATCTAATCAACCAAAAAGACATTGAAGCAGCCAATCAATATTTGTCCCGGTTTGCCCGGCTGTTGCGCGCTGTGCTTCAGCATTCAGAAAAAGAATTTGTGCCACTATCTGATGAAATTGAAACACTGAATTTGTATGTGCAGCTGGAAAAACTTCGATTCAATTTTGAATTTGACCTGGAAATCGATCAAAAAATTGATATTCACAACACCTTTGTTCCACCGCTTTTGTTTCAACCGTTTATTGAAAATGCCATATTACACGGTCTCCAACAAAAAGAAGGGATTAAAAAACTGACTATTAAAATCAACGAGCGCGACAGCCAGTTGATTTGTCAAATTGCCGACAACGGCGTAGGACGTTCAATGCCGAGCCTGAAAACGAAAAATCATCATGGCATGGGAAACAAGCTGAGTTTAGAGCGGATTAATCTGCTCAACCAAAAAAACAACAGTAATTTTAAGCTTCAGATTGATGACGTTGAACCTAACGGTAGTGGGACAGTAGTCACCATAAGTTTCAATAGTAACTTGATTTAACACGAAGAACAAGCAATTCTAACTAAATTTCAAAGCTATGATCCGAGCGATTCTAATTGATGATGAACCAAACAATTTGCAAAACCTGAAGACTTTGCTTGCAAAATATTGTCACGATGTATCAGTTATTGGAGAAGCTTCATCATCCCGACAGGGAATTGAACTGATCAATCTTTTAAATCCTGAACTGGTTTTCCTGGATATTGAAATGCCCGGAAATTCAGGTTTTGATCTTTTGAATGCGTTGAAAGAAATAACTTTTGAAATCATTTTCGTCACCGCTTACCACAATTACGCCTTAAAAGCTTTTCGGTTCAATGCCTTGCATTACCTATTAAAACCCATTGATATTGAAGAACTGCTGACGGCAGTAGATCGGGCTCGCCAACGGCTATCCGATAAATCACAACTTGAATTTACCCGGTTGGCTTTGCAAAATATGCAGCTACCACAAACAAACAAGCGCATTGCATTGGCATCGGCGGATAGGATTGAGTTTTTTGAAGTACATTCCATCATTCGATGCCAGGGCGAAAACAACTATACGCGTTTCTTTTTTGATGACGGAAACTCGCGGCTCATTTCAAAACCACTTTCAGAATATGAAGAATTACTGGCCGATTTCGATTTCATCCGGGTTCACAAGTCACACTTGGTGAATGGAGCAAAAATCGCCTCTTTCATAAAAAAGGACGGTGGATACCTCATCACAACTGATGGTTCTTCAGTCCCTGTGGCAAGACGTAAAAAAGAGATTTTAATGGAGCGTTTGAAAATGGATTAGTTTTGCAAATTAACAAGGAAAAGCGTGCTATTTTCATTGTGGCTTTTGATTTGTTTCCTCAAATGTTGCGAAAACAACGAAAGATACAAATACCAATTTAGTCAACGGTATGGATGATTGATTAAACGGCAGCGAAGCATCTGTTTTCCTTCGGGTGCGACCGATTGGCGGTTTGAGTAAAATGGACAATTTTCGATTAAAATCCTGCAACATTCCTGTTACATTTTCTTTTAATTCTGAGCCAATGGCAATAATTTTATACATTTGGTGCAACTGAGTTTATGAGTGAATTAAAGTCGAACTAATTTAATAGCTTTCAGGTGAGCGCATTATCGGAAAACGATTATAGCAGGATGTGGGACAACTTCAGGGTTGATGGAAGCCAGGAGGCCCTTTCACTGATCTACTACGAACATTTTGATTTTTTATATGACTTTGCGCTGAAATATACGCCGGACAGAAATCTGATAGAGGATTGCATCCAGAACGTGTTTGGCTATTTGTTGAAGAAACGAAAAAAACTGAACCCTGTTTCCAACCTCCGTTTATACCTGTTACAAGCTTTCCGCAGGGAACTGTTCAATCAGCTCCAGAAGAAAAAGCGGATGACTTTCTCTGGGGAGATTACAGAATCACCGGATCAGTTTTCTTTTAATGGCGCTGAAGTCCAAATGGAAAGTGAGGAACGCGATCAGGTCATGCAACTGGTTCAGAAAAGTATTGAGAAGCTCGGTTCCAAGCAGCAGGAGATCATTTATCTGCGGTTTAACCAGGAGCTGGATTATCCGGAGATCGCCAAAATGTTGGATATCTCGGTCGATTCATGCTACAAATCAATCTACCGTTCCATCAAATTTATCAAGGAAGATATTGAAAAAGAAGTTGGTGACCACCCGAATTTATTCTTTTGGGTGTACGTTGGAATCCGAAAGTCAAGACGATAACCGGAACGTGCCTAAGGGAAGGTGAAAATTATCTGGCAGATTCCTGTTTTCGTTGGAATGAAAAGCAAAAATATACATGAAGCGAACCCTTTCGGCTTGTCCGAAAGTGGTTAACGATTTCCCGAGGTATTCGAGAGAACTGTATCTGTTTCACGTCTTCGGATTTGTTTTGTCACATGAATATTGAAAATCCGACATTCGTCATATTAATAGCAGACAGACTCCCTCCTTCTGAGGAATGGCAAACTAAGCCAGTTCGGGGCAAAAAACAGAAGCCAAATGGAAAAAATTAAAAAAAAATGATTTTTCATGTCCAGAAAATTTATTGGGAACTCTCTATTTAGTAAAAGCCCGGTAAATGGATTTGAAAAAGCGGAAATATGAAAGTTTAGAAGTTGTTGATCTTGTCCTGAACGAAGACTTCTGGCAGCTTGTCTGCGAAAATGACGGAGCCAATCTTTTAGATTTCATTGAAGGGGCATCAGCTCATCGTCAGAATATCCGGTTAGCTTCAAAAATCATACTCGGTCTTCAAACTAAAAAGCAAGCGCAATCACTTGACCGCAAATACAAACTTTGGATGAAAATCCAGGGTAGCCAACGAAGGGAAAGGAACTTCAGCCTCCTTCGTTATGCAGCAGTGCTGATTTTGCTGGTTTCGTTGGGAACAGGTGCATTATTTTATGTATCACAACCACCTCAAATGGTGGAGTTTGCAGACTCAAATCCAACCAATTTTGATCAGTCCAGACTTTTTCTCCCTAACGGGAAAGACATGGATCTGGGGAACAGTCACCCTCATGTTGAGTCTGTTGATGGAGGAAAATCCATCGTTTTAAATGATAGTATCCAAGTCAAACAGACAGGGATGGGATTTAATCAACTGGTCGTTCCTTATGGAAAACGAGGGACGGTAATACTTGCCGACGGCACCCGCGTGGAAATGAATTCGGGATCGCGCTTGATTTTTCCGCCACAGTTCACTGGAGACGAACGAGAAGTTTACCTGGAAGGGGAAGCCTATTTCAAGGTGACCAAAAATCCGAAGAAGCCGTTTTTCGTTCATACCGATAAATTTAAAGTGAGGGTGTTGGGTACCACATTTAACGTGCAGGCCTACAAAAAGCAAAACCTGTACAATACGGTGTTGGTTGAAGGAAAAGTGAAACTGACCGTTAACGATCAACTGTTTGCAAGTTCCGTCATCATGAAGCCAAACCAAATTGCTTCGCTCACAGATGACAATGAGCACATTGATTTGGAGAAGGTGGATAATATCGGAAACCATATTTCGTGGATACATGGTTATCTTGAATTTAAGGATGAAAATGTTGAAGCGCTATTGAAGCGAATTTCAAGTTATTATAACATTCAGGTTGAAATCAGGGGGAACACTCATCAGATTCGAATTGACGGCAAATTGGATTTAAAAGAAGACCCGGAAAGGATTTTGTCCGGCATTGCTGTCATGAGTAAAATGCACTATTTGAAGAAAGGAGAGAATACGTACCTATTGTATCAATAAAAAACAACCGGTTGGTGCTACCAACACCAACCGGTTTTTTTAAAATCATGCCTAAAGGCATAATAATTAATTTAAAGTACACCAAAGTTATGAAAAAAGTAATGAATTATGCTTTTTCCCGATATTGGAAAAAGTTAAAAGCTCTGTTTTTAATTATGAGACTGATTTCTCTATTACTGCTGGTCGGGACTTTGACCGTTTCGGCAAGGTCGTATTCCCAGCAAACAAAGCTCGATCTCCGGCTTCAGGATTCCAAGGTGGGCGACATCCTGTTATCCATCGAGAACAGCAGCCGTTTCATTTTTATTTATGATGCGGACGTGATCAATTCGTTGGGCAAAAAGTCGATTGAGGTGAAGGGACAAACCATTGATCAGGTGCTTGATCAATTGTTTGCCGGGACGAATGTGGCTTATCGGATTGATGACCGCCAGGTTTTCCTGTATCAAAAAGATGCTTTGGGGAAAGTCTCTCCGATCATGCAAGGGGAAATAACCGTCAAAGGAAGTGTAACAGATGCTTCTGGCGCACCATTACCCGGAGTAACGGTTGCCATCAAAGGAACTTCAAAGGGTACGATTACTGATACCGATGGTAATTATTCCTTCAATAATGTGCCAGCCGACGCGACTTTGGTTTTTTCTTTTGTTGGGATGGCCACGCAGGAGGTTCCAGTTGTGGGAAAGACAACAATCAATGTAGTACTTGCCGAAAGTACCGTTGGTATTGGCGAGGTGGTGGCCATTGGCTATGGAACCGATTCAAAAGTGCGGGTCAATGGCGCCGTTTCCAAAATTAAATCTGAATCACTTGCGAGTTACGCTTCGAGTAATTTTGACCAGGCCATGACGGGAAAGATTTCCGGTGTGATTGTCAATCAAACCGGTCGAAACCCGGGAGACGATTCGCAAATTGTGATTCGTGGAATGGGAACATTGACAGCTGGAACAAACCCATTGATTGTTGTTGACGGATTACCTCTTTCCGAAGGAAGCTCGCTAAGCTCAATCGATACTAAAGATATTGAATCCATCGACATTTTAAAGGATGCGGCATCGGCTGCTATTTTTGGTTCCCGTGCGGCAAATGGGGTTATTCTGGTAACAACTAAAAAGGCAAAGCATGGCAAACTACAGGTCAATCTCGATGTTCAGAGTGGTGTGCAGGAACGCAGCGACAAAGTCAAGCTGGTGGACGCCTACGATGCTGCGATCTGGTTCAAGGAAGCCCGCGATTGGGGTTATGTTTCCAAAGATCCAGCCAATCGCAGTGCAGCAGATGACAATGCCACTCGGTTGGCAAAAGGTGCCAGCAAGCGGGAATTGAATTTGACCTATACACAACCCTATTTGGATGGAAAACCAGGCCTGACCAATACCGACTGGTACGATGCAATTTACCGTGTAGCTAACTATAACGATTACCACTTATCGGTGAATGGTGGTGGCGACAAAACAAATTTTTATGCATCTCTGGGGTATCATAACCAGCAGAGTATTGTCATTGGTTCGGATTACGAACGTTTCACCCTGAACATGAAGATGGACTCCCAGCTATCTAACAGAATCAAGTTTGGGATCAATACGAATACGTCCTATTCTGTAAAAAATATGGTTGGTGATGGAAACTGGAAATTCCCTGCCAATCCGGTTGATGTAGGTTATATAGCCTATCCGTTCTTCCCGGTTTATAATGACGATGGAAGTTTTGCTGTCAGTAAACAGATTGAAGGAAACACACCACAGGATGGCGCCTTGGCGGAAAACCCGGTTGCCATGATGTTAATGTCAAAGAACAGACAGTATAATTTCAGGGTATTCGGGAATGCCTATGCGGAACTGAAATTGACGGATTATCTAAAATTCAAGACCAGCGTTGGTGGTGATTTCAGGAGTTCTTTTCTCGATTATTTTCAGCCTTCCAACATTGGTCAATACCGGACACATGTTGGGAGCCTGGAAGCACATAGTAATGAAAACAATATTCGTGCTGAAGATTATATCATCGACAATACGCTTAACTTCAATAAGAAAATTGGGAAACACACAATTAATGGACTATTAGGTTATTCGTATGAGCAGCAAACGGATATTAATTCCTTATTGTCGGCTACGGGATTTGTAGACAACAGCATCGACAATGTGGCAGGTGGAAGTAATTTCGCATTTGATGGCAACCGGTACAAATGGACACAGATTTCGTATATCGGCCGTGTTAAATACAATTACGACGAACGCTACCTGATCGATGCAACGATCCGTCGGGACGGTTCTTCAAGGTTCGGCAAGAACAGCAAATGGGGGATTTTCCCATCATTCTCGCTGGGATGGATTGTCAGCAATGAATCGTTTTTTGCCAAAGACAAGTTTGTGAACTACTTAAAACTTCGAGGAAGCTGGGGATCTACCGGGAACAATCAAATTGGCGCCTACAGTTCTCAGGCGTTGGTTTCTGGTGACGATTATGTACTGGGAGGTACCTTGGCCCCTGGGCTTGCTTCCACCAGCTCGCCGAACGCAAACCTATCATGGGAGACCAACAAATCCTACAACATTGGGCTTGACCTGGGAATGTTGAAAAGCAAATTGAATCTTTCCTCCAACTATTACAATTCCACCACTTCAGATCTGTTGTTAAACGTTCCAGTGCCACAACAATCGGGTTATAGCATTTCACTTCAAAACATTGGGAAAGTCAGGAATACTGGTTTCGAGTTCGAATTTTCAGGACAAAATTTTAAGCTGGGCGAAGTTTCCCTGTCGTTCAACACCAACCTGACAACCATGAAGAATGAGGTATTGGAGTTGGGACCGGGACAAGACCAGATTATTACCGGGAGCAATAACGCTTTCAGAACCAAGGTCGGCGGTCCTATTGCCGAGATGTATGGTTATGAGATTACCGGGGTATATAAAACCCAAGACGAGATTGACAATTCCCCTCATTTAGACGGCACATTAACAGGAGACTATATGGTAAAGGACTTAAACAATGATGGTAAAATTACACCAGATGACCGTAAGGGTTTTGGAACTTATGCTCCGGATTTTACTTATGCCTTTGGCGCTAACCTAAACTATAAAAACTTCGACTTTGGTTTTAGTTTCGTTGGCATTGAGGGAAGGAAGGTTTACGAAAAGCTGATATACCTCTTTACTGAAGTAGGCGAAGGGTTCTCAATGGCTGACCAATATTATTTTGATCATCGCTATCATCCGGTAGACAATCCAGACGGATTCCTGGGGCAGCCCAACCTGGGTAATTTTTCTAACAACCGAAAAAATACACGGGCGTCGAATCTGTTTTTTCAAAATGCCGACTATCTGCGTCTGCAGAATATTCAGTTGGGGTACACAATCAAAAGCAATACGTTACAAAACCTTGGAATTGCCAAATCGAGGATTTATGTCACCGCAAATAACCTGATTACCTTCAGTAAATATCGGGGTATGAACCCGGAGGCATCCGCGGACGATCCTCTAAAACAAGGTGATGCACGTAATACTTGGCCATCAATTCCCAAGACGATTACAGCAGGGGTAAATGTTACATTTTAAAAAAGATTTATCATGAAATTAATATATAAGTTAAGTTTAATTTTTACTGTGCTCGCCTGTTTCTTTTCATCGTGCGAGGACCAATTGACCCAATATCCAATTACCAAAAGGGTCGCTGATAATTTCTATTCCAATGAGACGGACATTGAATCAGCGGTAATGGGTGTATATGCAGCACTCCAGTCCAATAACTTGTATGGCCTGTACGTTCCTGCCATTGGTGAAGTGCCTTCTGATAATTCGTGGGAAGAAGTACCTGCCAATGATGGTGGGATCTTTGGCCAACTGGACGAATTCACTTCAATCCCTATTAACGGGATTTTTGGAAGAATCTGGCAACAATCCTACATCGGTATCCAACGGGCAAACGTGGTCTTGAACAGGATTGATGCCATCTCCTTTACCGATGATGCTGTGAAGAAGGCCCGGAAAGGCGAGATGCAGTTTATCAGGGCATTGCTCTATTTTAACATGGTTCGGATTTGGGGCGATGTTCCTTTGGTGACCAAGGAAACAACTAATCCCAATGATTTTTTTGGCCAAACACGTACTCCGGTTGCTGATGTTTATGCCCAGATTGAAAAAGACCTAACCGATGCTATTGCCAATTTACCTGAAGCACCTTCTGACCCGGGCAGGGCTGTGAAAGGGAGCGCGCAGACCCTTTTGGGAAAGGTGTACCTGACCCAAGGCAAATATTCAGATGCGAAAACACAATTGCAGGCTGTTGTTAATTCGAGTCTATACAAACTGTTACCTAATGTCAGCGATGTATTTTCCATTGATAATGAGAATAACGAAGAAATCATTTTTTCGGTACAATTTGCATCAGGTGTAAATGGAAGCTCGGAAGGGAGCAATGCTTTTTCACAATTCAGCCCCTCTGGAACAGTGGCAAGTGCAAAGGGACACGATTTGCCGACTCATGAATTGTACAACCTTTATTCGGATCAGGATTTAAGAAAAGGTGTTTATTTGGATGTAACCGATATCGGTACGCCTTATCTGAAAAAGTTAACGCCAAACCTGACCAATTCCTCGGATGGCGGTAGTGACTGGGTCGTGCTTCGTTATGCCGATGTTGTACTTATGTTGGCCGAAGTGGACAATCAACTGAATAACACATCAACTGCAATCGACCTGTTGAACTCGATCCGAACAAGAGCTGGGTTGCAAAATACCACAGCTGCTTCAAAAGATGATGTGGACAAGGCTATCCAGTTGGAGCGCAGGCTTGAACTGGTCGGTGAGGGACATCGTTGGTTTGACCTGGTGCGTAGAGGTGAAGCCATCTCAACGATGAATGCCTATTTTAATTCGACAGGTAAAAATATTACCATCGACCAGCATGATCTTTTGTTCCCTGTGCCGCAGACTGTTATCGATACCGATCCGGTCATTACACAAAATACAGGATACTAAATCTTTCAGTTAAAACAAAGAGGTTGCCCTGAAAAACAGGGATCATGTCATCCTGAACTTGTTTCAGGATCCGTATCAAAAAGTAAGCGTAACCCGTCATTGCGAGCGAAGCGAAGCAATCTTTCAGATAATAAACTAACAGATTGCTTCGTCGTTCCTCCTCGCAATGACGTAAAAGCCAGTCTTTTGACGCGACCGACGCTGACATGTTCAAACTATTACTCAGGGCAACCTCTTCTAATCGAACACAAAAAATGAAATTGATAAAAGCAACTTTTTTATTGACAATATGGGCGATTGCCCTTGCATCGTGCGCCCAGCCAAATCAAAAAACCAAGGTTGAGGCAACAAACCAGCCTTCTTCTTCGGAAAAAATATTGGCACACCTTCATGCAAAATCGAACAATTATGTTTTTGTAACAGCCCACCGTGGCGATTGGCGGAATGCCCCCGAGAATTCCATTCAGGCGTTGAAAAATTGTATTGCCATGGGAATCGATGTCGTGGAAACAGATGTACACCTGACCAAAGACAGTGTGTTGGTGATCATGCATGACAACACCATTGACCGGACAACGACAGGGACGGGGAAGGTTTCTGATTATACCTACGACGAACTGGAAAAATTCTTTTTAAAGGCAGGACAGGGGCATGCAACCTACCAACACATTCCGTCTTTTGAGGATTTTATGCTTGCCGCCAAAGGGAATATATTGGTCAATGTGGACAAGGGCTGGGATTGCCTCGACAAAGTGGTGGCAGTTCTGAAAAAGACCGGAACATTGCAGCAGGCGCTGATCAAAGGGATACACCCTTACGATGAAGTGCGCCGGGATTATGGATCACTGATTGACGAAATTCAATACATCCCGATTGTTTCAGGAGAAACACCTAATATGAGCAGTTACGTGGATGATTTCATCCAAAATAGTAAACCTGCGGCCTTCGAGGTCATTTTTAAAACCAATGATTCACCAGTAGATAGTCAGCTGCAAAAGATGAAGCAGCAGGGTGTCCCCATCTGGATCAATTCGCTCTGGGACGATCTTTGTGCCGGGCACGATGATGAGCTAGCGCTGAGCGACCCGGATGCCAATTGGGGATGGATCCTCAAAAAGGGAGCAACTTTCATCCAGACAGACCGTCCAAAATTGATGTTGAATTATCTCAGGAAGAAGGGATTGCACGACTAAAAATGTTAATTACAATTTAAAGACGATCCCTCTTCCCTTTTAATTGAATTTCTGTCGAAAGGAGCATTTGTAAAGTGTTCCATGGGAGAGGTTTGTTTAATCCTGAATCACAATGAGAAACTATTTAGTTCAATTTTTTAAAGCACTTCCGCCATTCAAAACGAGTGTTGATGCTTCAAAGATCAATCAAACTTATAGTCGTTTACGTTGGTCGGTGTTTGTTTCCACAACGATTGGCTACAGCCTTTTCTATGTTTGCCGGCTGAGCCTGAGTGTGGTGAAAAAGCCAATGGTCGATGCTGGCTTTATCAATGAAACACAACTTGGTATGATCGGCTCTGCCTTGTTTTTTACCTATGCGATTGGCAAACTGACCAATGGTTTTATAGCCGACAGGAGCAACATCAAGCGGTTTATGTCCACCGGTTTGCTATTAACCTCGCTGATCAACTTGTCACTTGGGCTTACTGTTCCGTTTATCGCTTTTATCTTTTTATGGGGGCTGAACGGCTGGTTCCAATCCATGGGGGCAGCTCCAAGTGTTGTTGCACTATCTCGATGGTTCAGCAACCGCGAACGCGGAAGCTACTATGGTGTTTGGAGTGCCAGTCACAGCATTGGTAAAGCCATGACCTTCATCGGGGTGGCATTTATTGTTAGCCTGTTTGGCTGGCGTTGGGGATTCTACGGTGCAGGCATATCCGGGCTTGCTGGGGCAGTAGTTGTTTTTATCTTTTTGCATGACAGCCCCGAAAGCAAGGGGTTGCCCGCTATCGCCGATTTCAAGAATGACCATGCGGCTGTCCCATCGAAGGGGAAATCTATCGGCAAGCTACAGCTCGAAGTTTTAAGGAACCCATTTATTTGGGTTTTGGCTCTTTCCAGTGCTTTCATGTATATCAGCAGGTATGCCGTGGAAAGTTGGGGAATATTTTACCTGCAAGCTGAGAAAGGTTATTCAAACTTGGAAGCCAGTTCGATTGTTTCAGTCAGTGCTATTAGTGGAATTGTAGGGACTGTTGTTGCAGGAATCGTATCGGACAAGGTCTTTAAAAGTAGTCGAAATATCCCTGCATTGGTTGCTGGATTGTTGAACGTACTATCCTTGTCTCTTTTCCTTTTTTATCCTGATGGGCATTTGTGGATGGATACGTTGAGCATGGCCTTGTTTGGTTTCGCCATCGGAATACTGATTACTTTCCTTGGTGGGTTAATGGCTATTGATATTGCCTCAAAAAAAGCGTCTGGAGCTGCTCTCGGATTAGTCGGGATTGCCAGTTATATGGGAGCTGGGTTCCAAGATTTGATGAGTGGCATTTTAATTGAAGACGGAAAGTCAGAAATCGCCAATGTGACAAGTTACGATTTTTCCATGGCTAAGTGGTTCTGGCTGGGATCTGCAATTATATCCGTGATCCTGGCGTTGGCTGTTTGGAACGCAAAAAGAGAAGACTAATTTATTTTACAGTACATATGAATCATATCAAAAACATCATCTTTGATTGGGGTGGGGTCATTACCTCAATCGATTTCAGTGCGACAATTAATGCCTTTAAACAATACGGCATTAATGATTTCGAGAACTATTACAGTCAAACTGTGCAGTCAGAACTATTTGTTCTACACGAAACAGGAATGATCTCTCCCGAAGAATTTAGAAGCAAATTGAAATGTAAAATTCCCGCTCCAATTACAGATGAAGAACTGGACACTGCTTGGATGGCCATGCTAGGAGATACACCTCGCGAAAATATAAATTTGTTAAAGCGGTTAAAGAAAAGATATCGGATCTTTCTTTTAAGCAATACAAATTCAATCCATGTGGAAAGGTACAACCAACTTTTAGAACACAAATTTTCATTTAAAGATGGTTTGTCCGGCTTGTTTGAAGAAGTCTATTATTCACACGAAGTGGGTTTTAAAAAACCTGATACCAGAATCTTTTCATTGTTACTTGAAGAAAACCAACTCATCGCCAATGAAACGTTGTTCATCGATGACACCTTGCAAAATATAGTTTCTGCAGCAAAATTGGGGATGAGAACAATTCATCTAAAAGATGGGATTTCTTTGGACAGCATATTCGGAGGAAACGGTGAATTGTTTCTTTGAGATAGTAAAAACATGGCCTTTTTTTTCATATATATTAGTATTGATTTAGCGATGAGGGGAAGCCAGAAAGGACTTCCCCTTGTTTTTTAGCTCACCGCCCCATCCGGGTGTTGCAGCCATTTGTCGCGATTTTGGAACTGCACCGGGTTCCGAGTTCGCAGCAAAATAAGTGCCTTACGCTCGGCATTAATAAAGGAACCCAAACAGCCATAACGGGATTTTATTTTTAAAACCGTATTCGATGTCATCAGCCACCACAAAGGCATTGGCCAGCCCCTGTATTTGTTCTGTTCCTTTATTTTTTCCACCAATCTCAAAAGTGTATTTTCCATCCACCAGAAAATCTCCCTTTTCGGCATATTGCAAACGGTGTGATTCTTTCAACTGGTTGGCAAAAAAGGTCTCCCTCACATGGCCCGTCTGAACGGTTTCTCCAGAAAGGGCAAACATCAAGTTTGTATTTTCAAGAAAAACCCGTTCGGGCTTTTGAAGTTTACTAATCCCTGAAGCTTTCTTGCGCAAATGGATCGTGAGGTGGCTTTCTTCAAGCGCGTAGAGATAGGTCAGCAGCGATTTCCGGGTAATGCCAACTCGCTCGCTGAGCTTCGTGATGTTGGGGACAAACGGAACCGACTCAGAAATAATTTGAAGTAATTGCTTTACTTTGGGAACAAATGCAACATCAACCCCTCTGAGCATGGGTAGCTCGACATCAAGTATCATGTTGATCACTTCGTTAATTCGATGATAGTATAGCTTCGGTGTTTCGTTATAGAAAGGGTAGTAACCGTTTTTTAAATATCCTTGAAAATGTTCAAAAACTTTGATTTGTGATAAGACATTTTCCGACAGTTGATTGTGCTTTGTTATGATTTCCTCAAAAGTAAAAATTGGGAAAGTGGTTTTCATGTTCATGTTCAGGTACTCTCGAAATGAAAAGCCCTGCATTTCATAAACTATTGCTCTACGGCTCAAATCAGCGCGGACATTCAGGATTTCAAGAAGCGAAGAACCTGTAAATACAATTTTCAGATCAGGAAAATCGTCATAAATATTTTTGATTTCCTGCGACCAATTCGGATATCTATGTACTTCGTCCAGAATCAGGTATTTTCCTCCTTGTTTCACAAAGGAGTCGGTGAAATCGTATAGCTTGTGTTCTGCAAACCAAATATTATCGAGACTGGTATATATGACCGTGTGATCACGGCGTAGATTCAGCCGGATGTATTGTAGTAACAAAGTTGTTTTGCCCACGCCTCGTGCTCCCCTAATTCCAATCAGTCGCGCATCCCAATGGATTTTCTCCATTATTCCACGAATAAATGACCGGGGTGCAGAGCTTATTTTTTGTCTCGAACGTTCAAATATTGCTTCCATATTATTGCTTCCTTAGATGAACAAAAATACGAATAATTGTTTATCTGAGTAAACAATATTAGCTAAATAATAGGTATCAAGGAATACAAAATTCAGCCGCGAGTGACCAAGTTTGTTCAAAAACAGCGTAAAACTTTTTTCAGGATATCAGCTCACCGCCCCATCCGGATGTTGCAGCCATTTGTCGCGATTTTGGAACTGCACGGGATTGCCGGTGATTTCTTTGGCAATGGCTCTCAAATCCTGACCGGAAAAGTTGCCGGAAGTCATGATTAACAGGTTTTTGTTTTCCCAGTTTCTTTGCTGAAGTTGGCTGAATAATTCTTCAGGATCGGTAAAAACCTGCAAGCCTTCTTTGGCAAATGCCTGTGCCACTTCTTCTTTGCTGATGGGGGAGAGCTGTTTGTGTTCCAGTGTTTTTGGGTTGAAAAAAACAAAAGCTTCATCGGCTTCGTCCATGCAAGCCTGGTATTGCGGCAGGAATTCTTTTTTCAACGAGCTGAAGGTGTGCAATTCCATCACGGCCACCAATTGGCGGTTGGAAAATTGCTTTTTCACCGCTTCGGTGGTCGCCTTCAGTTTGGAGGGCGAATGGGCAAAATCGTAAAAAACAGTGCAGTTTTCGTTTTCCGACAAGGTCTCCAGCCGACGTGCAGCCCCTTTAAAGGTGGTCATCGCCCGGTAAAATTGCTCATCGGAAATGCCAATCTTTTCGCACACCAATTTGGCACCAGTAATGTTTTGCAGGTTGTGGTCGCCAAACACTTGCAAGCGAATCCGACGTTCTCCAAATTTCAAATAAGTCACACCATCTTCAACAGCCGCTTCATGTTCTTTGTAAGGCAAAACTGAAATATCTTTTCGTGCATTCGTGGCGATCTTTTTCAGGTTTTCATCGCCTTCAAAATAAATCAGTGCCCCGTTTTCTTCCAACTGGTCGGTAAAAATGTGGAACTGCGCCACGTAGTTTTTAAAGGTCGGGAACACGTTGATGTGATCCCAGGCAATGCCGCTCAACAAGGCCACATGCGGATGGTACAAATGAAATTTCGGACGCCGGTCAATGGGCGATGAGAGGTATTCGTCGCCTTCAAAAACAGCAATTTTGGTATCTTCTTTCAGCGAAACCATCGTATCGAAACCTTCCAGATTGGCGCCAACCATGTAGTCAAAATCCACGTAATTGGTTTTCAGCACGTGCATCACCATGGAGGTGATGGTTGTTTTCCCATGCGAACCACCAATCACGACACGGGTTTTATTTTTGGTCTGCTCATATAAATATTCCGGGTACGAATAAATTTTTAAACCCAGCTCCTGTGCTTTTTTCAATTCAGGATTGTCGGGGCGGGCATGCATGCCAAGAATGATGGCATCAATGTCTGTAGAGATTGATTCCGGGTGCCAGCCCTCTTTTTCGGACAACAAACCATACTTTTCGAGCCGGCTTTTGGATGGCTCAAATAGCTCGTCGTCGCTACCCGTAACCTGGTAGCCTTTTTTGTGCAAGGCAATGGCGAGGTTGTGCATGGCACTTCCTCCAATGGCAATAAAATGAATCTTCATGTGAACCGGACTATTTTGGCGTTTAAAAATAACGAAAGATGTTAAGAATTCATTGTGCTGGTGATTTTTTAGAAGTTTCTGCCTGCAACAATCGATTCAGGTGGCTTTTCTGGTTAAGGGAATTTGAAGACAAAAGGAAACAGGCGAAAACAGTAGAAGACAATTGGATCCAACTGTTTTCTATCGTTGTTCACTGTTTTCCGTTTTTTAGGAAATATTAACGCTTGAATACAATTTCTTCCTGTATTTTTGACTTCGTAATGGCATTTCATGTGAATGACCAACGATACCAAATTCAATATTGAAAATCAATTCGTTTACCCCGCCCCTTGAAGGGAGCGAATTGATTTTCCCTGCTTCCGGCAGCTGCCGGATCGGGGTGAACAGGGAGAATCAATTTGCGAATTTTGGCAATGTGCGAGCCACCAATTGAAAAATTACAATGGTAAAAGTCAATTTCAAAAAAAAAATAGTAAAACAGTTTTTCAGACCATCTATGATTTTGGTGTGGGTAGCGGCGGCTACTTTTATACTTACCGAGCTATTTAGTGTTTTTCCATCATTCATCGAATCGGTTTATTCAGAATCCATTTATCCCATCATTGCCTCGATACTGACGGCTTTCAGCCATTGGTTTCCGTTTTCGCTGGATGACTTGTTTTATATCCTGCTGATTGGTTTTGGAGTCGTTTGCCTGTTGTTGGTGATCTTCCGAAAAATGAAGATCAGAAAATTTCTGGTCATCCAGCTCAACTCGCTGGCTCTTGTTTACATCCTGTTTTACTGGCTGTGGGGATTCAATTATTTTCGTGAACCACTGAACCAACGCTTGGAATTAGCTAAATCCACACCCAATACCGAAGAATTTGTGAGCGTTTTTAAACAAATCATTCGGCAAACCAACAGTTCCTACATCTTGATGGATTCCATCAACAAACCACAAATCGACTCGCTGGTTGAAGCTTCGTATCAAAGGCTTTCCGGTTTTCTGAAGCTGGACTATCCATCAGGAGCTCGTCGGGCCAAGCCCATAACATTT
>Ga0102953_1000975_pt1 | contig 18679 bp, 15 predicted proteins | sample SalPon2A_C_D2_MG_FD_78509 | JGI IMG/M metagenome (GOLD analysis project Ga0102953, IMG submission 78509) | Soil microbial communities from South San Francisco under conditions of wetland restoration - Salt Pond MetaG R2A_C_D2_MG | ecosystem: Environmental > Terrestrial > Soil > Wetlands | place... | reverse complement strand
TCCTTCACCTCGACGATGGAGACCGTCGGGAAGTTCTTCGCGAAGAGCAGGAACCACATGAAGAACCAGGCGAAGCTGCCGGCGAGAATCGTCCAATCCACCCAGCTCGGGGTGTAGTGGTGCATCCAGTACGGTTCATACTCATGCGCGAGCGACGACACGATGATGATGAATCGTTCCATCCACATGCCGAGGTTCACGAAGAGCGAGAGCACGAAGAGCGCCGGAATGCTGTTCCGCACCTTCTTGAACCAGAGGAAGAGCGGGAGCAGGCAGTTGCAGATATTCATGGTCCACGCGCCCCACCAGTACGAACCGAACTGGCGGTAGAAGGCCGACGCGCGCTCGACCGCGTTGCCGCTGTACCAGGCCATGAACCACTCCACGACGTAGGAGTAGCCCACGATCATCCCGGTGAGCAGCATGAGCTTGGCCAGGTTGTCGAAGTGCTCCAGCCGGATGTACCGCTCCAGCTTGAAGGCCTTCCGCATCGGGACGAGGAGCGTGACGACCATCGCGACGCCCGAATAGATGGCGCCGGCCACGAAGTACGGGGCGAAGATCGTCTCGTGCCAGCCGGGCACGATCGACATCGCGAAGTCCCACGACACGACACTGTGGACGGAGAGGACGAGCGGCGTCGCCAGGGCGGCGAGGTAGAGATAGGCCTTGCCGAAGTGACGCCATTGCTGGTCGGTGCCGCGCCAGCCGAGGCCGGTGATCCGGTAGAGCTTCTTGCGCCACCCCGTCACGTGATCGCGTACGGCCGCGATGTCCGGGACGAGCCCCACGAAGAGGAACGTGGCGCTCACCGTGAAGTAGGTCGACACCGCGAACACGTCCCAGAGCAGGGGCGACTTGAAGTTCACCCAGAGGCCGCGCTGGTTCGGATACGGGATCAACCAGTAGAAGTACCAGATACGCCCGATGTGGATCAGCGGGAAGAGCCCCGCGGTCATGACCGCGAAGACGGTCATCGCCTCGGCGGTGCGGTAGACCGCGGTACGCCAGGCCGAGCGGAAGAGGTAGAGGATGGCCGAGATCAGGGTCCCCGAGTGGGCGATACCGACCCAGAAGACGAAGCTCGTGATGTACACGCCCCACATCACGGGAGGCTCGTAACCCGCCTCGCCGAGCCCGTAGCGGATCTGGACGAGGAGCGCGATGATGCCCGCGGCGAGGACCGTGAGCACGAACGCCATCAGGATGAAGTAGCCGCGACCGGGATTGCCCAGCGTCGCCGCGATGTCGCGCGTGACGTCGTGGTAGGACGGCTGCCCCTGCTGGGTCGCGGGTTCCGGGTGTGCTGTCGTCGCCATGCCGGTTACGCCTCCACCACGTTGCGCACCTTCTCGAGGTACGTCACGGCCGGTTTCGTGTTCAGTCCCTCGAGGACCTTGTACCCACGCCGCTGCTCCGACAGGAGCGAGACGCGCGAGCCGGGATCGGTGAGATTGCCGAACACGATCGCCTCGGTCGGGCAGGTCTGCTGGCACGCCGTCAGGATGTCGCCGTCCTTGAGCGGCACGCCCTTGAGCTTCGCCTCATGCTGCGCGCCCCGGATCCGCTGGATGCAGAACGTGCACTTCTCCATCACGCCCTTGCCGCGCACCGTGACGTCGGGATTCAGCAACCAGTTCATCGGCTCCGGCCACGCGAAGTAGGGATCGCCCTTCTTCGAGTAGTCGAACCAGTTGAAGTAGCGGACCTTGTACGGACAGTTGTTGCTGCAGTAGCGCGTGCCCACGCAGCGGTTGTACACCTGCCCGTTCAGCCCGTCGGGTGTGTGATACGCCGCGAAGACCGGGCAGACCGGCTCGCACGGCGCGTTCCCGCACTGCTGGCAGAGCATCGGGACGAACCGCGCCTCCAGGGGCTTGTCGCCGCCGCCCTCGAAGTACCGCTCGATGCGCATCCAGTGCATCTGGCGGTGCTGCCGCACCAGATCGGGCCCGACGACCGGCAGGTTGTTCTCCGCGAAGCACGCCGTCACGCAGGCGCTACAGCCCGTGCACTTGGAGAGATCGATCGACATCCCCCAGCGCGTCGTCTCGAGCTTGTACGGCCCGTAGTCTTTGCCGCGGTCGACGTGCTCTTGCCAGGATTCCTGCTGCGCCTTGACTCGCTCCGGGATGGGCGCCGCCTCCTGCGCCTCCCACGCCCGGTAGTCGCCCTTCGTCGCGGCGGCGAGGGTGATCGCCTGCGCGATGCCGCGGTCGAGCTGGCGCGTGCCGCCCTCGGCCTTGGCCAGGCGCACGTGGTCGCCGGTGCCTTCGAGGGTCACGGCCGCGTAGTGGCTCACGCCGCCGAAGACCGTCGCCTTCGCATCGAGCAGCGCGAAGACGTTCGCGCCACGATCCTTGGCGTAGCGCCCGTACGCGGTGTGTCCCTGCCCCGTCGGCATCGCGACGACGTCGGGCCGAAGGCCGGGATAGACGTACACCTGGACGCGCACCGTGCCGATCTCGGAGGTGATGTCCACGATGTCGCCCTCGGCGATCCCGAGATGCTCGGCGGTCTCCGGATGGATCTCCACCCACGAGCCCCAGGTCATCTTCGTGACCGGGTCGGGCATTTCCTGGAGCCACGGACGATTGGCGCCGCGCCCGTCATAGACGGTGGACGACGGATACGCGATGAGCGTGAGCTTGCCCTTGGGCGGCGCCCACGGCGCGGTTGCGAGCACCTGCGCAGCCCCCGACACCAGCCGCACGGGCTGGGCGCGCGGGGTACTCCACACGCCGCCCTGCTTGAGAGCGTTGCGCCAGAAGGTGTCGAAGGGATCGTGGTTGCCCACGGTGCGCTGGATGGTCTTCCAGCGTCCCTGCAGGTAATCCTTGTAGGTCGCGGCGTCCGGCGAGGCCGGCGCGAACTGCTTCTGCAGCGTCCCGCCCACCTCTCGCGCGACGTCGATCAGCACGTCGCCGGTCTGGCGCGTCGTGAAGACCGGCTGCATGACCGGCTGCTGCAGGAGGTGCACGCCGTCCCGCGGCTCGAAGTCATTCCACTGCTCGTAGGGATCGTGGTCGGGCAGGATGAGATCACAGTCGGCCGCGGTCTCGTCCATGAACCGGGCAAAGCTCACCTTGAACTTCACCTTCCCGAGCGCGTCCGCGACCTTGAGCGCTTGAGGCGCGGCGAACACCGGATTGGCGCCGTGCACGAAGAGCACCTGCACGCGGCCGGCGTTCATCGCCTCGACGAGATTCACCAGGTCGGTGTACGCCGAGCCGCCCGCGGGCGTCGCACCGGCGCCGAAGACCACCGTCTTGCCGATGTTGCCCGCGACGTAGTTCAGCACCATGACCGCGGCCGCGGTGGCGTGCGCGTCGGGATGCTGGGTGCCCACCCCGCCCGGCAGGGCGACGCTCGGACCCGCCGCGAATTCGCGGGCGACGCGCCGAATGGTGTCGGCGTCGAGCCCGGACCGCGCGGCGGCGGCCTCGGGCGTATACTCCTTCAGCGCGTCCTCGAAGCGGCGGGCATCGGCCGGCGTGGCGCTGAGCTTCTCACCCATGATGACGTTGGCCATCGCCAGCGCCACCGCGCCTTCGCTCCCGGCCGCGGCGGGGAGCCACTCGTCGGCGTTCATCCCCGTGAGACTCATCCGCGGCTCGACATGGACGAAGCGCCCCATCTTGCCGTTCTGGAAGGCGTGCGACGCCGTGAACTCCCGTGCGTACTCGATCGGACTGTGCCAGGTCTCCAGGAAGTCCGCACCGAACGAGAGCACGTACTTCGCCTGATCCATCGCGTACGTCGGCAGCGCGTCGAGGCCGAAGAGCGCGCGGTTGGCGTAGCGGGCGGCCTCGTAGCTGAAGGCTTCCCAGGTGACGTGATGTGACGAGCCGAGCGCGCGGAGCCACTCGTCCACGAGCTCGGCGAAGGACCCGCGCTCGTTTCCCGTCAGGAACCAGACCTTGTCTCCCGACACGCCGTCGAGCGCGGTGGCGACTTTGGCGATCGCGTCGTCCCAGCTGATGGGCTTGAACGTGCCGTCCGCGCCCTTCGCCATCGGGCCTTGCATCCGATCGGGGTTGTAGGTGCCCTGCAGCGCGGTCTGCGCGCGCGTGCACAGCCTCCCCTGATTGATCGGGTTGTCGGGGTTGCCCTCGAGCTTGATCGCGCGCCCCTCGCGCACCTTCACGTGCACCCCGCACCCCGCGGCACATTCACGGCAGGTGGAGGCATAGTAGGTGGCGATACCGGGAATCTGATCCTCGACGGGGACCAGATAGGGGATGAGCTTCTCGACGTGGTCGGTCGAGCATCCGGCGAGCGCGGCGGCACCGCCGCCGGTGACGCCGAGCACCTTGAGGAACTTCCTGCGGTTCATCCCGTCAGACATCCGTCCTCCGCCACATTAGTAGTGGCATGCGGTGCAGTCCGTCGTCACCTTGCGCTGCTCGTGACACGAAACGCACCACCCCATCTTCAGTGAGGAGTACTTGTAGACGCGCGGCATCGTCTGGATCTGCCCGTGACATTCCTGACATATGAGACCGGCGTTCACCACGTGCCGCATGTGCGGGAAGTGCACGAACGGCGGCAACGTGTGGACCTGCACCCATTCGATCGGCTTGTTGTTGTTGTACGCGTCGCGCAGCTTCTGGATTTCGTGCGCGTTGTTGGAATCGGAGACGAGCGGTCCCGACCCGCTGACGATCAGGTGGCAGCCCATGCACGCCTTCAGGGACGGGATGCCCGGCTGCATGCTGATCTCGGCGTACGAGTGACAGTACTTGCAGTCGATCTGGTACTGGCCGGCGTGAATGTCGTGGCGGAAGAAGATCGGCTGGACCGGCCCCTTGAGTGCCGCGGTATCGATGGACGTCGGGGCGGTCCAATTGCTATCGGGCGGTATCGCGCTCGACGTCTGCTGTTGCTGCGCGGCCAGCGCCCCGGTGGCGACCATCACGGCGAGCGCCGCACCACCTATCGCTCGGCTCATTGCAGCCTTCGGCGAGACCCGTTCGGTCATATCCCACCTTATGTACGGTGCGTCGGTGTCGGCTGGGCACCCGGGAGGCACCGACCCAACCGACGTCAATCTGCGAACGACTACTGCAGTGATTCAGTCGCAGGAGTGAAGCACGATCGACAGGAGATTTGCGACCGCAAGCAAGATAGTCGTTTACCTCCGCAACACAACCGCCCCCACACGCGCCTCTCCAACGCCTTCATCCGCGCAGCCAACTGTGAAGATTGCCCGCGACGAGCGCCGCCGCCACCGGCGCATCGAGCGTCAAGAGATCGAGCTTGGCGAACGCCGCTTCCGGCAGCCGAAGCGGCATGCCCGTGCCCAGCGTGAAGCGCTCGACGCCCACCGTCCGCAGCAGCAACCGGAAGTGATCCTGGGGTGGGCCCCAGATCCAGCTGAAATCCCAAAGCACGCGACGGGCTTCCGCCGGCGTGAGCCCAAAGTGCACCTCTTCGATGAACGCGCGATCGGCATGGGTAACCAAGAGTCGCACCCCCGGATCGGCGCGGACGAGGAGCCGCACCCCCGCCGCCGGGAGATCGCGCGCCACGTCGAGCGGGTGCCGCTGCCGCGAGTCCTCGAAGCGCACCGTGAGCACGAGCGGCAGGGCGCGGGCGGCCGCGTCCGCCGCGAGTGCACGCATGGCATCCCCCGCGGGCTCGAGGCCCTGCCAGTTGGGATAGACCCGCACCGCCGGTGCCCCGACATCACGCGCGCGATCGAGGTCGCGCGCCATGTCCGGCAGCCCCGGATGGACGGCGAGTACGGGAAGCAGACGATCCGCGTGCGGCTCGAGCGCCCGGACGAGCTGGGCATTGGCGGGCGCAGGGTCCCTATAAAGGAAGGAGCCCAGATGCCCGACCCACGCGCGCTCGATCCCGACGCGATCCATGGCGCGCAGCAGATCGTCGGGGCCCGTCTGGTCGACGTGGCGGAACGGATACCCGCCGATGAAGGCCGACACGTCGAGCGTCATGCGCCGAATACCCCGTCCGGGAAGAGGCGTTGGGCGTTGCCGCAGCGGATCGCCTCGACGTCCTCCGGCGGGAGCCCGAGGCGCTCGACATATCTGAGCTTCGCGAGACCGGTATCGAGTGTCACGTCCGCCCCCCAGACCATGCGGCCCGCTCCCACCGCCTCGAGCGTCTGCTCGAGCATCCCCGAGTCCACACCGCTGCCCGAGAGATCCACGTGCACGTTGGGGACGTCGCGCACCACCCGGAGCGAGTGCGCCCAATCGCCACCGCCGCCGATATGGGCCAACAAAAACTGGGTGCGGGGATGGCGTTCCGCGAGCCGCACGAGCTCGACGGCATCCGACGCCTCCTGATGGGGCCAGTCGTGACGCCGGTGCTGCCAAATGTGGTGCAGGATCGGGACACCATGGCGTCCCGCAGCGTCGGCGATTGGGTCGAGGAGCGGATCGTCGGCCCGCCGGCTCGCGGCGAGCTTGACGCCGATGAGCCCCGCGTCCACCCCGCGCGCGATCTCGGCGAGGGCATGGTCGGTGTAGTTGGGATTCACCACGCAATAGCCGAACACGAGTCCCGCGTGCGCCCGCGTGAGCGCGAGCATCGCGTCGTTGGCATGCTGCACGTCGTCGGGTGAGGGGAAGTAGACCGGGGATTCCCGCCCCCAGCTCCCGAGGATGGAGGCCACGTGCGCCGTGATCCCGATGATCTCCCCCGCGGCCAGGCGCGCGGCGTTCACCTCGCGCCAGTCGGCACGCGGCGACCGTTCGGTGTGGAAGTGCGCGTGGCAGTCAATCAGCATGGCGCGCCACCTCGGCTACCGCCGTCTCGAGCCGATCGAGCGCGAAGTCCAGCGCCGCGTCGTCGTGGGCGAACGAGACGAAGTTGTATGCCGAGCGTTTGAAGAGGAGCCCGAGATCGGCGGTGCGCACGGCGATCGCCGCCGACGTTTCCTCGTCCCGGAAGGTGAGCGAGCACATCTCCGGGATGCCGATCACGCCGGTCGCGACGGCGGGATGGCGCGACGCGATGCCCTCGAGCCCCCGACGCCAGCGCGACCCGGTTTCCGCGAGCGCACCCGCCACCTGCTCGCGCACGCACACGGCGAGCACGGCCTCCGCCGCCACGAGGGCCGTGAACTCCGTCGCGAGGGTGGAGGAGATCCAGGTGCGGGTGGCCGCGTCCATCAGCGCCTGCGGCCCCACGACGGCGGCGATCGGGAAGCCGTTGCCGAGCGCCTTGCCGACGACGACGAGGTCGGGCCGGCCGCCGTAACGCCGTGCCGCACCGCCCTTGCCCAGCCGAATCCCCGTCTTGATCTCGTCGAAGATCAACACGGCCCCCGCGCGGTCGGCACCCGCGCGAAGCGCGTTGAGCCAGTCGCGCGCGGGCGGACATTCCACGACGGGTTCGATCACGATCGCGGCGGGCGGCGGAGCAGCGGCGAGCGCGCGCTCGAAGAGCTCGATGTCATTGAACGGCACGGCCACCCGGAGGGCGCGGACCGCCTCCGGAACGCCCGCATTGTCGGCACACCAATCGAGCCAGCCCTGGTACCCGCAGGTGATCACGCGCGTCCGATTCGTGTAGACCCGCGCGATGCGTACGGCGGCGGCCACCGCCTCGGCCCCCGTCTTGAGAAAGCGCACCGCTTCCCCACCCGGCACCCACTCGGCGAGGCGTTCGGCGAGCCGTGCCTCGTGCACCGGGGGCAATGACCCGACCGTCCCATCCCGCACCGCGCGCTCGGCGGCCGCCACGACGTCGGGATGCGCGTAGCCCAGGGCCACGGCGCCGAGCGCCATGACCATGTCGACGTACTCGCGCCCGCGGTCGTCCCAGATCCGGCACCCCGCACTCCGCGTCATGCGCCGCGGTGTGACGCCGGGCCCGAAGAGCAGGTCCGCCCGCTTGCTCCCCGTGGACGTCTCGCCGGGAATCACGAGGCCCCCTCCGCCCGCTCGAGCGCGCGCGCCACCTCGATGCACATCGAGCGCACGAACGACGCCTCCCGCGCATCGAGCGGCACCCGGTGCACCAGCTCGCGAATCGTGCGAAGCACACCGGTCCGATTGCGCGTCTCGAAGAAGGCGATGGCGTCGAGTGCGCGTTCCGCGTCCTCGAAAATCCGCTCGAGCTCAGCCTGCTTGGCCGGCGGCGAGCGGCGGCGCGGGGTCTTGAACGGCTGCGTTCCCTGCGCGACGAACACTTCGTACGCCATCACACAGAAGGCCTGCGCGAGATTGAGCGACGCGTGACTCGGGTTGGTGGGGATCGTCACGATCCGATGGCAGCGGTCGAGCTCCTCGTTGGTGAGGCCCGCATCCTCGGGCCCGAGCAGGATGGCCGCCCGCCCCACCGCGGACGCCGCGAGCAGCTCGGGCGCCGCCTCGCGCGGACGCTGCACGTTGCGCTTGGCGGAACGCCCGCGGGCGGTGAGGCCGGCCACGTGTGTGCAGTCGGCGAGCGCCGCGTCGAGATCGTCGAACTGCTCGACCCGCTTGAGGATGTCGCCCGTCTTGTGCGAGATCCCCTCGATCCGATGCGGATCGTACTCGGCCGGTTGCACCAGGCGGAGGTCCCGCAGCTCGAAGTTCTTCATGGCCCGCACCACGGCCGCGATGTTGACCAGGTCCTGGGGACGCTGAAGCACCACCACGATGCTCATCGGACGGTGGCCTCCGGGGCGCCGAAGGCGGGCTCGCGGTCGCCCCGCAGGTAGACCCACCCACCGCCGCGGAGCGCGAGCTGTCCCGCGCGCCGGGCGCGCCCGCGCTGCATCTCGTTCACGACCAAATCGAAGCGGAAGTGATCACCGGGGCCGAAGGCGCGGCCGGTATCGCACACGATGCGCATCGCGTACCCCGTGGGTGTCTGGCGCCACGTGGCCCGCACACGGTCCGCGTCGCCGGCCGTCCCGGCCACGGCCCGAACGCGTGCGGTCTCGCCGCCGAGCTCCGGCACGGCGACGTACCCCTCCCACCGGTCCCGTCCCACGTAACACTGCACGCCGTCAGAGTGGATGTCCGCGGCCTCATTGTCCAGGCCCGGGTCGGCGGCATCGGGAGGCCGGACGATCAGCTCGCGCTTGCGTACCGCAACCGTGAAGACGACCGTGCCGCCGACCGCCGTGATCCAGGCGCGCGCCGAGAAGTCGCGCGTCGTCTCGTAGGATTCCTCCGCACGCCGATACTGCGCGCGCTCGAGCACGAACGGCGCGTCCTCCGGCAGGGCGTCCAGGGGCGGCGGCGCCTCGGCGAGGGGACACACCACACGGAACGCCGGTTCGTCGCGCGGCGCCCCCCGGAATCGGGGAACCCCGCGCAGGCCCGCCAGCGCGATGCGCTCGCCCGCGTGCTCCACGATGGCGCCGTCCCCGCCGGCCCGCACGACGACGTCGGAACCGTCGATCAACGTGACGACGACGCGCCGCCCGTCGAGGTCCACGCGCCGCACGCGCGCCTCCGGTCCGTGGATCACATGTACCCACCGGCCTTCCCCCGCGGCGCGGCGCACCAGGAAGGTGAGCGGCTCGCCGTCCGCGAAGTCGGTGCCGGGCGGCCCGGGCGCCTCGGCCACGTAGAGCGATTCGCCCAGACGCGGCGCGGTCGCCAGCTCGAGGTGCCCGCCGAGGGCAATCGCCGGCGGCATCGCCGCGGACCACGGCTCGGCGCGAATGCCGTAGCCCGTCTCATGTCCCGCCCCGGGCTCCGCCGGAAGCGTGGGTGCAGCGGCGGGGACGCGCACGCCGAGACCGGCGAGCGGATGCAGGGCCAAATCCACGACCGTCGTCTCCGGCGCCGCGACATCCATGACGTCGATCACGAGTCCGGGCCCGAGCAACACGCTCCGCGTGCACACCGTGCGGGCACCACATACGCCGTCGGCCCGCACGCGACACCAGCTCCACGCGCCCTGCTCGTCCGCGGCGATGCAGTAGGCCACGGCATCCCCCTGCCCCACGCCGGCGGCGCCCACGGCCGTGTGCGCGAGCGTTGCGCGATACCAGTGCAGTGACGGCGACACGTACGAGCCGGTGCCGAAATCGGCGAACACGTGGCGTCCGTCGAAGAGCGTGAGGTGCAGCAGATCGGGATGCCCGTGTCCGCCCGCGTGCACGCCGTACTCGACGCTCGCGTAGCGTTGCGCATCCGGACGGAGCACGACCGCGCCCCGTCCGTCGAGGGGGGCGATCCGCCTGAGCGTCAGCGACTCGGCCGGCGGGTCATCGCCCCGCATCCAGAGGAGCGCCTTCCAGCCGAGCCGATCGCGCCGCTGGCGCGCGGGGGGGTGTTGGATCTCCTGCTCGGCGAGATCGGCGAAGCCCGAGTCCTCCCCGTCGGGAAGGTCTTCGGCATAGAGCGCGCCAAGCACCGCGTCGATAGCGCGATGCGGGGCACGCACACGGCCGATCTCCCACAACTCGGCGAACCGCGGCTGGCGGATCGACACGCCGTACGGGGCGTCGCCGCGCGCTGGGAGCGTGAGATCGGGAAGCAACGTCGGCAGGGGCGCGACGTACATCCGGCCGAGGAGCGTTTCCAGATAGAGGTCGTCGTCGAGCATCCGCGCCCACTCCGCGGCGTGGAGGAAGCCGCGCAGTGCAAACAGATGATAGTTCTCGCCCTCGTGCCAGAGTCCGTCCTCGCCCACGCCGCGCATCAACAGCCCGCGCGCGCCCCGCGCGGCCGCCCGGGCGGCGCGCCGCTCACCGAGGAGCATGCTCGCGGCGAGGATCGCCGTCTGATTCCAGGTCTGGCGATTGGAGAGCCCTTCGTCGAACTCCGCGATCAGCGCGCGCGACTCGCGTACCATCTCACGCACCATGTCCCGTTGGGCGAGCGGGAAGTCTACCGCGCCACACGTTTCGAGCAATGCCGCCGCCCACGCGATCTGCGTGAGCCAGATGCTCTCGAGATACGTCGAGAAGAACAGGCGCGACGGACCGAGCACGTTGTCGCGATTCGGATAGTCGCGATATCGCTCGGCGTAGCCGTCGAGGATCGCGAGGGCGACGCCGGCCGCGCCGCCATCGAGCCCCATCGCGGCGAGGAGCGCGGCGTGCACGGCGCGCTCGCTCAACCAGATCTGGTACCGCATGACCCAGGCGCCGTGATGGCGCTCCCCGGTATAGACGGCGCCGCACCGCGGGCAGGTGTGCCGTTCGGGGGAGAGCGGATCGAAGATGAGGCGCGCGCCGTCCACGGCGCAGATGCCGCCGTCGCGAGCGAGCAGCGCCTTGCGCTCGGGGAAATACGGCGTGCCGAGTCGCAAGGGATCGAGCTGCTGTGCCAGGCGCGCGGCCAGGGCGCCGAGCACGGGCGTGCTCGTCACGAGGGCGCGTCGCGCCTCCACCTCAACCGCGAGCGTCTTCGTCGCGCGTGACACGCACACCGTCCATGTCGAACGCCACCTCGAGCACCCGGGCGCCGGCAGCTTCCGCCGCACGCCGCGCGTCGCGAGCGTTCACCGTGAGCGCCGCCAGGCAGCCGCCCGCTCCCGCGCCGGTCGCCTTGAGGCCGAGCACGCCCGCCGCGCGCAGGGCTTCTTCCACCGTCCGTACCGCCGGCGTCGCCATCGTCGCGTCGAGGCGCCGTTGCTCCGTCCAGTTCGCGTCCATCAGCTTCCCAAGTCGCGGCCAATCCCCGGCGCGCAGGGCGGCGGCGGCATCCTTCGCGAGATCGCGCATGGTGCGGAGTGCGTCGACCACGTCGGGCTGCTCATCCCGGTAGGCGCTCCACACCCGCTCGTGCGTCTGGGACGAAAAGTGGGATTGCCCGGTATAGGCCAGGACGAGCAGTTCGCCCAGCTCGCGTTGCGCGGACCGGTCGGCCTCGATCCGGCGGACCTCGACCCCATCGGCGCTCACGCGCAGCTCGTTCCACCCACCATGTGCCGCGGCATACTGATCCTGGCGTCCCCCCTCGAGCCCGAGCTCCGTGGCCTCCACGTCATACCCAAGCTCGGCGAGCTCGGACGCCGCATAGTGCTCGTCGCGCGCCGCCGCCAGCGCGGCTACGAGCGCCACGTCGAGCGCGCCCGACGCGCCGAGTCCGGATCCGACGGGGACCTCCGAACGGGTCAGGATCTCGATGCCGCCTGTCACCGGCAGCATGTTCAGGGCGGCCTTGTGGAGGTCGAGCGTGCCGTCATAGCGGAGCGCGTGTGCCGCCGAGACGGTCACGTGCTCGTCCAGGTCTTCGGCGCGCAACCGGATGGTGGCGCCGCCGAGGATGCACTCGACGTGCACGTGCAGGGCGAGCGCCGCGCTGACCACGACGCCGCCTTCCCGGTCGGCGAAGTGCGGGACGTCGGTCCAGCCGCCGGCGAAGTCGATCCGGACCGGTGCGCGCGCGCGGACGATCACCGGCCCGCTCCCGCCGCGACGGGGTGCCAGCGGGCGATGCCCGCGAGCTCCCCGCGGAGATCGATGTGCACGCCCTCGATTCGGCGCGATGCGCCCTGTACCCCGCGCGCATGGTAGAGCCACGTCGTAGGGAGGTCTCGGGCCAGCATGCGCTGCACGTCCGCCCAGGCCGCCGCGAGCTCGGAGTCCGTCGTCGCCTCGCGCACGCGCCGAAAGGCCGCGTGGGCCGCGGCGCTCCGATAACCGGGATAGGCGAGCGGGCCGTCGCCGTCGAACATCGCGGCGACCTGACTCAGGGCGAGATCCCCCGGGATGCCCGTGACGAGCGCGTCGAAGTCTCGTTGCGCGCCCTGCGCCACCGCGAGGAAGGTCGACAGCTCGAGCTGGCGGATGGTAAGTGCGACTCCCACGGTCCGGAGCTGTGCCTGGAGCATCTGTTCCATCGCATTGTCGCCGCTCCCCACCGTGAGCAGGGTGAAGGCGAACCGCTTCCCGTCCTTCACGCGCACGCCGTCCGGTCCCCGGTGCCAGCCGGCCGCATCGAGCAGCGAGTCCGCGGTGCTCGTGTCGTAGGGGATGTGTGGCACGGGCACGTACCACGGATGGGCGGGCTGCACGGGTCCGTCGGCGACGGATCCGAAGCCGTACAGATACGCCTTGACGATGAGCGAGCGATCGATGGCCGCCGTCAGCGCGCGGCGCACGCGCTCGTCCTGGAAGAGCGGACGCCGGAGATTCCAGACGAGCGCATAATCGAGGAAGATCGGGTACTCGATGATCCGCAGCCGCCTGTCGGCGCGGACGAACGCCGCATCGGACGGGCTCACACCCGCGAAATCGAGCTCGCCGGACGTGAGCGCCGCGAGCTTGGTGGTCGGCTCGTTCACGATCACCACAACGAAGCGCTCGAAGCGCGGTCGGCCGAGATCGCTGGGAAAGGTCGAGTCCCGCTCGAAGATCCAGCGCTGATTCGGGAGATGCCGCACGAACCGAAACGGCCCGTCACCCACGGGGTGTTGCTCGAAGGCGGCATGCCGGAGCGTGGCCCGAGGCACGTCGCGCAGACGATGCGCGGGCAGGATCGGCAGATCGGTCAGCACGTCGGGAAACGTAGGCACGGTCCGCGTGAAGCGCACGGCGACGGTGAGCGAATCGATCGCCGTGACGGACTGGACCTGGGCGAGATCGGCGGCGCGGGGATAGGCAACGGCCGGGTCGCGCGCCGCGGCGAGCGTCCAGACCACGTCTGCCGCCCGGACCGGCACGCCGTCGTGCCAGCGCACATCCGAACGCAGGTGAAACGTCAGCACCGTACGATCCGCACTCCACGCGAACGAGCGCGCGAGGCGCGGCACCGGACGGAACGTGGAGTCATAGGAGGCGAGGGTGAGAAACAGCACGTGCTTCTCGACCTGCTTTGCCAGGGGATGCACGGTCACGAGCGGATCGATCGACTGCAGCTCGGCGCCGGAGGCGTAGATGACGGTGGCCGTGCGCGTGGGGCTCGGCGTAGGAGCGCATGCGGCCAGCAGCGGCAGAAGCGGCAGAAGGAGCAGCGTGGCAGAGTGGCAGGGTGGCAGGGACGCCCCGCTTGACGATGGACGCCCCCCGGGGCGAGCATAGCGCATGGCTCGCCGAGTGGTGCTCCGGCTGTTGACGGGTCTCGCGCTCGTTCTCGCGGTCGTGACCGCCACCTTTCTCCTCATCAACCTCGCCCCGGGCGATCCCGCGCGCCTCTGGGTGGGACCGGGTGCGGGCGCCGCGGAGCTCGCCGCAGCCCGCCACGCGCTCGGCCTCGATCGGCCGTTGCTGGTGCGCTACCTGGCATGGCTCGGCCACTTCGTGACCGGCGACTGGGGAACGAGCCTGGTGCTCGGCCGTCCCGTCCGCCAGGTCCTGCTCGATGCCCTGCCCTACACCCTGCTCTTGTCCGCGGCCTCCCTCGCCGTCACCTACGTTGGAGGGATTATCGTCGGAATCGCGCAGGCGGTAAAGCGAGGCACCGCCGCGGACACGCTGCTCACCGTCGCCACCCTCGCCGTCTACGGCATGCCGTCGTACTGGCTCGGGCTCGTCCTGGTGCTCGTCTTTGCGTACGTGGCCGCCCGCCACGGGTGGCCCGCGTGGCTCCAGCTTCCCGCGCTGGGCGCGAGCGGCATCGACGCCGCATTTCTCTCGCCGTGGGGCAAGCTGGTGGATCGCGTGCGTCATCTGGCGCTGCCGCTCGCGACGCTCGGGGCGATCGGCATCGCCGGAACCGCACGGTTCGTTCGCGGGGCGGCCGTGGACGTCGAGCGCCAGGATTACGTGCGCACCGCGCGCGCCAAGGGGCTGGCGCCGCACGTCATCGAGCTGCGCCACGTCTTGCGGAATGCACTCCTTCCGGTCATCACGCTGCTCGGTCTTTCGCTGCCCGCGCTCTTCTCCGGCACGGTCTTCGTGGAGACGATCTTCGCGTGGCCCGGCATGGGCCGGACGCTCGTGTCGGCCGTGTCCGCGCGTGACTATCCCGTCGTGCTCGCCGCGACAGCGGTCTATGCCGTCCTGGTGGTGCTCGGGAATCTCCTCGCGGACGTGCTCTACGCCGTGGCCGATCCGCGGCTCCGGCGGGAGGGGGCGTGAAGACGGGGCGCGCAGTACTCCGCGACGGCCGCACGGCGTGGGGGCTCGCGCTCCTCGGCGGGATGGCGCTCGTCGCCATCCTGGCGCCCGTGCTCGCCCCCTTCAATCCCATCGCCCAGCACGACATCCTGGCGACCCGATTTCTCGCCCCGTTCACGCGGGATCCGTCGGGGGCGATGCACTGGCTGGGCACGGACAATCTCGGCCGCGATCTCCTGAGCCGGCTCCTCTATGGCGCCCGGATCTCGCTCAGCGTGGGGCTCCTCGCGGCGGGCCTCGCCGCCGCGATCGGCACGGTGATCGGCGCCGTGGCCGCCCTCGCGGGTGGCGCGGTGGAGCGGGCGCTCATGGCCCTCACGGACGGACTGCTCGCGTTGCCCCGGCTCGTGCTACTCCTCGCGATGGTCGCCTTTCTCACGCCGAGCTTCGGATTGATCGTCGTGATCATCGGCGCCACGGGCTGGATGAGCATCGCGCGGCTCGCGCGGGCCGAGGTGCATGGGCTCCTGGCGCGGCCGTTCGTGGATGCCGCGCGTGTCGCCGGCGCGACGCCGGTACGCCTGCTCTTCCGCCATCTGCTGCCCAACGCCCTCACGCCGATCCTCGTGGCGGCGGCGCTCGGCGTCGCCAACGCGATCGGGCTCGAGGCGGGGCTCGCGTTCCTGGGCATGGGGGTACCCGCTCCCGCGCCGTCGTGGGGCAACATGATCGCCACCGGACGTGACGCCCTGGTGCAGGCCCCGTGGCTCGCCACCATCCCGGGGCTCGCGATCGTCCTCGCCGTGATCGCGTGCAATCTGGTGGCAGATGGGGTACGAGAGGCATGACCGACACCCTCGATCGACGCACCTTCCTTGGCGCGCTCGGCACCGCCGTGGGAGCGGCGGCCTTCGGCCCGGCGGCACGCGCACGCCTCCCCGGCACCCGGACGCGCCTCCGGCGCATCGGCCTCGAGCTGTACACGGTTCGCGAGCAGATGAAGCGCGATCCGGTCGGTACCCTTCACCAGGTACGCGTGATCGGTTACGACCAGGTCGAGCTGCTCTGGTCGTGGAACAACTTCGGGCAGACCACGGCCGAGCTCAAAGCGACACTCGAGCACGAAGGACTGCGGGCCCCATCCGCGCACATCGCGCCGGAGCTCCTGCTGCACGATTGGCAGCGGAGTCTCGACACCGCCAACTCGATCGGCCAGCAGTATCTGATCGTGCCGAGCCTGCCGGAAGAGACCGACCACTCCCTCGATGCCTGGAAGCGGTGGGCGGATCACTTCAACGTGGCCGGCGCGGCGGCGCGGCGCGCCGGACTCTGGCTCGCCTTTCACAACGAGCCGAACCACATGACGCCGATCGACGGGCAGGTACCGTACGACGTGTTCATCGCCCGCACGGATCCCAAGGCGGTGCGGCTGCAGCTCGACACCGGCAACATGATCATGGGCGGAGGCGATCCGCTCGCCTATCTCCACCGGTACGTCGATCGGTATTGGAGCTTCCACATCAAGGACGTCGTCGCGGACCGCTCGCACGACACCGAGCTGGGACGGGGCACGGTGAATCTCAGGGCGTTTCTGGCCGCGATCCCCGAGATCCACCGGAAGCCGTGCTACGTCGAGCAGGAGACCTCGGCGGATCCGCTCGCCAGTGCCCGGATCGACTACAACTACTTGAAGAACTTGAGCTTCTGAACTCGGGACGGCACGCGCCGGCGACGCCGGCCACTCCCTCTCACATCGAGTTCAAGGCTCCTTCACCGCGTCGCACGTAGGCTCATTTGCATGCGGGTGAAACTTCGACGTCTCCTCCAAATCCTCGGCGTCGTCCTCGCGGTCCTCGTGATCGCGGGGGCAGCGACGATGTACGCCACGAACCGTACGCACGATACGCCGCTCCTCGTGGTCAATCAGAGCGGGCGGGCCACGGCACTCGTCGTCTATCAACCGGGCCTCAGCGCGTTCCAGCAGGAGATGACGGACGCCTTCCTCGATGGGCTGGTGGACGTGGGATGGCGGGTCGAGGTGACCACCGTCGGCGATCGCGCGCCGCAATACGTCGCGCCATACGGCCTCGTCGTCTTCGGCGGCCCGGTGTACTGGTCATCACCGGCACGACCCCTGAGGCGCTACATCGCGCAGGTCAAGGGTCTCCACGATATGCCCACGGCGATCGTGCTCACCGGGTTGGGCTCGGTGAAGGGCGCCAAGGCCGAGGCCGAGCATCTGGTGCGTGCGGCGGGGGGTGCGATCGTCGCATCGCTCGCACTCACGATCATGCGGCCGAACGACGAGGAGGCGATGCGCGCCGGCGAACGGAACCGGGTCACGGCGGCACGCCTGGCCCGCGAGGCGGGTCGGCAGATCACGCCACCAGCCCGGTGATTCGGCATCTCCCATCCGCACTATCGAGTGCGCGACTCGCGGCGGCCCCCGCGCTCGCCCTGCTGATCGTGCGCAATCACTGGACGGCGGCCCTGGCATGTTTCGCTTGTATCGCCGCCAGCGATCTCCTCGACGGCCCGCTCGCGCGCGCGCTCCACGTGGCGTCACCCCGGGGCGCTCGACTCGACATCGCAGCGGACCTTGGCGTCGTGTTGTGCGGGTTCGGCGCCTTCGCGATCCTCAGCGTGTATCCCTGGTGGCTGCTCCTGGTGTTCGGCGCCATGTTCGCGCAGTTCGTGATCACGTCGCGCCACGCGCGCCGGCCGATCTACGACCCCATCGGCAAGTACTACGGCGCCGTGCTCTTCGCCGTCCTTGGCGTGACGCTCGCGGTCCGGGACGGCGGCCTGATCATCGCCCTGACGTCCGCGGTGCTCGCGTTCACCGTGATCGCCATCGCGAGCCGGATGTTTCGGCTTCTGCGCGCGGGGCGGCGGGACGCCGATCCCGCCTTGCCCCGGCATCACCTCTCCGGTTATTCCTGAAAGCACAGCGTGAGGGAGCACTCCCTCCCGGCCTCCACCTTCCGACATCAGTCGAGACCTTCATGCCCCGCTTCCTACAGGACGACGACGACGAGATCCGGAGCCCTTTCATGGACTCGTTGTCCGAGCGACTGCTCCGTGCCCGGACCGTCATCATCAGTGGTGAGATCACGCAGCGGCTCGCCGCGCGTACCTCGGCGCAGTTGCTTGCGCTCTCCGCAGAGGACGAGGCGCCGATCACGATGTTCGTCAATTCGCAGGGTGGCCACGTCGAAGCCGGCGATACGATTCACGATCTCGTCCGGTACATCCGGGCCCCCGTCCGCATGGTGGGCACCGGGTGGGTGGCGAGCGCGGGGGCGCTGATCTACGTCTCCGTACCGCGCGAGCAGCGGTACTGCCTTCCCAACACGCGCTTCCTGCTCCATCAGCCGGCGGGTGGCGCGGGCGGCTCGGCCGCCGACATCGACATCGAGGCGCGCGAAATCCTCAAAATGCGCGACCGGTTGAATCAGATCTTCTCTACCGCCACCGGCCAGACGATCGAGCGCATCGAAGAGGACACCCACCGCAACTTCTGGCTCGATGCCAAGGCGGCGGTGGACTACGGTCTCGTCGGGCAGATCATCGAGCAGGAGACCGAGCTCGATGGCGCGCGGGGACGCGGCGGGAAGTCCACGGGGCGGTAGTGCCCCCGCACATCGCGCTCCTCCGCGGCGTCAACGTCGGCGGCCACAAGAAGATCGCGATGGCCGACCTGCGTGCCTGCGTCGAGAGCCTCGGATTCGGCAACGTCCGCACGGTGCTGCAGAGCGG
>Ga0102953_1000973_pt1 | contig 18687 bp, 15 predicted proteins | sample SalPon2A_C_D2_MG_FD_78509 | JGI IMG/M metagenome (GOLD analysis project Ga0102953, IMG submission 78509) | Soil microbial communities from South San Francisco under conditions of wetland restoration - Salt Pond MetaG R2A_C_D2_MG | ecosystem: Environmental > Terrestrial > Soil > Wetlands | place... | reverse complement strand
GATTTTGATGGAGCAGCCCATTTGGTTGAAACGTACGGTGTGAAAGTCGATCCCATTCTGCATGCTGAAGTGTTGGAACGTTTTCAAAAACTAAATATCGCACCGTATGCCGGTTTTGTGAATCCGGAGCTGAAACTGGTTAAAAATGAATCGGGAGAAACAGTTGATGTTGAGGTTGAATATGCTGAAGATTACACAAAACAGATGCTATTCTATTCGAGTGAGTACGGGTTTTTGTAGTGGTCATTGGTCATTAGTTGAGAACTCGTCAGATACGCGCTCGGCGCATGGCCAAAACTAATTCGATAAATGGGCGGGGATACTGCTTTTCTGTGATTGTTGGTATTTTGTTTGGTGTGTTTCTGGATTATATAGCAATAGTTGACAATAAAACCGGCTTCCATCTTCAGGAGTGCTTTCCACCCAGATTTTCCCATTCATGGCATCTACAAATTCTTTACAAACAGATAATCCCAAACCAGTGCTTTTTTCACCGTCGGTGCCCGGAACAACTTTTTCTTGGTCAATTTCGAACAAGGACTCTATTTTTTCTTTTGGGATTCCAATTCCCGAATCTTTGATACATATTTGCGCAAAATGATCAGTTTGTTTATAGGATGTTTTTATTGAACCACCTTGGTGTGTAAATTTAATTGCATTATTGATCAGGTTCCTGCAAATGGTATGCACCATGTTGCGATCGGCCCAAAGCAGCAAATCATCGGTTTCTTCCAACGAAATTGTAATATTTTTTGAATTTGCAATGGGATGGTAAAGTTCAAGGCATTCTTCAAATATCTCTTTGACGCTAATGGGTTCGAGAAAGGGTTTGAGATTGTCAATCTGGCTTTTTGCCCAATTGAGCAAGTTGTCGGTCAAGTCCAGTACCTGCTCATTCTTCTGATCCATCATCCTGACTGTTTCATTCAGTGAATCAAAATTTTTATCTTGAATATAGAACCCGATTAGTTTGGCAATGTTGGACATGGATACCAACGGGCTCCTGAGGTCGTGGGCAATGATGCTGAACAATTTGTTTTGTGTGTTCAGGGCCTTCTGGAGTTTGGTATTCTGCCCGGAGATGAGGTTGCGTTGCGAAAGTATGCGTTTGCTTTGGGTCTGCAACAGCTTGTTCACTTTTTTGTAATAGTAGAAGAAATACACAAATATCCCGAGTATGCCGCTGACCAGCAGGATGATTGACAGCAAATAATGTTGTCGGGTTTGCTGCACCAATAGTTGGTCTTCTTGGTGTTGGTTCTCCTTTTCCAGCAGGGCAATTTGGTTATTCTTTTTTTCGGTTTCGTACTGCTTCTCCAGCTCAAGTATTTTTGCCGCGGTATCAACTTTATAAAGGCTGTCATTTAACTGGGAGTATTTTTGATAATAAGTTAATGCTGCATCCATATCCGAGATGTTTTTATTGTAGTAGCCTAAATACCAGTAATTAAAGTAGAGACTTTTATAGCTCGCTAACATTGCACTTGGGTTATGGGTTTTCTCTGCTATTGTCTTTGACTTTTCAAAGTACTTGCCAGCTTGGGTGTAATTCTTTTCAGCACTAGAAATGGCTCCTAACAATCGGTAGCACATTTCAATTCTTATTTGATCACCGATGTTTGAATATGATTTCAATGCTTTTTGAATGTATTCTTCAGCTTCCTGATATTGTTTTTGTTTGTAAAAAAGGGCGCCAAGATTGTACTTTATAGATGATAAATTAGCTGGAGAATTGATTTTTATAATCTCATTGTAGGCTCTTTTGAAATACTCTTCTGTTTTTTTATAATCTTCCATAACAGCATAGACGTTCCCTTTATTTTGAAAAAGTCGATATCGTTGCATTGTGTTCATTTGATAGAAGTAGTTGTCCTCCAGTTGATTGAAGTATTTTAATGCGCCGGTATAATCTTTCATCTTACGATGGGTAACCGCCTGTTTGTTCAAAATTTCAAATCGAAGTTCAAATGGATCAGTGTCTTTAATAAGTTTTTCTGCTTGAATTAAATGAATTATGGCTGGCTGGAAACTGTAGTCTCGTTGTAATATGTCAGCAAGTGCAAGCTGTGCTTTTATTTCCTCTAAACGGCATTTTTGTTCCTGTGTTTCCTTTAAAACCGTTTTCAATACGAGTTGTGCAGAGTCAGGTTGTCCCAGACCAAATAAAGATTTCCCTTCGTAAATTTGTGCTTCCCAAACACCTTTTTGGTAGTTGATTGCAGCAGCTTTTTGTTGCGTTTTTCTGCTTACGATAAGTGCACTGTCGAAATTACTGTTGATCAGCTGTTGTAGATCTGCAAGTGTGTGTTGGATGTCAAGTGTATCTTGCAAAGCAATTGTTTGAGCCCGGCTTTCCCCACTGATAAGTACACAAATGATAAACAGTAATGCCCAAAGGAACTTCTGCATATTTGGCTTTTTATTGTTGAGTCTCAAGTTTAAGCGAGTGAAAGTTACAAAAAAACAGGATATTTTTTATTGGAAGTAAGAAAAGGTGTTTTGATAACAAACACCTTTTTATTTTGGATCAAATTTGTACACTAAGTTGTTGTGTCATCGAAGTTAATAGGAGTCGGTTCGCCAGCTGGTGGGCCATACTTTCCATCTGCCAGCACGATTTCGGTACTGCACAAAATCTTTTCGTAGCTTTTCGATTTGTCCTGCATAATATCAACAGTGGTTGAAAAAATAGGGTTCTCTGGGCCATTGACCAGTTGAGTTGAATCGGACAGGGTAATAATGACTCCCCAATAAGGTTGCCCAGAGGCTTTTACTTCCTCTTGACGGATCCCTGTGATTGTCTGGCCTTTTGTTGCTGTAACAATAGCACAAAGTTCATACTTCCCGGTTGCTTTCGTCAAACTGAGATACGGTTTGTACGTTTTCATAAAAATAAATTTTGAGAATAAGTGTTTTAAATATAGTCTTTTTTATTGTTTATCTGTATTGGATGTTCTATCACATTTGGACCGGATGTTCGCTCAACGAATCTGATTTCATTTCGTAAAACCGGGTGGTTGTCTTAACTTGTATCAATAAAACCATTAATCATGAAACCAAGATCACTGCTTTTAGTTTTTGGTCTCCTTGTGTTTTTATCCGGATGTATTGTGTATTCTTTTTATCCTTTGTACACCAAGGATGATCTATTTCCCAACGATTTATTGGTCGGAAAGTGGATGGATGGTGATTCATCAATTTGGGAGTTTGAATTTAATTATCAAGGCAAAGAACGTCCCGCGAATAGGGATAGTACAGCTTTTATTCTTCAAATAAAGGAAAAAGGGCAGGCTGATTTTGGACGCCCAAAATTGCTTGTGCATGTCTTGAAGCTGGATGGTACTTATTTCCTTGATTTTTACCTGGAAGAGTATTTTGACGATGATAATCTCACTCTCTTTGATCTTCATGTGATGCCGATTCATAGCTTTGCCCGGCTGAGGTTGGCTGGAGATAGTGCACAGCTAAATTGGTTTTCACCCGATTGGCTGGAAGATGGTCTTCAGCATCGGAAAATTCATATCCGGCATGAAAAGAATGAAGACCATTTATTGCTGACTGCCAAACCACGCGACTTGCAAAAATTTGTCATCAAATATGCCAATAATGAAGATGCATTTGAAAAAGGATTGGATTTTACGCTGAAACGCCTAAAATGATCCTGTTCATAGTTCAAACCACTGTTCGGCTTTCAAATGATAGTCTTTTTCATCCAGGTGACGGAACGTGTTGGTTCGCGGGACTCGTTCGTAGCCAATTTTGTAGTCTTCAAAATTGGTAATGATGTCTTTCAGTCCTTCAATAAAGATTGAAACTTCCTCATCACTCATGGCCGGGTGAAGCGACCAACGCACCCAGCCCGGTTTTTCCGACAGGTCGCCATGATTAATCAAATCGGTGATTTCCTGCGAGCGTTCGGCATCAACCTGCAACAAAAAATGGCCGTAGGTTCCGGCACAGGCGCAACCACCACGAACCTGGATACCATAATGGTCGTTGAGTAATTGTACTAACAAATTATAATGAATGCCCGGTACATAAAATGAAATCACGCCCAAACGGTCTCGCTCGTTGTTAGCCAGTATTTTTACTTCAGGAATGCTATCCAACCCCTCAAAAGCCATTTTCGTTAATTCTTCTTCGCGCGTACGGATGTTGTCAATTCCCATTTGCTCTTTTAATTGAAAAGCCAAAGCCGTTTTGATCGACTGTAAAAAGCCGGGTGTGCCACCGTCTTCACGAGTTTCAATATTATCCACGTATTTGTACTTTCCCCAGGGATTGGTCCAATCGACCGTTCCTCCGCCGGGATGATCAGGCACTGGGTTGCGGTACATCGATTTGTCGAAGACCAAAACGCCGGAAGAACCGGGGCCTCCCAGAAATTTGTGGGGAGAAAACAGCACGGCATCCAGCTTCATCATCGGGTCTTTGGGGTGCATGTCTATTGTATCGTAGGGGGCAGACGCGGCAAAATCGATAAAAGCGACACCGCCATATTCATGCATGGTTTTAGCCATTTTAAAATAGGGTGTTCGAATACCTGTCACGTTTGAACAGGCCGTGAACGAACCAATTTTAAATGATCGGTCTTTGTATTCGTCCAACTTTTTACGCAGGTTTTCCGGGCTGACCAATAGTTTTTCGTCCGGTTCAACAATCACCACATCGGCAATGGTTTCGTACCAGCTGGTGTGGTTGGAGTGGTGTTCCATGTGGGTAATGAAAACCACTGGCTTTTCCCGTTCGCTGATACATTTGTTCCCCGAAAGTTTGCCACAAGTTTTCAAGCCCAGGATGCGTTGAAATTTGTTTATCACCGCTGTCATTCCGAATCCGGCAGTGATAATAACATCATTTGCCCCAGCGTTGACATGTTGTTTGATCAACTGATGCGACAGTTGATATGCTTTGGTCATCAGTGCTCCTGTTTCGCTCGTTTCACTGTGGGTATTGGCCACATACGGACCGAATTGCTGTAACAGTTTTTCTTCAATGGGGCGATACAATCGTCCACTGGCAATCCAGTCTCCATAGATAATTTTCTTTTTCCCAAAGGGACCGTCAAATGTTTTGTCGATACCGACAATATTGTCACGAAAGGGTTTGAAATAGTTCTCCAGGGTTGACATGATTTTTTTTAATTTCGATGCCCCACCAAATTACTGGTTCCTAATGACATAAAAACAGAAAAATGTCATCTTTTAGGCAGTGTTATTTTAGTCATTTATCGAAGGTGATGACAATTCGTCACTTTTGGCAAATGGCACAAGCTTTGAAAAGAAGCTGCCGTAAAATTGATGTCAAACTATAAAAATAAATAACGATGCAAAAAGGTAAAATTGGCGTATCCAGTGACAATTTATTCCCAATCATCAAAAAATTCTTGTATTCTGATCACGATATTTTTCTTCGTGAAATTGTGTCCAACGCCGTGGATGCAACTCAAAAACTGAAAACCCTGGCGGGGCGTGGTGAAACTAATGTTTCTACCGAAAATGCCAAAGTTCAGGTCTCGGTTGACGAGGACAAAAAGACGATCACCGTTTCGGATAACGGGATTGGAATGACAGCCGAAGAAATTGAAAAGTACATTAACCAGATTGCTTTTTCAGGTGCCAACGAATTCTTGGATAAATATAAGAAAGATGCGAATGCTATTATCGGGCATTTCGGACTCGGTTTTTATTCTTCGTTCATGGTTTCGAATAAGGTCGAAATTGTGACCAAATCGTATCAGGAAGGTTCGCAAGCTGTAAAATGGGAGTGCGATGGAAGTCCTGAGTATACCATTGAAGAAGCCGAACGCGAAGGAGTGGGGACTGATATCATCATGTATCTGAATGAAGATTCGGAAGAGTTTGCCAACAAAACACGAGTTGGGGAAATTCTGAATAAATACTGTAAGTTCTTGCCAGTACCGGTTGTTTTCGGAAAAGAAACGGAATGGAAAGACGGTAAAGAGGTTGAAACAGACCAGGAGCATCAGGTGAATGAAACAGCTCCAGCTTGGACAAAAATGCCGGTGGATCTGAAAGATGAAGATTATTCGGATTTCTATCGCAAGTTGTACCCGATGAGCGAAGATCCGCTGTTCCACATCCACCTGAACGTGGATTACCCATTCAACCTGACTGGTATTTTGTATTTCCCGAAGCTGAAGAATACCATTGAGGTTCAGAAAAATAAAATTCAACTGTATTCAAACCAGGTTTTTGTAACTGATTCTGTGGAGGGCATCGTGCCTGAATTTCTGACTTTGTTGCATGGAGTGATCGACTCACCGGATATTCCGTTGAACGTTTCACGTTCATACCTGCAGAGTGATTCCAATGTGAAGAAGATTAGTAGCCACATCACTAAAAAAGTGGCAGATCGCTTGAACCAATTGTTCAAAGACAATCGTGAAGATTTCGAGAAAAAGTGGGATGATCTGAAGATTTTCATCGAATATGGTATGCTGACTGATGAGAAGTTTGCCGAACGTGCGATGAACTTCCTTCTGTTTAAAAATACCGATGGCAAATACTTCACATTCGAAGAATATGAAAACCTGATCAAGGAAAACCAAACGGACAAAGACAACAAGTTGGTTTACCTGTACTCCAGCAATTTGGATGAACAATATACATTCGTTCAAACAGCGAAAGACAAAGGCTATGATGTGCTGATTTTGGATGATGTATTGGCAACTCCGTTGTTGAACAAGTTTGAGCAACAATACACCGACAAACGTTTTGTCCGTGTGGATTCGGATGTGGTTGAGAACCTGATCCCGAAAGAAGATGAGAAAGACGACATGAGCTGGGAAGAGAAAGATGAACTGAGCCCTGTTTTCCAGGCAGTTTGTCCGCAAAACAATGGCGTCAACTACATCGTTGATTTCAAAAATTTGGGTGAAAATGGACAGCCAATCGTCATTACACGTAACGAGTTTATGCGTCGTATGAAAGACATGGGACAGCTGCAGGGCGGCATGAACATGTATGGCGATTTCCCGGATAGCTTGAATTTGGTGGTAAATACGGAACATCCGTTGGTGAAGAAAGTAATGGAGGCTAAAGACAAAAAGCTGGGTGACAAATTTACGACACTGAAAGAAGAGTTGGCTGCGAAAAAGCAGGAAGTTGAAACGTTGGAAAAAGCCAAAGAAGGCAAAAAGGACGAAGAAGTACCAGCAGCTGATAAAGAAAAGTTGGAAGATCTGAACAAAGCCGTTGCTGAGTTGGAGCAACAAAAGCGGGATAAACTGACTGACTTTGGACAGAAGAACAAGCTAACCAAGCAAATGGTGGACCTGGCATTGCTGGCCAATGGTATGCTCAAAGGTGAGGCTCTGGATCAATTTGTACGCCGCAGCGTTGAGTTGATCAAGTAAGCAAGTAAACAAAACAAATAGAACGTTCTTGGTTGTCAGGAAACGCCAGTAAAAGCACTTGGGGTGAATGCCTCAGGTGCTTTTTTTGCATGGTGGAATGAGCATGGAGCCTTTGTAGAAACTATTAAATAATGCTGGTACCGCTACTATTGACTTTGTAGTGTCACGACATGTCGTGGCCGTGGCCCAATTGTTGGATATTGTCACAGTGCTCTTTGTGTATCCCTCCGAATTTTCTGTGGTTAAAATGAATTGAGCGCTTTCTCGATTCGAAAACTCTTCGTGATTTTCTTCGTGTTCTTCGTGGTTGAAAAGTTACAGCCCAAAGGCTATTTTTATCCCTTCCACGGCCATTCCAGTTCCCATGATAGCCAAAATCAACCCCATAATTTTCCCGATGACCATGATTAAGTGGTTACCAAGTTTTCGGACGATCAGATCGCTCAAGGAAAAAGCCAGATAGGTGAGGTAGATCATCAAAGCAAAAATGACAACAACAATTGCAATGTGGACGTAACTTCCATTGGTGACGTTGTTCATGGCAGTGACAATGGTTCCTGGTCCTGCCAATATTGGGATAGCCAATGGCGAAATGGCAATGCCATCGTCCAATTCAATGTGCTCCTGATGTTGTACCTTCGATTTTTTCGATTGCAGCATTTCAAAACCGACATAGAATAACAAGATGCCGCCGGTCATTTTAAATGCAGGAATGGTGATACCGAACAATTCGAAAATGTATTTTCCCAAAACGACAAAAAATACCACAATGATGAAGGCGGTGAGGCAAGCTGTTTTAGCAATTTTCTTTTTCGATTGATCATCCTCATCGCCAACCAACCCGAGAAAAACAGGCGTGTTGGCAATCGGATTCATGATGGCAAAAAAGCCGGTGAATACGGAAAGGGCAAATGTGAAAAGTGATGTATCCATACTAGAATATTTTGGTTACCACAATTGGTGTACTTCCGGCTTGATGTACTGCTCGTAAATCTTGTTCATTTCGGTGATTTCAGCCTCGGACAGCGGTTTGGCATCGAAAACAGACAAATTTGAATGTACATGCTCCACTTTTGACGCCCCGGGGATGATGCAGCTTACTTCATCAAATTGAAGGATCCATTGCAGGGCCACCTGCGCCAGATTTTTCCGGTCAGGGAATAGATTTTTCAATTTAGCGACAGCCTTTAAGCCCAGTTCATAATCGATGCCCGAGAACGTTTCGCCTTTGTCGAAAGCAGCGCCATCGCGGTTGAAGTTGCGATGATCCCCTTCGCCAAAGGTGGTGTTTTCGTCGTACTTTCCGGTTAGCAAACCACTGGCCAGTGGCACCCGGACAATGACACCCACATTTTTCTTTTTCGCTTCTTTGAAGAATAATTCCGCCGGACGTTGCCGAAACACGTTGAAAATCATTTGTACTGTGTTGACGTTCGGGTATTCAATGGCTTTCAGGCCTTCTTCCACTTTTTCAACGCTCACACCCAGGTTGCGGATTTTTCCCTGGTCTTTCAGTTTATCAAATCGCTCAAAAATTTCCGGTCGATAGAAAACGTCGGTTGGTGGGCAGTGCAATTGGATCAGATCCAGCGTTTCCAACCCGGTGCGTTTCAAACTATCCTCTACATATTTTTGCAACACATCAGGCCGGTAACCTTCGCTTACGTGTGGATTGATTTGACGACCACATTTGCTGGCTACATAAATTCGCTCCGTACGTGACCGAACGACGCGTCCAACAGCTGTTTCGCTGAGACCATTTTCATACACATCGGCGGTGTCAATAAAATTTACGCCATTGTCAATAGCCGTGTTCAGAATCTTGTCTGCACTTTCATGGTCGAATGGAGAGCCCCATTTGCCACCCACTTGCCAGGTTCCCAATGATATTTCGGATACGTTGAAGCCAGTTTTTCCTAGTTGTCGGTATTTCATTTTGTTTAATTTTTTTAGGTTTTTGAAAATTGAGCCTTAAAGTTAGGCCTTTTTGAAGGCTTCAACGAATAATGAAAGTGAATAATGCTTAAAAGAGAGGGAGGAATTACCGGGTCAGACTTTCAGCTTAATGACAATTTCCGATCAGGATCGCTTTTCAGCTTCATTTATTGTAAATTTAGGATGCTGATAACGAACCTTATAAACTTAGACACATGAAAAAGCAAATTCTAAACCTGTTGGTGTTCACTATTCTGTTACCGGCTATTGCCTTTGCTCAGCATAAAATTGGAAATCCGGAGGAACATTTGCCAGCTAATATTACGCGGTTGACGCAATTTGGACAGCGGGCCGACTTTTCCCACGACGGCAAAAAAATCCTGTTTCTTGAGAAAACTTACGGTGATGTGTATGAATATGAATTAGCCACTGGAAAGATTTCGTTGATTACGGGGCATTTTTACCACGGGGGTTTTACGCGGGCATTGTACCTGGCTAACGGAGATGTTTTATTGTCTGGATGCACTAGTTTTGATGCAGCCAATCCACACGTAAATCGACAGAAAAAGGCTGAACTTTGGGTGTTGGATAAAAGTTACACAAAACCTCCTGTTCAGCTGGGCACCAAATGTTCGGAGGGGCCGGCCGTGTCGCGTAAAAATATGAAGATTGCCTGGACAGTGGCTGCCAACCAGTATCCTGATAGCATGAAAGAGGGACAATACCTTTTCTATCTGGCTGATATTGTCTACTCAAATGGCGTACCTCACCTGGCTAATAAAAAGGTGATTCTCGATAATGAAGATACGCCTTTTAAATCCATGGAAGTGCAGAATTTTGTGCCTCCATTGGAGAAATCGATCACCTTTTCAGCCTATGGATACAAGGGAACAGAAGTGATGCTTATGGATTTGGAAACTGGTAAAATTACTGACAGGTCAAATGCACCAAACGAATATGACGAGCCGGAAGGGATCTATCCGGATGGCAAGTACACCTTGGTGGAATCGGATAAGGAAACAGGTGCAGTGGATATTTACAAGCTGCCTCTTGATGGAAGCGGCAAGATGAAACGCATGACCTTTTTTAGTGACTACGAAGGCTATAAAAGTTCGAATCCGGTAGTCAGTGATGATGGCCGTTATATGGCTTTTCAAATTGCCAAGTCAACTGACCTGGCTGGTATTGGTTATGGCATCTTTCTGATGGATCTGGACGCTAAGAAATAAATTTGAAATATCAGCTTTTTTGGGGATGAAGAGCTTCCTAAAATTGGTTGATCAGGATTCCCATTCCAATGGCAAGCGCAAAACTAAGCATGGTGCCAATCAGCACATATTCAGCTTTTAGGTCGTCTTTAAACCGTAAAATTGATTTGGCAGCAATGAGGAATCCAACAGCTTGAAATTGATTCAGAATAATAAAAGTGAGTACCAGGAAGCGTTCGATAATACCGATTAATTTTCCGGCATTTGGCAAGTCGACATTGCCTGTATTGGTGGTTTGAACTTCGAAAGCATTGAAAATTCCCTTGATGAAAATATTCGCCGGTTTGGCGCAAAAAATGTAACCCGCGACAATGAGTAAATATTTGGCCTTTACAGGGATGCCGAATAGGGGATCCAGTTCAAAATAGCGATTGAAGAGGAGTACAACAACTGTTATTACGATCAGATGTAGTGCCTGGTCGATAAAAAAGGCATGTTTTCCCAGCTGGGGATGTGTGTTGATAATTCGCTTGAAACCGTCTGTTAACCAGTGTAAAATGGCGATAGCCAACGCAGCGAATACAAAGTTAAGCTGAAAGGAAAGAAGCCATGAAACCAGGAATGTGATGAGGATGTGCCATTTCAGAAATTGGCTTTTGAAGCCGAGTTCGTTCTTTTCCAGGGCTTGCTTTCCAGGTTGAAGCAGGTAGTCGGACAACAGGTGCGCGGTAAACTGCAAAATTAAAAGTTGAGTCAGGTTCATTTTAATTGCTTTTTAAGACATTGCTGAAATAATTCACTGTCTTTTCAATGGCATTCCATCCAATGCTTGTCGAATGTTGATTCACTACCGATTGCGATATATTTAGTTTTGAAGCGATTTCGTCTTCGTTATAATCCATCAATTTTAAGAAGAGCACTTCACATTGACGGGCAGTTGCCTTGTTCAACAATACGTCTAACAAGGCAACCAATGGCTCCATACTTCTGTTCAACATATCATCATTTGAAACAAAGAACAACGCATTTTTTATCACGATGCGTTCTTTATTATAAGTTGAAAATTCGTTGATGGTTCGACCTGAGAGGTAGATGGCTTCTCCGTCAATAATTCCTTCAGTTGGATTATACCGGCTGAGTTCGCCATACCCGATAGCCAGCCGGATGCCGTAGGTTTTAAAAAGCTTGACTCGTTTTTCATCATCGTACAAATGAGCATCATCGATGGCGATTGATTTAATGTAGCTTTTAATGGCCAAAGCTACCTGCAATGCATCCTGCGGTGCTGGAACAACACATTCCAGGTAGTCCCCCCGTATAATCCGGCCATACGTGCTGAACTTCTGGTTTAGTGCTTCCAGCAGGTTTTTTAGTTCCTTCTCGATTAATTCCCGACCAACATTACTTAGACTGGTCGATGCAATAATATCTCCGGAAATCACAGCTTTCATATTGCCTTTATTTTCAACAAATGTAATTCATTTTTATTGGTTTTAAAAGCTATAAATGTATTTTATAAGTTTTTAATACTATAAATAGATTCTATCGGTTTTTAAGCAAATAAATGTAAAATTGGCAAAATCATTAAAAATCGATCCCGGATTGAATGTCCGGGACAGTAAGATAAAGTATTTCTACAATCATTCAAATTTGTTTTTATTCCGGCTTTGACTCCGATTTTTCGATATCTCCATTCTCAAAATACTGTGAGCCAATTACATTTCCCTGCTCATCCCACTGCATGGAAGGGCCTTCGGCAACGTATCCCAAAAAATGGCGATTCAAATCACGGGCTTTCGGATTGGTGTTCCAGGTTGATTCAACCTTCTTGTTGCCATTGGGCCAGTAGTGTGTCCATATTGCCGTGTTGGTTTTTAAGTCACGGTGCCAGCTCCAACGTTTGGTGCCGTCGGATGCCCAGAATGTTTCTTCGCCGGTTTTGCGTCCGTTCAGGTAGGTTACCTGGTGTTGTTTGGTACCATCTTCGTAATGATCCGTTTCTTTCCCGTTAAGCAAATAACGTCCATCAGGGCAAATCCGTGCACTCCAGGTCGACTTGAGCTGGCCGTTGGCATATTTTTCAGAATAGTTTTTGATCGTTCCGCCTGAGTTTTCCGGTTTGACGGCACCGGCATCGGACCAAATCCAGGCTTCATTGAATTCGTAATGTAGACAGGGGAGGGTGACCGTTGTTAGCAGGTGGATGACACCATTGGGTGCCTGACGAACGGTGGAATAACCAAGTGATGGATGAGCAGTGCGCGAATGCCCGGGAAGTTGCACCGGAAGTGGTTTGACGTGCCAGGTTTTTCCGTTGTCTTTTGAAATCGCCACAAAACAATTGTCGCCATATTCCCAGCTTTCGGGCGGTGCCTTTTTGTATTTATGCAGGTAGGAATCGCTTACAAAGAGTAAGGCTCCCGATGCCAGTCGAATCATGGATGGACGTTGGCCAGAGCCCAATGGCGGAAATGGTGAGGGCTGACTTTCACTCCAGCTGGCTCCCCAGTCGGTTGAGAAATTCTCTGGCGACCAACCGTCTACATTGGAATTTTTACCACCAATGGAAATCAGATTACCTTGATCATCCAAAGGAAGAATCACCGAATGCCGGCCACCTGTTCGCCCGCCCATGTCGTGCCAATGAATGCCGTCATCCTGACTACGCCACAGAAAGCTGTGAGATCCGTCACCATCCATGGCAAAATAAATGGCACCATCCGGTTCGCGAAAAGCATTGGTGATGGGCTGTGCGGTATAACTCGTCGCCGGCTTATCCAGTTGGGGCAGCGAAAGTGTCCAACTGGAGCCGTTGTCGGTTGATGTTGCTATGCGGAACGGGATAAAGTCTGAAATGTCCCGTCCACCGCCGAAAAACCAGATTTTCCCATTGTCGTTCCATAGCAAGCCGGATTGGTCGTTGAAACCTTTCGTTTTAAAAAATAGCTCTGGCATGTCCCATTCCAGCGAACCATAGCGCAGGCGCGCCTGTACAAACGACGTGGAAGGATCGGCTTCTGATTTACCGGCGGGGGTGCTAAAATAAATAGCCAGTGCGTCGCCGTTTGGTAGAATGGTGAAGCCCGGGGAATGGTTGTGCCGATATACCATCGAGTCGATGCCAGTGAGCGCTGCAACATCGGTATTGGTGTAACAGGGTGGAATGGGCATGGCAAATTGAACCGTGAAGTACGGTTTTTGGGGATCGGGTCCTTGTTTGGCCACTTCTGTGTTTTGCTTGATGGCCGATTGGTTGAACGGTTTTGTCCTGGCGTCATCAATGATTAAGTTAGTCGTTTCCTGACCATTGTTGACCGAGCTGTTTGCCCCGAGCGCAAACCCGGAAGCGAGAATATGGATCGACTGATTTTTTATTTTTTCAGAAATTTTGCCAGCCATCAGCAGCACAATAGCCAAAATTCCGACAGGAAGAATAATCAATGGATAGCATGTTACTTTTCGGGAACATATCCCGTGAATCTTTTTTTTAATCATGGTATTGGTTATTAGTTGGTTTATAAGCTTATTAAAATTACACCTTGTGCGATTTAAATGCAAACAGCAAGGATGAAGCAGGATCCAAATATTCTGCACGATTGCTTACGTGTAAGGAATCATCCTTTTTCCAAGGTGTATTATTTTTTCGAATTACCGAAAATGCTCCATCCTGCGCTAAATACCGACAAGAATGGCTACCACTGACACCCCAAAAATTAGTTGTGTATGTCCAAAGGATTATTCTGAATAGAGATTAGGCGTTACTGAAATAATCGTGACGAACAACCCATTTTTATCGTAGTATTTATAGTCCATGGTGATTTTATTGTCGCGATAGATTTTGAGTTGCGGGCTGCTTTTCACATTTTCAATGATGTTTGGGCGAATGTATTTGTTTACGGTATCCAGGTTCACCTCAGCCTTTGTTAAGTCAAACAGCGTGTAATAGTACGTGAAATTGGTTTTTCCAGTTGATGATGCGCTATCTAATCTTGAATATTGGTCCACTTGTATAGGGCACTTTTCATTCACCTTCGTAGCTGCTGTTTTCAATTCTTTCTCAACATTTGGCTTGAAAAACAACTGTTGAACACCGTAGTACGAAATGCCAAAAGCGATTGCCCCTACGATTGATCCCACCATTTTGGCTTTTTTGTTTGGTTTGGTTTCTTTGGTCATAATCATTTCGTTTTTATCACACTTATTCAGGATTTTTCGAATTGCTTTTCAAGGTTAATCAATTAATTGCTTCGGCAATCCAAATACTGCTTTCAAATTTCAAAAAAAAATCAATGCTTTCAATGTTTGATAGCTATGTGAATCAATCAATTCCTTGTCAATTTTGTTTGCTGAAAAATCTGTGTTGGTAGAAGTTATTTTGAATATTGAATAGGGTGCTTCCTACATGAGTGAATAATCAGGCCAATTAAATTTATTCAATAAAAAACCGAATATGATTTTTGTAAACCGCTCGTAAATAGCTAAATTCAGCAGAGAATTTTCTCTTCAATACGAATCTAAAGAGTGGTTTATTATGGCAAAAAAGAATTCTCCCGCTTCAGATTTCAAACCGTACATTTCAGCGAAAGATTTTATTCCCGAATTTACCCCAAAGGCAATTTTCCTGGGTGCTATTTTCGGGATCATTTTTGGCGCTTCTTCGGTGTATTTGGGTCTGAAAGTGGGAATGACCGTCAGTGCGTCCATCCCTATTGCGGTGTTGGCAATTTCAGTTTTTAAAAAAATTGGTAATGCGACGATTCTCGAAAATAACATTGTGCAAACCATCGGTTCTGCCGGTGAATCTGTCGCTGCCGGAGTTGTGTTCACCATTCCGGCTTTGTTGTTTTTACCAGGTGGAATGGCCTATTTCAAATACTTCCAGATTTTTGTACTGGCACTCGCAGGAGGTATTTTGGGCGTGCTTTTTATGATTCCGCTGCGACGGGCATTGATTGTCAAGGAACATGGTGCGTTGCCATATCCCGAAGGCACCGCTTGTGCAGATGTGTTGGTGGCTGGTGAAAAGGGGGGCAACTTGGCCAGAAAAGTGTACTACGGGTTGGGAATTGCATTTCTGTACAAACTGTTGATGTCCATTTTCGGACTTTGGAAAGATGTGCCAACCCTTGTTTTTGGACGCAAGTCTGCACTTCCCAATGGAACAATCAATGGCGAAATCACGCCAGAATTGCTTGGCGTTGGTTACATTATCGGTCCTAAAATTGCCGGCATCATGGTTGCTGGAGGTGTCCTTTCGTGGATTGTTTTGATTCCGTTGATTACCTTGCTGGGCGACAAGCTGACAACTGTTTTCGCTCCGGGAACGGAGCTAATTAGTGCAATGACTCCGGATGAGATTTGGAACAACTACATTCGTTACATCGGCGCGGGTGCTGTTACCTTTGGCGGATTGGTCACTCTCATTAAGTCGATTCCAACAATTGTCGGCGCTTTTCGGGATTCCTTTCACGATATCAAATTGAGCAGGGCAAACAGACAGGCAAATGTCGTCAAAGAAGTCGAACGGACATCCCGTGATCTGCCCTTGTCAGTAGTTTTGGGCGGAAGTTTATTGTTGGTCATTTTCATGGTATTGATTCCCACCATCCCCACGAACTTTTTATCTGCGATCATGATCGTAATCTTCGGTTTCTTTTTTGTGACCGTTTCTTCGCGTATTGTCGGGTTAATCGGTTCATCATCCAACCCGGTTTCCGGCATGACCATTGCCACCCTGATGGCCACTTCTCTCATTTTTGTAGGCATTGGCTGGACTGGTGATGTTTACGAGCCACTGGCCTTAGTGGTTGGTTCCATCGTTTGTATTGCCGTTGCTAACGCCGGTTCCACGTCGCAGGATTTAAAGACCGGTTTCCTGGTTGGAGCGACGCCCGTGAAGCAGCAGATTGGTCTGATGATTGGTGTTTTGGTTTCGGTGGTTGCTGTCGGATTCACCCTGCTACTGCTGGAAAAAACAATTGGAATCGGAACCATTACACCGGCTCATCCTGATCCGTTGCCGGCGCCACAAGCCATTTTGATGGCCACCGTCATCAAGGGATTGTTGAGCCAGAATCTGCCCTGGGCTTTGGTGTTGATAGGCATGGGAATATCGCTGGTCGTGGAATTGTGTGGTGTTTCATCGCTGGCTTTTGCTGTTGGCGCTTACCTGCCGTTATCCACAACAACACCTATTTTTGCGGGTGGAATCATTAAATGGCTGGTCGACAAACGGAAAAAATCGGAGGAATCAGAAACCGGTCCTGGCGCTTTGTATAGTTCGGGTTTGATTGCGGGCGGTGCCATCACCGGAATTTTGGTTGCCGTGCTCATTGGCTGGACCGTTGGTCATGACGCATCTGGTAATCCAATTTCATTTATTGCCGAAGTTCACCGGATAATTCTGGGAATATTCACAAGCGGAACAGCGGGAACGCTCGGCGATGCCATGGGTGGCTGGGGCGATGTTGTGGGCTTGGTATTCTTCGGCATTCTTGGCTTTTCCCTGTATAAAATAGCGATGGGCAAAGAAGACAAGATTTGATGGAATACAGCTTTTTTGCATTAGGCACTTAGCGGTAACTCGGCTGATTTGGATTTGCAATCCAAATCTTATAACTGATTGCTAATTTTTCTCCATTCTTTTTCCACCGTATTCATCTGTCATATGCACTTAGAGTATTGGTCAGGGATTCTTCCCGTCATGGCGAGGACGTAGGACGAAGCCATCTGTCTGCGTTTGCCTATGACTTAAGTAATTCAATCATTCACTCGCCAACAAATTATCCTCGTAATTTGCTTTTGACCTTCGGACAATCAATACAAGTGCCAGGATGATCAATAGCTCGCCGAAGCTAAATAAAAACCAATGGTAGTGGGAGGGAACGTAGTTGGAAACGATCTGTTGAAAGTCCGCATTGCTGGACAGTGACCAGAATTTGGACAAATAGCCGTGCCTGACGATCAGTGAAAAATAGTCCCAAATGAAGGTGCAAAAGATGACAAAAGCACCAGAGATGATCAGGAACCACTCCCTGAAAATAATTCGGTACAAATAGCCCTTTTCCTGCAAACCGGTAATAATTTCTGTCATCACGATCATGGTCAACGAACTGATAATTGGCGCCAAAACGGGCCCGTCCCAGGCCAGTGGGATGAGGAACAACAAGTCCCAGGTAAATAGCGATGGCGGCCAGCCAATTAGCAGCTTCAGCGCCACATAGAAAAAAATATCCCAGACGGCAAAAGTGTAAAGAAACCAGGTAAGCCTTTGCAGGAAATTCCTGCCTGCCACGATACCGACGACGGCCAACATGACAATTGTGGAAATTTCCCGCAGCCATTCAATATTCAAGATCCGGGCTGGCATTGGCGGCAGCGGAAAATGAAACCCGTCGGGGAAATACAGTTGGCGGAGATAGATCACGACGATGGCTTCCAGAAATCCCATGGCGATGCCGAAAATGCCCAGCCGCAGATAGGTTTTTTGTCGCATGGTCAATGGTATGCTCATAACAAGATTCTGATTTCCTATTAAAATAGGCAATTTTTCGGTTTTGTTCGAAATTTGTGTTGTGATTTTTGGAATGAATTGAAAATGATTGGCTAATCGCTTGATTATTGGACTATGCGCCTGGCGGTAGTAACCGCTTGGCGCCATACTGCTGGTTGTTTTTCGTCGTGGCGAGGACGCAGGACGAAGCTATCTGTTTCCCATCGGGTTTCTTTTTGGCTATTTGAAAATCACAATGGACTTGACGGCCATATCATGAAGGGCATTTCGTTTGGAGTTGCTGGTTACGGTGATCAAGGAAATCCAGCCGAGCAAAGCTTTAATAATGAAACGAACAATGGCCAAAGGGAAGAACACATTTTTGCTTTGATCCTTTTCCCGTTTGACACGCAGCCCAAGCAGCATGTGCCCAATCGTACCGCCAAATGAACTGACAAAAATGGGTTCGTAAAGAAGGAAGATGAACAGAAAGGCAATTGCCCTTGCGACATCGGGCGTAGTTTTAATCGCTTCAAACAAGTAAGTTGCCCCGATAATCATACTGATCAGAACAATAGCATCAATGATGGACGCTTTGATCCGGTCGGGCAGGGGTGGGTAGTTTGGTGTGGTCATTAGGTTGGGTTTAATAGATTCGGTGTATTAGTATATTT
>Ga0102953_1000972_pt1 | contig 18691 bp, 19 predicted proteins | sample SalPon2A_C_D2_MG_FD_78509 | JGI IMG/M metagenome (GOLD analysis project Ga0102953, IMG submission 78509) | Soil microbial communities from South San Francisco under conditions of wetland restoration - Salt Pond MetaG R2A_C_D2_MG | ecosystem: Environmental > Terrestrial > Soil > Wetlands | place... | reverse complement strand
GCCGTTGCGGCCCGGCCCCCGCGGGCGCGGAGCCGCCCGAGCGCTACCACGGCTCCCTGCGCGACGCCGGCTTCGCCGCCGCCTCGATCGACGTGCCGGCCCCCGGCGTCATCTGCAGCGCGGTGGCGCGCGCGACGCGCCCCGCCATCCGGCCAGCTACGAGGCACGATCTCCCGCTCATCCTCGAGCTCCTCGCCGGCGCGGACCTGCCGACGACCGGGCTCGACTCCGCGGACGTCCGGCTGTTCGTGGCCGTCGGCTCGCCCGACGACGGCCGCCCGACCGGCGTGGCCGGTTACGAGCCGCACGGGGAGGCCGTCCTCCTGCGCTCGCTGGCCGTGCGCCCCGATGTACGCGGTCGCGGGCTCGGCGTCGCCCTCATCCATCATGTGGAGCGGCAAGCCCGCGGCGCGGGCGCCCACACCGCGTACGCCCTCACCACGACCATCCCTGCACTGCTCGCGCGCCTCGGCTACCGGCCCCTGACCCGGGAGGGCCTCCCCGCCGACCTTCACGCCTCGCCCGAGCTACAGGGCAGCTGCCCTTCGTCCGCGGCCGTCTACGAGCTGAAGCTGAGATAGCGCTCCGGGCACGATGGCATGCCGCCGGATGAGGCACACGGCGGCTTCTTGACGCACGAGCCCGGGCAGCGCCGCAGGCGGTGGACGGCGTGTGACGTCGCCCACCACCGGCCCTCGCCACTGGGCGAGCTCGGCTACCTCACCGCGAGCTTGCCGTACATGCCGTCCTGGGCGTGCCCGGGCACCTGACAGAGGTCGTAGCAGGTGCCGAGGGCGATGGCGCGGAACCGCGTGCTGCCGGCGGCGTAGCGGGCAGCCTGGAGACCCTCGCCCGAGAACGTGCGGCCGTTGGTCGGGGTGTCGTTCGCCCCTATCGACGGAAGAACGGGCGCGAAGCTTCGCGCCCGGTGCGCTGCCCGAGCGGCGCCGGCGCAGGGTGCCGTACAGCGATCCCTGGGAGAGCGCCGCCACACGGGAACGCGGCGGACGTCTTCTCCGGCGCCGTGCGCCTCTTGCACTCCCATGACAAAGCGCCTGTAGCCTCTGGCGTGCCAACGCACAGGCTGGAGATATCGGGTCTCACCCATCGATACCTCAGCACTCCCGTCCTGCGCGACGTCGACGTGGCGGTCGGTGCGGGCGCGTTCGTGTGCGTGCTCGGCCCGTCGGGCTCCGGCAAGACGACGCTCCTGCGGGCCATCGCGGGCATGGTCAACCCCACGGCGGGGCGCATCCTCATCGCCGGCGACGTCGTCTTCGACGCAAGCACGGGCGTCAGCGTGCCGCCGGAGCGGCGCCGGCTCGGCATGGTCTTCCAGGACTACGCCCTGTGGCCGCACCTCAGCGCCCTCGAGAACGTGGCGTTTCCCCTGCGGGTGGCACGGGATCCTCACCCGAAGCGGCAGGCAGGCGAGCTCCTCGAGCGCGTGGGGCTGACGGGACTGGAACGGCACCGGCCCGCTGAGCTCTCCGGCGGCCAGCAGCAGCGCGTAGCGCTGGCCCGGGCCCTGGCCGCGCGCCCCTCGGTACTCCTCCTCGACGAGCCTCTTTCGGCGCTCGACGCGCCCGTTCGGGCCGAGCTCCGCGCCCTGCTCAAGCGACTGGCCGGCGACATGCACTTCACGGCGCTGCACGTCACCCACGACCCCATCGAGGCCTTCGAGCTCGCCACCCACGTCGTGGTCATGGCCGACGGGCGGATCGCGCATCAGGGCACCGCCGAGCAGGTGTACAGCGAGCCCGAGACGTTGACCGTGGCGCGGCTAGGGGGCGCCGTCTCGGTCCTCCCGGTGGTGTGCCGGGGCGTCGACACCGGCCGCGCAGCCGTGGATCTGGAGGGGCGGCGCATCGTCGCGCGAGCCCACCGCGACGTGCAAGCGGGCCCGGCACGCCTCCTGCTGCGCATGCACTCCGTGACAGTCTGCCCTGGAGCCAGCGCCGACGCGCTGCAGGGCACGGTGGTGCAGACGCGCTTCCAGGGGGCGCACTACCTGCTCGACGTTCGCCTCGCCGGAGAGAACGTCGGCGTGGCCACGCCGACGCCGTATGCCGTCAACGCCACCATTCACCTCCATGTCGATCCCGACGCCGCATGGGTGGTGCCGGCCGCCGGCACCGCTCCCGCGTCAGCCCTTCTCGCAACTGGGAGGTCATCGTGAAGATCCGCCGGTCCTTCGTGTCGCTGTTCGTCATCGCCGCAGCGCTTGTCGTCACAGCGGCGAGCGCCCAGACCCTCACCGTCTACAGCTCCGGGCCGGGCTCCCTGGCCAAGGCCCTCGTCGCGGGTTACCAGAAGGCACACCCGGGCAGCAAGATCGATCTCTTCGCCTCCAGCACCGGCAAGGTGATGGCGCGGCTGGCGGCCGAGCAGAGCAACCCTCACGCGGACGTGGTCATCCTTGCCGATTGGACGGCCGGGCTGAACCTCCAGCAGCAAGGCGACGTGCTTCCCTACCGGCCCGCGGCCCTGCTCGACACCGTGCGCCCCGAGCTGCGGGCCTCGGGCGACTTCGTCCCCCTGGGGGGCGACATGGTCTCGATCGTCGTGAACACCGACGTGACGCCCAAGGCCCAGATGCCCAAGGACTGGTTCGACCTGACGGGCCCCTCGTGGAAGAACGAGATCACCATGCCTGACCCCACGCTCTCCGGGACCGCCGCCGACTTCGTGCTGACCTTCGTGTCGAGGTTCGGCGACAAGGCATGGACCTTCTTCCAGGCGTTGAAGGCCGAGGGCACCTTGTGGCCCGGGCCCAACGCGGCGGCCCTCAACCCCGTCGAGGTGGGCTCGCGGAGGGTGGTGCTGGCCGGCGTGGGCCACACCGCCCTGAAGGCCCAGAAGGCCGGCAACGCGCTCGCGCTCATCTACCCGAGCAGCGGCACCGTTCTGATCCCACGCCCCATCCTGATCCTGAAGTCCACCAAGCACGCCGCCGAGGCCAAGGCCTTCGTGGACTACGCCATGTCCGACGCCGGCCAGCAACTCGTCGCCAAGGCGCTGCTCATCCCGGCGCGCCAGGATGTCGCCCCCAACGCTGTCTGGAAGGGTTTCGACTCCGTCCCCACCATCAAGGTCGACTGGCAGAAGCTCGCCAGCGAGCACGACAGCGTGATGAGCCGGTTCAGGACGACGATCCTGGGACGCTGAAGTGCCGCAGTGAGGCGCGCCCTCACCACGCTCGTCTGGATCGCGCTGGCCGCGCTGGTGCTGGCACCGCTCGCCATGACCCTGCTGCAGGCGCTGTTCCCGCAGGCGCTCTCGCAGGGGTCGTGGCGCGGCGCGCTGGCACCGCTGCGGCAACTCCTGACGCCGAACGTCGCCCGGGAGCTCGTGGGAACGCTCGAGCTGGCGGCGGAGGTCACGGCGATCGCGGTGGTGCTCGGCGCGGCGCTGGCACTCCTGATGGTCCGCGCTCCCCCCGTCGGCGAGGCGGCCGTCCACGGGCTCCTCATCACCCCGTTCCTCATCCCGCCGTACCTCACCGGCCTCGCCTGGAGCCTGCTGGCCCAGCCACGGGGATATCTGGATCAGCTCGTCGGGCCCGGTCTGTCCGCAGCCGCCAGGGTCCTCTACTCCCCTCTCGGAATCGCGCTCGTCATGGCGCTGCACCTGACGCCGATCCTCTACCTCGCGCTACGCACCGCTCTGGACGAACGCCAGTCGGAGCTGGAGTTCGCTGCCCGCGTGCACGGCGCATCGCCCCTGCGAGCCTTCCGGAGCGTCACGCTGCCGCTGGTCATGCCGGCCCTGGCCGCCGGGGGCCTGCTGGTGTTCCTCGCATCCGTCGAGGAGTACGGCGTGCCGGCCGTACTGGGGGCGTACGCGAACCTCCACGTGCTCACCCTGGCGGTGGACCGGGCGACGAGCGTGTATCCGGTCCGGCTGCCACATGCCGCCGCCCTCTCCTCCCTCCTCTGGGGCCTGGCGCTGGTCGCCTGGTTGCTCTACCGACCCCTGGCGCGACCCACCGGCCAGCCCGTCCGCCGCGCGCGCCAGCCGGCCGCTCGCCACCTGTGGAGCCTCCTCCCGAGCTGCGGCTTCATCCTGCTGGCCACGGCACTGCCGCTGGGCGCCATCATCGCGACGTCCCTCCTGAAGGCGCAGACGGCCGGCCTGCACGCCGGCAACTTCAGCCTCGAACACTACCGCGCCATCTTCGCGCAGGGTTCCAGCGGCTGGCTGGCTCTGCGGACCAGCCTGCTCCTCTCCGTCGGCGCAGCGGTCCTCAGCACGGCCCTGGCGTTCGCCGTCGCCTGGGTGCTCCGTGCCGGAGGCCGAGGCTCGGCGGTGCTCGACTTCGTAGCCGCGTTGCCCACCGCGATGCCCGGCGTCGTGCTGGCTGTCGCGCTCATCCTCGTCTGGAACGCCCCCTGGAACCCGGTGCCGCTCTACGGCCGGGCAGGCATCCTGCTGATCTCGTACACCACGCTGTTCCTGCCGCAGGCGCTGCGCTATGCCCAGATCGGGTTCGCCGGCGTGCACTCGGACCTCGAGCTCGCGGGGCGGATCCACGGCGCCAGCGGCCTCGTGACGCTCCGGCGCGTCACCCTGCCGCTCGTCCTGCCCGGGCTGCTGGCGGGCAGCGCGATCGTCTTCGGCTTCGCGATGCGTGAGCTCGTCACCTCGATCATGCTGCAGCCCCCCGGCGTCCAGACCATCTCGACCTTCGTGTTCGGGCAGTTCGAGCAGGGCAATCCCGGCGACGCCATGGCCATGGCGGTGACCGGCATCCTGACGACCACGTTGCTCCTCGGGCTGTTCCAGCGCTTCGAGGTCCGCGGAGACCCTCTGCCTGCACCGAGTCCCACGCCCATGACCTCGCGCTGAAGCGCGCAGGCCATCATGGACTGTCATGGCCGCGCTCCGAGGACGCCCTCCCGTGAGCAGGCCGGGCCCAGAAGCTTCCGGCCACGGCCTCCAGGGCGCCGCGCGGCTGCTCTTCGGCGCTTTGCCCGACCCACGCCGGGTCCGCATCATGGTGACGCTCGACCAGGCAGCCCCGCACCCGGACGACCTTCGAGCCCTGCTCGAAGCGGGCGTGAATGCCGTGCGCGTCGTCACCACGTTCGGTGAGCCGGCGACCTGGCAGGCGGCCCTCGACGCGGTCCGCTGGGCGGCGGTGGACGCGGGCAGGCCTTGCGCTCTGGTCGTCGCCTTGCCCGACGGGCGCCCGCACGTGCGCGCGGTGCACTGGCTGGGGACGCTCGAGCGCCGGCTCCACGTCAGGGAACACCTCGCGATCGGCCTTCCGCCGCGCTCCGGCCCGAGGCCCCGCGCGGTCGTGAGCGCCACGGACGCGCGCCTCGCGGCCCGCCTCGAGGTCGGCGCCGAGGTCCGGATCGGGAGCGGGCGCCTGCGCGCGCTGGTGCAGTCCAGGCGCGAGGACGGAGCCCTGCTGCGTGTCGTGGCCGCGGTGCCGGACGGTGAGGAGTTGCACGCCGGGCAGCTCATCAGCGGGCCGGGCCTCGAACCGGATGCCGCGGCCTCCTCCGAGCGCGGCCGGTCCGCCCTGGCGCTGGCGACACGTGAGGCCGATGCGGTGGAGCTCGCATGCCCCGCGCCCAGCGCCGATGCCGCGTCCGCCCTGGCCGCGCTACGCAGGCTCGCCCCCGACCGCACCCCGCCGCCTGTCGTGCTGAGGACCGAGAGCCTGGAGGCGACCCGATGCGCGGCCGAGCTGGCTTCCGCAACCGGGCCCCTGCGGCCGACGGGCATCCTCATCGACGAATCCCAGGTCGCACGAGCGCTCGGGGTCGTCGCTGCGGCAGCGCTCCAGGCCCGCGCGACCGAAGCGTGCCACACGGCGGGCATCCCCGTGATCGCGCGATGGCTCCCGACCGCGGCGGCTTCCGGCGTCGCTGTCGCGGACACCACGGCCGTCTCTCCCATGCCACAGCCCAGCTGCGTGCTCCTCCCGCAGCGCTCGGACAGCCTCGAGGCGGTGCGCCGCCTCGACGCCTGGCTCCGGCACACCGCCCCCGCGAGCGATCGAGGCGCTTGAGGCGCCCTCGGGTGGCGTGTCGCATGCGCCGAGCGGCTTCCACGCCCAACGAAGCTAGCGTGCGTTCCCACTGCGCCGCGGCATCCGCGGTGCAGGAGTTCCGAGCGCGCCGGGACTTGACGAGCACCTTGTTCCTTTGCAGCCCGCGCTAGTCGCCGAGTAGGGTGAGATCAACTCCTCGCAGTCGGGCGGGATCGCCGACCACGTCGATCTCGACGATGCGGTCTCGCTGGAAGCGGAAAACGAAGACGCCGCGCAGGCGGCCGCCCGGAACGAAGGCCAGGCCGGGGATGCCGTCCACGAGTGCACGCTGGGCGCCACTGGCGCGGCCGGAGAACGTGTCGGCTATGGCCTTCGCCCCCTTGAGTTCCGGTGGTGTACCCAAGCGCGCCGCGGCGGTGTCCGCATGCAGCACAGCGTCCGGGTCAAGGAGCGCGAGAAGTGCCTGGAGGTCACCGCCGCGGGCTGCGGCCAGGAAGGCCGCGACGATCTCCTCGCGGCGGTCTCGCCGTGGGGCTGCTGGCGCATCTCGGACCCGTCGGCGCGCGCGGCTGGCGAGCTGCCGGCTGGCGTCGGCGGTCCGTCCCAAGATCGCCGCGATTTCGGCGAAAGGCACGTCGAACATGTCGTGCAGCACGAAGGCCACTCGCTCCGCCGGGGACAGTGTCTCGAGCACGACGAGTAGGGCCGTCCCTACCGAGTCCGCCAGCATCGCTTCGCTTTCCGGGCCGGGCGCCCTTGAGGCGGGCTCGTTGAGGCGCTCGTCGAGCGATATCTCGCGTCTGGATCTGCGGGAGCGAAGCATGTCGAGGCAGATGCGTGAGACGACCGTTGTGAGCCAGCCGCCGAGGTTCTCGACCCCGCCCGGGGTGGCTCGGCTGAGCCGTAGCCACGTCTCCTGGACGGCGTCCTCGGCCTCCTCGGCGGAGCCCAGCATGCGGTAGGCGGCGGCCCGCAACCGTGCACGGTTGTCCTCGAACTGGTCCGCCAGCCACTCGTTCTGGCTCATCGCCCGCCCTCCCCGGTCGGGGGCGCGTCACGCCTACGGCGCCCCGCCCGTCAATAGTAGTGACGCACCGAGACCTGGAAGTGTGACACGGGGACCGGCATGAGCGCGCCAGCGGCTTCGCCGGTGATCTGCTTCGACGGGCGGCACATGGCCGCTGAGTTGCGCTCTCTTGCGCCCCGGGCGGTCACACTTCGCGCTCCCCGTCCGTCATAGGGATAGTGCGCGACGTTGAGATCTGGACGGAGGAGACGGACATGATCGACCACCAGAGCGTTTATCCCGCGGAGACGAGCCCTCGGATACTGGTCACAGGCGGCACGGGCACGCTCGGTCGCCTGGTTGTCGCGCGCTTGCGGCATGAGGGCCACAACGTACGCGTCCTGAGCCGCAAGGCGCACGAAGCGCGCAAGGACATCGAAATCGCAACGGGAGACCTGGTCTCGGGTCAAGGCGTGGAGGCGGCGGTCGAGGGCATCGAGCTCATCGTGCACTGTGCCGGCACCGCCAAGGGTGACGAGGGCCTGGCACGCACCCTGGTGCGTGCGGCGTCGCGCGCGCCCGTCCGCCACCTGGTGTTCATCTCCGTGGTGGGCGCCGAACGTATCCCAGTGAGAGGCGGTCTCGACCGCGCCATGTTCGGCTACTTCGCAGCCAAGCTGGCTGCAGAGCGGGTGATAGCCGAGTCGGGCAGCCCCTGGACGACGCTTCGCGCCGCGCAGTTCTACGACGCCATCCTGCTCACGGCCCGCGCGATGGCGAAGCTGCCCATCGTGCCGGTGCCCGCAGGCGTCCGCTTCCAGCCGCTCGACACCGCCGAGGTGGCCGAACGCCTCGTCACGCTGGCGCTCGGCGCGCCCGCCGGCATGGTGCCAGACATGGCGGGCCCGAGGATCTACACCATGAGGGCGCTGGTGCGGAGCTACCTGCGCGCCGCCGGCAAACGGCGCGTACTCATGCCGATGTCGGTGCCGGGCGGCGCCGCGCGCGCCATCCGGAACGGAGCCAACCTGGCGCCCGACCGCAGCGTGGGGCGTAAGACCTGGGAAGCGTTCCTGGCAGAGCACCTGACTGCCACCAGCGGCCCTCAGGCAAACCTCGCCTAGGACCGAGGAGGACGCCAGGGAACTTCGCCAGCGAGCGGACGCAGAGGAGATCGCGACGACCCGGCTGAGGCGCGTTCGTGCAGGCTGCGCCAGGCATGGCTCCTGGTCCCGGGGCGGTGCTCGTGTTCGCGTTCAACGCGGAACGCGCCAGATCTGCGAGGCCGCCCGCCGCGCCCCTCCTTGACATCGCATGACGTTCCCTACCGTGGCCTGCTGTTGGAATACGGTGCTGGGGTAAGGACGGCTTTGAAGTACGTGACGCTTGCCCTGATCGGGTTGGGGTCCGTGCTGTCGTTCGCCATGGGTCAGAGCACCGCCCATGATTCGGGGCAGAGCGTGACCGGGAGCTGGGAAGGCAAGCTCGTCGTGGGGCAGGCTTCGCTCCGCATCTGGCTCGAGGTCCGCGCGGACGCCAGCGGCAAGCTGAGCGCAACGGTCATCAGTCTGGACCAGGGCGCCACTCCCATCCCCTGTGCCAACGTCACCCTGGCCGGCGACGCGTTCAGCTTCACGGTGCCCGTCGTCCAAGGCAGCTGCACCGGACGGCTGAGCGCCGACGGCGGCAGCATCGACGGCGCCTGGACGCAAGGCAGCTCCCTGCCACTCACGCTCCAGCGGCAGCGGATCCGCAGCCACGCTGAGCGACGCCATCACCATGACCCACGAGCTCCGGGCCGACGGCCCGGCAGGCATGAAGGTCGGCATGGGCTGGCTCTACCAGGAGGCCAACGGAACGTACTGGCACGACGGCGGCACCGGCGGGTACACGTCCTTCGTGCTGTTCCAACCCGCGCAGGACCGGGCGCTGGTCGTGCTCTACAACCGTCAGGACATCGGCACCAGCGCCACGCCCTTCACGAAACGCGTAGCCGCCAACGCACCCGCCCTGCTGGCGGGAACACCAGCCCTCCCACTGCAGTAGGGTGCGCTCCGCCGTTGGCGTCGCATAACGTTATGCGAGGGCCATCGGCGCGCCGAGATCCGCGCCCGTCGGCCCACCGGCCGCGGCGGGCCTATGGGCCCGGCAGGAGCTGCGTCCCACGGCTTCGCGTCGCGCGCCCGGCCGGGGCGTGGCGTGTGGGTCGGCACGCTCGCCGACGGCTGATAGCGCGCACGCGCTCTGGCTTGCTACGCTCCGAACTGCCGTAGGTGATGGTCGAGATGCTTGTAGCCCAGGATGGCCCATTCGTCGGGGGTCAGGTACCCGAAGAAGCTGTGGGGATGCTTCGTGCACTGGCCCGGGCCTCCCGCCGCGAATCGATCGATGTGGGCAAGAAGCCTCTGCCGCTCATCCGCGAACTCGCGCTCGTCGTCGACGATCAAGCACTTCATGGTGGGCATATTGCGGGCGGGCGGCTGCTCACCCAAGATCGATGCCTTCGCGAACCGACCCACCACGCGCCCGAGAAGACTCCTCGCCGGGCGATTCCGTCCCGCGGCGATCGCCATCCACGCGGAGCAATGCGCCAGCATCTGCGCGACGTTCATGCGGCCCCACTGCCGCTCGCTCTCCGGCGCGAGGCGTTCAATCCTCTTCTCGATCTCGCTCACGGACGAAGGCTCAAACAGGCTCTTCACGGTGGTGACCTCGGGCCGGCGTCTACCGGCCGCTGACGCCGATGCGACTGCGCGCGGCAAGCGCCGGCGCTTGCCGCGCTGTACCCGGTGCTCGCCTTCATCGCTATCGCGCTCGGCGTTGAGATACTCCGGCGCGCGCCAGGCACCGCGCCCGCGTCAAGGCTAGCTGATGTCGGCGCTCAGCGTGTCGGACCCGGCGTCACAACGACCTCCGGTAGTCACGAAATGCGCGCAGGGTGAACGTGACGGCCACCACCAGCAGCGCCAGCAGCGCTCCCAAGTGAGTGATTGCGGTCCCCCAGGCGGGGTGAGCGGCGAGCGCCTCCCGGCCGGCCATCACCGCCCAGTTGAAGGGGTTGAAGCGCTCCACTATCTGGATCCACGCCGGCGCCAGGCCGGCAGGCATGAACGCCGAGGCGAGGAAGGTGGCCGGCAGAGCGACGAACTGGGACGCGGCTATCAACGACTCACCGCGCCTCAGCAGCAGCGCCAGCGCGTTGGAGAGCGCGGCCACGGCGGTAGCTAGAAGCGCTGCCGCAAGGAGCAGGACGAGGACACCCGCTGCGCCGCCAGCGAGATGAGCGCCCGCAAGTAGACCGAGCGCAATCATCACCAGCGATTGCACCGTCACCACCAGCGCCTGATAGCCGAGCTCGCCAGCGAGAAGGGCCACAGGGCGCAGCGGCGAGGCCAGGAAATGGTCGAGCACGCCGGCGTCCATCTCTTCGATGAGGGTCATGCCGGCCCAGGTGCCAGCGAACAGCGCGTTCATGATGACGATGCCAGGAGTCAGGAAGGTGATGTAGGAGTCGCCTCCGAAACCGGGGATCTGCACGACGCGCCTGAAGAGCTGGCCGAAGAGCAGCAGCCAGACGATGGGCTGCCCCAAGGACACGGCGAGGTACCACGGCTGCCTCAGCAGCGCGCGCAGCCGGCGGGCGGTCATGACGCCGCTCTGGCCCAGCACGGTCATGCCGCAGCGCCTCCGAGACCGGAATCTCCCGCGGGGGCGCTCTCGGCCTTGGCGAAGGAGCGTCCGGCGTACCGCAGGTAGACGTCGTCGAGGGACGGCCGCGCGACGGTCACCGCGGCGGCGCGGATTCCCTCCTGTTCGAGAGCGGCGAGTATGGTTGGCACGCGGCTGGCGCCATCACTGACGCGCACGCGCAGATAGCCCCGCTCGACCGTGACGACGCGGACATCGGCCAAGGCGTTCAGCACCGAGACCGCGGCATCCGCCGCGTCCGCGGCCGCGAACTCCACCGAGACGGTGTCGCCGTGCTCGCCGCGCTTCAACTCCTCAGGTGTGCCTTCGGCCACGATTCGGCCGCGATCCATGATGGCTACGCGCTCAGCCAGTCGGTCGGCCTCCTCCAGGTAATGCGTGGTGAGCAGGATGGTGAGGCCGCCCGCACAGGATAGGCGCTCCAGCTCGGTCCACAGCGCCGACCGCGCCTCGGGATCGAGCCCGGTGGTCGGCTCGTCCAGGAACAGGACCAGCGGTTCGTGAACGAGCCCCATCGCCACGTCGAGCTTGCGCCGCATGCCGCCGGAGTAGCTGCGCGCAAGCCGGTCTGCCGTGTCCATCAGCTCGAAGTCCTCCAGAAGACCGGTGACGCGCCGCTCGAGTTCCACACCGCGCAACCCGTGCAGCCGCGCCTGGAGGGAGAGGTTCTCGCGGCCCGTAGCGTTACCGTCGACGCCCGACCGCTGCGCGACCACCCCGATAGCCCGCCTCACCTCCACCGGTCGGCGCAGTACGTCGAGCCCGGCGACCGTCGCGCCGCCACGATCCGGCATCGACAGCGTCGTAAGGATGCGCACCAGGGTCGACTTGCCGGCGCCGTTGGCCCCCAACAGGCCGAAGATGCTGCCCGCCGGCACGCGCAAGCTGACACCTTGCAGCGCCCGCACACCGCCGGGATAGGTCTTCTCGAGGTTCTCAACGCGGATCGCGACGGCAGGCCGGCCGGCGTCCGCGCGCATTGGGATCGAGACCGTGGTCATAGGGAAGCCTCCAGGGTGCTAGAATCCCCTCGGCGCACCGAATATCTTTGTGTGCCGAGGGACTTTCGGAGTATAAAGAAGAGGTTTACAGATTGTCAACTGACGCTTTACAACGTGAGGAGTTGCTTGATGCCCTGCAGCAGGCGGGGCGGGAGCAGAGCGCTGCTGTAGTACTGTTCCACAGCGTCATCGCGGAGCTTCTCGGCCTCAGTCCGGGCGATCACAAGGCGCTAGACATGGTGGCGCGCAACGCCCCAGTCAGCGCAGGCGACCTCGCCCGCCACACCGGCCTCAGCAGCGGCGCAGTGACGGGCCTGATCGACCGCCTCGAGCACGCCGGCATGCTCGAACGGACACGCGACCCGGCCGACAGGCGCCGCGTCCTGCTCCAGCCGTCAACCAGGTTCGAACGCGCCGGGGGGCGCCTGTTCGAAGGCTTCGCTGCGGCCTGGAAGGCGCTGCTCGAGGAGTACGGCGACCACGATCTCGAGTTGCTACTCGACTTCATGCACCGCGCGACCGAGGCGCTTCGGCGCGAGACGATGCGGCTAAGCCAGGCTCGGGCGGACGTTCGGGGCTCGTGACCCAGCCGCGCAGAAACGCCTGCGATCCGGCGCGGGCGTACTGCCTGGGATCGACCTCCCGGGCACGCATTCCGCAACCCGTCTTGGGTTGGCAGACGCCTAGATGGCGAGACCGGGAGTCAGGGGTCGTGAACGGCTTCAGGAGCCCACCCGCCGTCGCGCTCAGCGCAAGCTGGGCCGTATACGGTGCCCGCCGCCGAACAACGGAACCAATCCCATCGCGATAGCGAGGACGAAGACGGCGGTGACGGCCGGGTCGTCCACATTACGACCGGTCGCAACATGCAAGACGCTCACCGTCGACCGCGAGCCGGAAATGGCAGGGCACAAGAGCCTCACCGTCGCCACCAACGTGAGGGTCCACTCTTGCGACCCGCCCAGCCCGCGGCAGCGGGGAAGCAACGAGATCATTACCGGCCTGCTACGGCAGTACCCGCCCCAAGGGCAGCGACCTACGGCCGTCCAAGCAGGACGGAGCTGGATGCCATCCCAAGGCGCCTCAACACGCCTCACAGTCAGACCCGATCGAACCCCGGGCGATACGCTCGAGGAAGCCATCGCTGCAACCACCCCTTGAATCCACCCTCAGCAACGTCAACGGCCGACGTACGGGCCGGGCGACCAGCACAGTCGCGGGCGCCCCGGCCCGTACGCGCTACTGCCCCAGCAGCACCGACACGTTGCTGCTGCCGCTGTTGGCGGTGGCGAGGTCCAGCTTGCCGTCGCCGTCGAAGTCCCCCACCGCCACCGAGCGCGGGCTGCTGCCGACGGGATAGCCCACCTGCGTCTGGAAGGTCCCGCTGCCGTCACCGCTGTTCAGCAGCACCGACACGGTGGCCCCGGGAACGGAGCTGCTGCCGTCGTTGGCGACGGCGAGATCGGGCTTGCCGTCGCCGTTGAAGTCCCCCACCGCCACCGAGCGCGGGCTGCTGCCGACGGGATAGCCCACCTGCGTCTGGAAGGTCCCGCTGCCGTCACCGCTGTTCAGCAGCACCGACACGGTGGTCCCGGGAACGGAGCTGCTGCCGCTGTTGGCGGTGGCAAGGTCCAGCTTGCCGTCGCCGTTGAAGTCCCCCACCGCCACCGAGACCGGGATGCTGCCGACGGGATAGCTCACCGCCGACTGGAAGGCGCCGTCGCCGGTGCCCAGCAGCACCGACACGCCACCGGTGAAGTCGGCCACGGCCAGATCCGGCGTGCCGTCGCCGTTGAAGTCCCCCACCGCCACCGACATCGCGCCGGTACCGCCGGCGAAGGCTCTCTGGTCTTGGAATGTGCCGTCGCCGTTACCCAGCAGCACCGACACGTCGTCAACGCCGTACACGTTGGCGACGGCCAGGTCGGCGTTGCCGTCACCGTTGAAGTCCCCCACCGCCACCGAGGTCGGGTCGCCGCCCGGCCCCTCCGAACCGCCATCGTAGTAGGTCTTCTGCGCCTGGAAGGTGGCGTCACCGTTACCGAGCAGCACCGACACCTCGGCGTAGCCCGAGTTGGCGACGGCCAGGTCGGCGTTGCCGTCGCCGTTGAAGTCTCCCACCGCCACCGCGACGGGGTGGCTGACGACGGGATACTGATACGCGCTCGGGGACTGGAAGCTGCCGTCGCCGTTGCCCTGCAGCAGCACCACCACGTTCCAGTTGGTGAGTGCGACGGCGAGGTCGGGCTCGCCGTCACCGTTGAAGTCCGCCACCGCCACCGAGTCGGGAGCGTCGCCGGCGGCGAGAGGCGAGCCGCTGGCGGTCGCGAAGGCACCGGTGGCGTTGCTTGCGAGCACGAGCGTGAGGCCGGCAGTATGCGTGACGCCGCCGCCGCTGGCTCTGAGCGTGAAGGCGAAGCTGCCCGCCGGCACGCTGGCAGCCGCGGTGATCGTGACGGGCAGGCTCGCGCTCTGCCCGGCCGCGAGCGCCACGCTGGCAGGCACCAGGGACACCCCGAAGGCGGGATGCCCACTGCCGTCCACCAGGCTGAGCGCCAGCGTGCCGCTGAAGCCGTTCTCGGAAGCCGCCACCACGTGGGTGGTGACGCTATCGTCCAGGCCGCTTCCGAGCGTCGCTGGCGACAACGCCAGCGTGAAGCCCGGACTCGCCGCCGGCGTCTGCCCGCAACCAGTCAGCAGCAGTACCAACCCAACCAACAGCAAGCCGGGGCCACGAACGCGCACGCGAGAAGTAGTCATCGGGCTCCTCCCCCAGTGCGTCCGGTGAGCCGTCAACCTCAACCACGAGCGCTCGTCGAGCGCGCTGCAAGGCGAATTGTGGTCGCCACCCACCCCTCACACGTCGCCTGCGCACGCCCCGCAAGCGACAAACGCCCCGACCACGTCGAGGCCGGTATCAGCGTGGGCGGGCCCCGAGGAGCCGGACGTGGCGCTCTTCTCGAAACGGTGGATGCCACCGTTGTCCGGCGCGTTCCCGGCGCGCGGCTCTAGCTGCGCTGGCGGTCGATGTGCACCGCAGCGATGCCACGCTCGAAGTCGAGAACCGACTCCTCGGCGAGGTGACCCCAGAACTCGGTGTCGCCGCCCCGGTGGTCGTAGCGCAGGTAGAATCTGCCCTCGTCCGTGTCCTGGAGGATGCGGTTGGAGTCGACACGGGTGAGGTGCGCGCCAGGATAGGCCTCGGCGAAGGCGGGCTGCTTTCTCAGATAGCCGTCGAGCGCCGCGATGAGTGCGAGCTCGGCCTGCGTCAGGGAAGCGCCGCTGCTTCCGTCGGCCTCGACGATCTCCACGTCGACCGTCTGGCCGTTGATGGTGGCTTTCGTCATTTCGTCGGTAGTGGTCCCATGTACCTGGCGTATGCCTGGACCCAGTCGGCCGCCTCGGCATGCTGGGCGGTGGCAAGGTCGAGGTCGCCGTTGCAGACGAGCTCGTGCAGCTTGTTCTCCAGGCGGTCCTTCACGTGGGCGTTGAGCGGCTCGCTGGTGTAGCTCTCCGGCCACAGGTTGCGGATGCTGTTGCTGCCGCCGAGTTCGAGGGAGACGAGGTGGTCGACCTCGTAGGAGTAGGGGGCGTGATGCTGGATGCCGTACTCCCTGTAGACGGCGTTCTTGAGGCTCTCGGGCACATCGCGGACGGTCTTGCTGTAGCCGGATGTGCAGATGCGCGCCACGTTCGTCGTCAGCACGTCTCCGGGCGTCAGCTTGGCGTTGGGCAGGTCACCCACCTGGACAGGATAGGCGGTGATGGCAGCGCTCGGCGGGGACTGCGAGGTGGACGCTCCCACGTGGCACGTGTAACGCACGTTGATGCACGTGCCGCCGCAAGGCTTCCCCTTGTTGCAGTTGTTCGCCAGCGCCGACGGCGCCACAAGCGCGACGCTGAGCAGGATCAGCAGCTTTGCCAGACTGCGCGCACCGCCCGCCGGAATCACGGCAGCCCGGCCAAACGGGCTGTCGGCGCCACTCTCCACGTCGCGAGCCAAGCGGTGAGTAGAAGCAAGATGTCGACAACGACGACGACCCCCCACGTGATCACGCTCTAAGCCTATGCCTAGGTCTATCCAGGGCGTAGGGGTATCTGCCTCATGCACGCTTCGGCTTCTCCGGCACTGTGCGCCACTAGGGGTCGCCTGCCGGGAGCGGCTCTGCTCCCGGATCTGCCCGGCCTATCGTGCCGGGGGGTACCGAGTGTGGCCGGGTGTCGACCCGTTGGTGTGCGTGCGTTCTGGCAACTGGAAGCCGGCGCACCACTACTGCCACTTCCAGAGCGGTCAGAAGTTCAAGATGCGATACGCCATGCTCGGCTTCAGAGACAAGGCAGCCCTCGACGAGGGTGCATTGTGGCCCGTCGCCGACGCGGTCAACGAGCTGACGCCCGAAGCGGAGGCACGCATCGCCGAACTGGTGAAGAAGGTGGCGGGCTGAACGCAGGCCCTGCCCGCATACACACCACCAGACCTCGGCGTTGCGACGTCAACGGCGTCCTTGTGCCGTTGAATTGACGCCGCATGACGCGCAATCAGGGACTTGCTACGTGCCGCCCCAGCCGCTTGTCAGGCTCCCCCAGAGTCTCCATCATCGCCTAGGATGCCAATGCTCCTGGCGAACGCCTCGAGGAAAGCCCTCAACTCAGCAAGGTGGTCTGGGTCACTCTCTGCAATCCAAACCTGCCAGGCGCGGACCATGATCCGTCTTCACGAAGCTGACCCGGTTGGCTGAAGGCGTAGCGACGAGATCGCGCAGGAGTCGTTCTGTATCCGGCTCCCCAAGCCACTCTTCCCTTGCCGGCGCCCCCGCCCGCACCGGTCTGCCCCGGCTCGCCTCCCCGTAACGCTCGTCAATGAGGCGGCTGACAGCGGCCGACGGCGGCGCCGAAGGATGTCCTTCATCGTCCTCCCCACCTACGGCCGCAATGGCACCCGCCTGCACCAAGTAGTTCTCTCTCCGTCATTCGCACGAGACCTTCACCATCGCCACCCGACCCTCGCAGCCCTACCGCCCTGCGGTCGTCCAGGGTGTTCCCGCGGCCCCGAGGTCGAACCGCCAATGGATGCAGCGCATCGCATGACCCGGCGGGTACTCGAACTCGGTCTCCCCAAGCGAAGTGAACCCGACCTTCGCACAGACGGCGTTGGAGGCTGCATTCGCCGCCGATGGGAATGCGTGGACGTAGCGGCGCGTGCGCTCACCTGCCGCCCTTGCCAGCATCGCTCTCGTAGCCGCCGTCGCCAGGCCGCGCCCCTGGAACTCCAAGAGGACATGCCAACCCGCCTCCCACACGGCTTCGCCGCGCCAATCCCGGGGCCAGTACCCCACCCAGCCGGCGGCTTCTGACCCTCCCGCAGCGACGATCACGGAGAGCCGCGAAACGCCATCCTCATTGGGCCTGCAGCCGCCCAGATCCGCCGATCCCCACGCTGGGAAGGCCAGGCGCAGTTGGCTGTGTATGACGCGTCGCCCACGGCGGAAGAATGTCTGGCGCGAAGCCAGCCGCACCCCGCTCGCCGAGCCGCAACACAGGTATGCTCGCAAGACCCATCGTTGCAACGACACCTTGAATCCGCCAGCGTCATCAGAGTCAGCGAAACTCGGCGACAACATGCTTGTCGCGCGACCGGAAGGGATCGACCACCGGGCGAGAGTGACCTCATCACACGGTCACGAATGGGCACAGCCTTCCCTAGCATCCGACCGGTGCCAAGTCACGTCGCTGCCGCGCACGCGCCGGGAAGGCGCCGGGCTCACGAGAGCGAACGTACGAGCGTCTGCAGGTCGGCCGCAACGGTCGGCCCGGCGAGCGGCGAGCCGTGACCGCCGGCCAGGACGTGCGGCTGGAGGCGCGCGAGCGAGGCAACGGAGTCCTTCGCGAGACGCCAGTTCCACGTCACGTAGCGGGGCGGAGGCGACAGGCGCGGTTTCCGGAAGAGCAGGCCCGGCAGGGAATTCAGGTCGACCGTAACGATCGCATCGCCGGTGAGCAGGACACGATCGCTGGGCCTGAAGTAGGAGACGTGCCCCGGTGTGTGACCTGGGCTGGGGACGCAGCGCCACCCGGGAAGGGCGGGTGGGGCCTTGTCCGGGTCGAAGGGAAGCGCCACATCGGCGAGGCTGCTCGCCGCGAGGATCGCCTCTCTCCTGGACGTTGGCAGGCCCCGCAGGAGCGGCAGGACGAGCCAGCGATCGAGTGGGTTCGGGTAGCGGCGGACGATGGCGAGGTCGCCGCGCGCGAGCGGCAGCTCCTCGGGGTGGAGGTGGAGTGAGCATCCCCAGAGCGAGCTGAGCTCGCGGGCCGCGCCGGCGTGGTCGGGATGGCTGTGCGTGAGCAGGATGGCAGCTGCGGGAGCGTCGGCGCCAAACAGCGCCGAGGCCGCCTCGCGGATCGCGGCGGCGCAGCCTCGGCTGCCGGCGTCGATCAGCACCCATGACGTTCCCGCACGCACGAAGTACACGTTCGAGCGCATCAGTCCTCTGCCCACGGCAAGCCAGTACACCCCCGGGGCGATGGCTGCCGGCACCGACGGCTTCGCCGTCTCGTCGCCCCCGGCGTCTGTTCGCTTGGGCGCTTCCGTCGAGGCCGTCACCGCAACCTCCGTGGCCAGTCGCGCGGCGCGTCGAGCGGTTCGTGACGGCCAGCCTTCAGCTTGCGACCATCACGATCGGTAGCCTCGCGACCGTCCGAGTATGGAGGTAACGGCGGGGGCCGCCAAGTTGCGAATGTCCTCACCGGACGACCGGCTGGCGAGGATGCTTCGGCCTCCTCCAGAGCAAGAGGGGCGCGCCCGCCGTGCGGTTGCCGCGAAGGCGCATGCCGTTCGTTCCAACGCGGTCCGGCGGCTGAGGGGAACTGCGGTGTCCCGACGGGGAGGCGCGTTGGCTGTCGGGTCCGGCCCTCGGGGCGGTGTGCGCGTGTCAGAGTCGCTTCTCGAACCAGTGCTGCGCGTAAGGCTCGGCG